>Ga0081535_100460_pt1 | contig 28508 bp, 22 predicted proteins | sample HotLakmasection3_FD_71020 | JGI IMG/M metagenome (GOLD analysis project Ga0081535, IMG submission 71020) | Hypersaline microbial mat communities from Hot Lake, Washington, USA - Section #3 (SPADES assembly) (version 2) | ecosystem: Environmental > Aquatic > Non-marine Saline and Alkaline >... | reverse complement strand
GGAAGAGCCACCTAGATGACGGTCTCAGTCCTGGAGTGGGGTCAGCTCGACCCCGAAGTTTCAGTTCCCCGTAGGGAAGAGCCACCTAGATGACGCGATCCAGATGGCGGCGAAGTTCAGGCTATCCAGGGTTTCAGTTCCCCGTAGGGAAGAGCCACCTAGATGACGAGTTTTCACTCCGCCTACCTCCCCGCCCGGGAGTTGTTTCAGTTCCCCGTAGGGAAGAGCCACCTAGATGACCTTGGCCCATGGTCAATCGGATGATGCCAAACATGCGTTTCAGTTCCCCGTAGGGAAGAGCCACCTAGATGACGCCGACGCTCATTAGCATGAACTGTGGCAGTCTCGAGTTTCAGTTCCCCGTAGGGAAGAGCCACCTAGATGACAATTATGACCATACCGCGCCATCACGCACTGTGGAGTTTCAGTTCCCCGTAGGGAAGAGCCACCTAGATGACGTACCGCTATACTCGATGACTTGTCTTTCGTGACTGGGTTTCAGTTCCCCGTAGGGAAGAGCCACCTAGATGACGAATACAACCCGACGGCAGACACGCTGTCAGGGCAGAGTTTCAGTTCCCCGTAGGGAAGAGCCACCTAGATGACATAACATGGCTACCAATAACAATGGAGCTAAGGTAAAGTTTCAGTTCCCCGTAGGGAAGAGCCACCTAGATGACTTGCTGATTCTGCGTGTAGCGATTTGGTTCATGTGTTTCAGTTCCCCGTAGGGAAGAGCCACCTAGATGACGATTTCGTGGCGGAACTGCACGAGGCGCAAGATAAGTTTCAGTTCCCCGTAGGGAAGAGCCACCTAGATGACTTTCCTCGAACACCACGTTGGTGCTGACGAGTTCCGTTTCAGTTCCCCGTAGGGAAGAGCCACCTAGATGACTGAGTAACCTCGTCGGAACTGGGGCGCGGACGAAGTCCGTTTCAGTTCCCCGTAGGGAAGAGCCACCTAGATGACTCTCTGCGTTCTTTTCGCAGGGATACTTCACTGACAAGTTTCAGTTCCCCGTAGGGAAGAGCCACCTAGATGACTGAAAACTGGCAAGAAAAGCTCGCTGTACTTGTAAAGTTTCAGTTCCCCGTAGGGAAGAGCCACCTAGATGACCACTATCGACGGTGACACCTTCGATGTGGTGGTGGAGTTTCAGTTCCCCGTAGGGAAGAGCCACCTAGATGACGAGCTTGAAGGTTGGTTGCGTCGGAAGTATCGAATCGTTTCAGTTCCCCGTAGGGAAGAGCCACCTAGATGACCCTAATTTGACTCCATATCCATAAAGTAGCCATTTTCTGCTTGAAAGTCAAGCAATTTTGACCATATTTCGTGGACATCGTGTCCATTATCGGCGCATCACAGAAAAGAAACCAAAAACGGTGGGATTTCGCACGTAAGTTCTGCCCAAAACCAGCAAAAACTGCCGAGCGAAGTCTTCTAAACACTTCTGTGCGGGTCAAATCCGCTTTTTCCGACGTGGTGTCACGTTTTCAGGCGATCTGCAACGGTCTGTAAGTGATCTATAATTAGCCCGATACACGGATCCGACAGTGGAACACGCATCTTAGAAAGGCAGCAGGCATACAGGCTGTGATCACATTACACACGATGCTTCATCAGCGCACACACCGAGATCTGGAACTGATTGCTCGTGCGCATAACCTCGCGTTTACCCGACGCGAACCAAAGGCCGTGGGGCGCGATAAGCTCATCAACGTGCTGAGAGGCAGGCCATACGAGCAGGCTTTTCTCCTGCTGGATGCAGAACATATCGCTGCACTCCATGCGCTTGCTGCGGCGGGTGGCTGGCTGCCTCGGGTTGTTTTTGAACATCATTTCGGCGTGATTCGGCTTTACAGACCCTGGCGTCGGGATTTTGGGCCACGCCATCCCTGGCGCTATCCTGTCTCCGTTGCAGAACGCCTGTATCATCTGGGTTTTATTCACCTTGAAAGCCGCGAAATGGTCAGGCTAGTGGCGGAAGCCGCTGCACTGCTGCCGCCGCTGCCCCGTCCTCATGTTCAGGCTGTTCAGTTTGCGCCGCCAGTTCATGACGCGGGACGTCTGGCGCTGCTACGCGATCTTTCGGTACTGCTCGGGACGCTGATGCAGGTCCGCGCGCAACCAGTTCACGAGCGGTGGCTGCCTCTGTCGGTGATGCGCCTCATCAACGAACGTTTGAATGTGCCGGAGGACCTGACAGAGGTGCGTTCGACGCTCCAGGCGGGACGGCTGCGCTGGCTGCACTATCTCGCGCTGACGGCGGGGCTGTTGGCTGTGCAGCACAAGCAGTTTACGCCGACAATGGCGGCATGGCGCTGGTTCAGCGCTTCGCCTTCTGATCAATGGGAACAACTCATGCAGGCGGTAGCGCGTGATCTGGGGGCACGCCAGCGACTGTGGGATGCGTTTCGCTTTCCAGCGGTGAGCGCGGCGACATGGCGTGCAGTGCGCCATCTACTCGATGATCTCTCGCCAGCCCATGCCTATCGTGTGCGTGATATACTCGCGATGCTCACGCCTCACCTGTTGAACGATACTCCCTATGCTATTGCATGCTTGCTCCGTGAGATGTTCGTCTGGAGTGGTGTAATCGTCATGTACCGTGGCCGATTGTTCGTCCGCCAGGGCTTTGGGCCGGCTGGCATCCGTGATGAGGCTGTCGCGGTCACCTACGAAGAGGATGTTATCCGCGTTCATTTGCCCGCCGCCGCTTCCGCAGAATTAGCGCAGCTACTCGCCATTGCGCACGTTGAGGGTCAATATGCACTTATCACAGCCGAGAGTGCGCGCGAAGCCGTACGTCAGGGCCTGGATACCGATGCGATCATTACACTGCTGGCCTCTCTTTCCGGGCGGCCTGTCCCGCGTCGGGCATACCATACCATACGGGCCTGGATGCAGGCTGCGGTGGCGCTCAGGCTGGAACCGGCGGTACTATTGCACGCCACTGATCCGGCAACTATTTCGCGCATTCGTAGTGATTGGCGTCTGGCCGAGCATATCGTTCAGCGCCTGACGCCGCATCATCTCGCAGTCAAATCCGAGACTGTCGAGAAACTGCTGTCTCGTTTGAATCGACGCGGTTTGCAGGTAACGTCGCTTGTTTCATCACGTAAGACGCGCGAGGATGTTGATACGCTCACGCCTTCCATGGCCGAATATCTGCTCCTTGCAGTGCGTACCTACCAGAAATTGCAGACGCATCTCAAGGCGGGCATCCTAATCCCGAAAGCAGTATCGCACTGGTTGTCGCCTCAGGTGGTAGATGCTACCAGTATCGAGCGTGAAGCGACCACGCTGGCTGAGGCTGTTCAAAAGCGCGTGCCTCAGCCACAACTCAATGCAGACGGGGCCATCAGTGAAACGCGTTGGATTCGTGATCTCCTGATCGTTGCTCAACAAAGACACGTCCCTATCATGATCGATTATCACTCTCCGTACCATGACGAGATGATGACGCGCACAATTCACGTCAAGGAGGTGTATGATGTGAATGAGCTGACGTATATCGACGCATACTGTGATCTGGTGGGCGAGCAGCGTACGTTCCGCCTGGATCGAGTCCTTCGCGTCTACGAGCCTCTCGCCCACGATCAAGTGATCTAACGTAGTGTGGTCAGTAACAGCTCTGGGTGGTATTCAAACAACCGGGTCAGGTAGTGAATCAGACGGTAACGCGTGCCGCGTGTATCTGTGGCGATGGCATGATGCGCCGCAAATGTGCAGAAGATACTTGTCAGGTACTCAGCGACTACTGCTTTTGTCAGGAAGAGTTCATCAGCTATTTCCTGGTTGCTGTAGCCAAAGCCCGCGAGAATCGCGACTTCTCGCAGTCGCGGTGTCAGTGCATTGAAGAAGACCAGCGTTGCTGCGATCTGCTGTGCACTGTGATCGTAATAATGCACGAGATGGCGTAGGATCATCTCTGCTTTGATGTTATTGGCAGAGATGCAATATAGGTAGCCGGCGATTGCACATCGGCCAATCATATCCTGTGACTCAAATAGAGCTTCGGCAAGGTGGGTTGCCTGGCTTATCTCGTAGTTCAGTAAGTGACGTACATCCAGCATCAGTTCGCGCATCGCATCCGCAACTGCTAACCAGATTGTGCGCAAGTGCTCTGGTATATCCCAATTCATGATCGCATCACGAAAAGACTGCCAGCGATCATTTTCAAACGACGGCGCGCTGGATACAATCACACGTAACCCTTGCTCAAATGTCAGATTCTTGAACTGATCAAAGCAGTGCAAGGTTTCTGGGGTTATGGTAAATGTTGGATATAAGCTGCGATCAAATAGCGAAGCCCAGTTCCAGCGATGTTTCATCAGGTACTCCTTCAGGTCTGTTCCTTGTAGAAGCACCTGGTACCAGGTGAACGTCTAAGACAATGTCACCGTAAACTGTGGGCGATCAACAAAAAAGGGGTTTCGCGATCCAGTAATTTTGATTCCAGAGTTAGCATTCTGATGAACATGTCGAAAGAACAGATCACATTTCGTAGACCACTGGTTGTTAGTGCGTGCATCGATGAAGGATTGCGGGCGCTCGCAGAAAATTATGACGGACGTCGCGGTCTCGCATCTGATTACTGTGTGAATTGCATAACCGGCCTTACTGAAGCACGGCTCACGAGCATGCGCGGCACTAATCCACCCGGTTACACGCGTGACGGTCAAATCTTCATTAGTCTGATCTGGGTGCTGCTGGTTGACGGTATGCTGGTGCATCGTCCCCATGAAGCAGTTGTCGAGTGGTTGGCAAAGCTGATTAACGCGACAGATCTACTTGAATCTGATTTGGATGAATCTCACTTATCATTTTTGACCGAATTATTCGCTCAAGCAATTGCTTTTGCACCACATGTTCAGCAGCCAACTCGCGAGTTGATCACTGAGACGATGAGACGAGCAACAGGCAGAGTTCGGTTAACCGATGAGAGTAGATCGATTCCAGCCTTCAATCGAATATTCCTTGGTCGTGATCAGAGCATCACTGAACTCAAAGTCAGACTTGGTGTGCTCGACAAGTCCGCGCGACAGCCATTAACGATCATACGAGGTTGGCCTGGCGTTGGCAAAACCGCTATTGTCAATGCGATAGCGCATGACTCAGAGATTCGATCTGCTTTTCAGCATGGTTTGCTGTGGATGAACCTGGGGCCGAATAGTGACATCTTCGGCCGTCTCAAGGCCTGGGCAAGAGAACTGGGTGCTACACAACTGCTGGCTGCTCATGACATGGCGACTCTCTTTGAAGGCATGCGCAAGGCACTGCGTGGTAAAGACATTTTGATACTCGTGGATGACGTTTGGCATGTTACCGACGGTAATTTCATGAAAGGTCTAGTAGACCTGAAGGCGAATACTGTGGTGTTCACTACACGTTTTACTGACCTTGCCGTCTCGCTGCGTGATTTACGTGAAGATGTCTATATCTTGGAACCACTGTCAGAGTCAGATTCAATAGACTTATTGAAGGTACTAGCCCCGACTCCTGCATCTATACATCATGACCGATTACCCCAGTTGGTAAGAACTGTTGAAGGGTTGCCGCTTGCATTGCGAGTTGCCGGTCCATTGCTTCAACACTATAGTGATATGGGCTTTGATGTCGATGCTCTGCTCGATGAATTTGAAAGGGATCATCGCCGCTTATTGGAGTCTGTTGCGCCAGCAGACCGCTTCGATGAGCGAACCGGTCGTACGCCCACCATCGAGCTTCTATTCCAACGTAGTGTTGAAACACTTCCGTCTGACGCACAAGTTGCATTTGTTGCACTTGGTGTATTCGAGCACAAACCTGCTACGTTTTCATTCGATGCAATGCGTGAGGTATGGGACAATGAGGATCCACATTCACTCATCAGTGTTATCGTGGGACGGGGTTTGCTTGAGTCTATGCCAGATACCCGTTTTCGCATGCATCAGACTTTGCACGCTTACGCGAACCTCTTGCTTGACCGATACGACAAAACGGGACGCATGTTTTAATTGTTGAGCGTTAAATCCATGTTATTGTCGACGGCTCTACAGTTTCGTACGTCTCCAAGCTGAAGGTAAATCTCACGTGCAGCGAGATAATGTGTGCTGGCCATATCGGTTTTTCCAAGTGAAGCGTAAACAACTCCAAGATTGTTGTGCCAGTTTGCCTTGTTGCGCTGATCCTGCATGTCTTGTGCCATCTCAAGTGCAATCTGGTAGTGATGTTTGGCTTCTTCAAGATTGCCCATCATATGGTGACTCTTGCCAATATTGCCTGTGAGGGCAGCAATCACACGTGTTCGCTGGTGATGTTTCGCAATCTGGATTGCCTGTTGTAGATAGTCTAAGGCGTCCTGAGGTTTGCCAACGGCTAGGTAGACATTGGCAATGTTACCCAGATGTTGCGTTAAGCTCCAGTTGTCATTTAAGGATGAAGCAATCTCCACTGCCTGTAAGTGCTGTTCCAGGGCCGCATCATGTGTGCCTCCTTCAAAATAGACTATGCCAATAGCTGCGAGAGTCTGTTGTTCCGCGCTACTGTCATGCGTTTCTCTTGCAAGCACTAAGGCGCGCTGATGATACGCCAACGCGGTTTCAAGCTGGCCAACGTCACGTGCTAGTTCACCGAGTCCATTCAGGGCCTGTATTTGATACTCGGTACTGTAATTGGTCTCTGCCAGCTCGAACATAGAGGTGTAGCAGTAGTGAACTCGTTCTAATTCACCCAGTACTCGCAGGGTTTGCGCTAGCTTAGCGTACTCTATTAGTTGCTCAGCAACATCACCGAGCTTCTCAAAGCCAAGCAGCGATTTTTCATGTAATGGCACAGCATCACTGTATCTCCCGTAGGTCGATAAGGTTGCCGCCAGATTACCAGCAGTATGTGCAATAAGGGCGTTATCCTTGATTTTTTCTGCTATCTCCAAAGCCTGCTGGTGATGTTGAATCGCAGTCTCTAATTGCCCGAGTAATGATGCCGCATTCCCCATGTTGTCAAGGGTGTGTGCGATAGATCGCCAGTCACCGACATGCTGATGAAATTGCAGCGCTTCCCCATATGTGTTCAATGCCTGAACATAGTCTGACTTCTTTGCGTAGTAGGTTCCGAGATTCCCCATCCAGATGCCTGCTCGCCTAAGATCATGCAATTCTGTTGCAATATTCAGCGCACTTTTCAGTAGCTTTTCGACGGAACTTAGCTGGTTCGCGTCCAAAAAGAGGTTGCCGAGATTGCCATACCACCAACCTTGTAACTCGCGGTCACTGATCTCAGCCGCAATGTACAGTGCTTTTTGTAGTGATTGAGCTCCCAGCGAAAATAGATTCATGCGCCGGTATAGAATTCCTAGGTTGCCATAGTGTACGCTCTGTGCCCGTAGGTGCTGCAGGCGCTCCGCCGCGTTCAATGCTGCCTTAAGCCATTTTTCGTGTTGTCCTGGAGGTAATCGCAGGAAGAGCAAGTCTGCGCCGACATCAGCAAAGTCTTTGACTAACTCCGTGAGTTCAGCATGTTGCTCATAATTCTCAACTGCCCAGTTATGTGAGCCATCAATCTGAGGAAATTCCTTCTCGAAACTATCGAGGGCATCATGAACATCCATGCCGCCGACAACGTACTGCTTGTTCAAGCGGTCAAGTATCTTTAGATAGTGTTGTGTGCGATTTTTCTCAAATCTGTATCTGAACATGGCTGATTTAATGGGCTGTTTGGTGCACACCAATTATACATACTTTGGTGATGCTGCTGGCCCCCCAACTCCTACGTGACAAGACCTTGGCTGCCTTCACACTAATGTCCCGTCGGACACCTCAATGAGTTCATTCCATGAGAAGGGCGCACCGACCTACTAAGAAAGCCGCTGACAAGCGTGATGTGGTCGCTGACAAGTCCAGACGCAGGCGTCACGAGAAAGTTCTGAGTTCAACGCGAGCTATTACGAAAGTGCATTTCTTTCTTCTGTCTATATAATAACTTCGCTTCCAAGCTATACCTGCGGTGCGCACCAGGGCCATGGGCTATTCTCCGGAGTATCAGCGATCGCTGCAAACGGGGTCTATTTTAACTCAACGCCATTCAGTGGCCCAACGACGTTTGCCTGGTCCTAGATAAACAACTCTCTCTTAAGAAAATCTCAACTTTACTGCTGATTTCTGGACATGAAATGTCCAAATCATGCGTATACTGCGTTATAGGTAAGGAGTACGCGAGATGTCTACGAATAACGACAAGCACCAGAAGATAGAACGTGTATACCGCTATCTCCGGCGAAGCCCTGGGGCAAAAGCCTCTGAAATAGCGGAAACTCTTCGGCTCGAGCGTCGATCCGTGGATCGCTATTTGGACAACTTGGAAAAGAGTGGGCGCATATATAAGGATAGCGTTCGTTGGTTTGCGCAATCAGATGAACCACTCCGTCTAAAGCCTGTGAATCTCAATGCTGATGAAGGACTTGTCCTTTACCTTGCAGCACGGCTTTTTGTCAAACAGAGTGACCGCCGCAATCTAGCAGCTGAAAATGCCTTGGCGAAGTTAGCTGATGTGCTCATCACGAATACTGGATTAAGTGTTGCGTTGGCAAATGCGGCAGATGAGTTGGCACAACGGCCGCTTGAGCCGGGTTACGCAGATATTTTCCGGCATGTCGCGGAGAGTTATCTGAATCATCATAAACTTCGAATTACATACCATCCGTACAGTAGCTCACGTTCTTTCGAGACAGTTATCTGTCCTTACCTGCTCGAACCGTCTGGCTTCGGCCTAGCAACTTATGTTATTGGTCATAGCAGTATCGTGAATGACATCCGCACATATAAATTGGAACGTATTACGTCAGCCGAGACCTTATCTGAGAGATACAGCATTCCGGATGATTTCGATGGCATCGAACACCTTAAACATGCGTGGTCAATATATGCAGGAGATACGCCCATTCGCGTGGTATTGCGCTTTCACCCCTCGGTGGTGCGACGTCTCAAGGAAAGCCAGTGGCATTCTTCGCAAAGTCCTCTCACTGCTGACCCGGAAGCGCACGGCTATGTGCGCCTGAGTTTTGAGATCGCAGACACAACCGACCTCAAACCTTGGATACGTGGTTGGGGTGCAGCGTGTGAAGTGCTTGAACCATCTGACTTGCGTGCAGAGATGATTGGTGAGGCGCGAAAGTTAGCAGAGTTATACGGCATTTCATCGAATTCAAACCGCTCTCGGTACGAAGATATCTTTTGAGGTGATAACGTGTCCTTTGTGCCTTATCCGCATCAACGTCAGGTTGCAGATCTACTCCTTGCTGGAACGAATGTTATTCTGCAGGCGCCTACAGGCTCGGGCAAAACCCGTGCTGCCTTGCTACCTTTTCTTGAATCAGTTCATCCTGATAGTGATGCAAAAGGAAAGCTACCGCCCAAGTGCATCTATGCTGTTCCGATGCGGATACTGGCAAAACAGTTCCACGTGGAATATGAAAAAATTCTGCACGAGTATGGCTCAAGAATCGCACGTCCATTGAAGGTTACTATCCAGACTGGCGACCAGCAGGAAGATCGCGAATTCGTGGGGGACCTCATATTCGCCACAATTGACCAGGTATTGAGCAGTTTCTTAATTGCGCCCTACAGTCTGTCACGCAGACGTGCCAACCTCAACGCAGGTGCTATCGCATCGTCTTATCTGGTGTTTGATGAGTTCCATTTATTCGATCCACATACCACACTGCCGACCACACTCCACATGCTGCAAATGTTGAAAGGGGTTACGCCCTTTCTCCTAATGACTGCTACCTTCAGCCATGAGATGTTGTCCGGTCTGGCCGAGCAATTGGATGCAGTCGTCGTTGGCGGCGCAGAGCAGGAAATGCAATCATTCTTGTCGCTACCTTCACAACAGAAAGAGCGTCTCTACCATACCGTGGATGATGTCATGGACGTCAATTCCATCATTGAACATCATAACGGACGCACATTGGTGATCTGCAATCAGGTTGGGCGGGCGCAGGCGATCTATGAGCAGCTACTGATGGCAGCGCCCAGTGTGGAAGTCAAACTGCTGCACAGCCGATTCTTGCCTGATGATCGCCGTGAACGTGAGGATTATGTTCGTACGGTCTTCAGCCAAAATGCTGCTCGAACGAATACTATTGTTGTGTCCACCCAAGCAATCGAGGTCGGTGTCGACATTAGTGGCACCGTCCTTCATACGGAGCTTGCGCCTGCGAACGCCATCATCCAGCGGGCTGGTCGCTGTGCACGTTACCAAGGCGAGCGGGGAGAGATTTTTATCTATCGCCGAGCATTGAAACATACTAAAGAAGGTGTAGAACGCATCGATCTAACTGAGCAAACTACGCCGTATCAGGGGCAGCAATCTGTCATTGCACAAACCTGGAAAGCTTTCTCGGTACGCAGCGGCCAGCGCTACACCTACTCAGACGAACAAGTTGTGATCTCTGCGTCACACGGTGCACAGGATCAACAGACGATTCAAGAATTGGCTCAATCAGATCGTAACCACAGGAACAAGATGTATGCTGTCATGCGCGGTGATCCTGGAAATGATGCACGCAATCTAATTCGCCAAGTAATCGCTCAGCCAATCGTGATTCATTGTGATCCAGACGTCGTTAAGCAAGACCCCTTTGCATATCCAAGTTTTTCACTACACCCTGGGACGGCTCAACAGGCTGTTGCGCACTGGCTAGATCAACGTGATTCAGAATGGGACATCGCTATCATCTGTGAGAACCCGGATGCATCAGCATTTGAGGATGCCGCCCAAAGTAATGATGATCGTTATATTGCTTTACCGCTAAATCAGGCTCGCGATGCTTGGATGGCGAGTCTACTTGTTGTCCATCCACGGCTAGCAACATATCGCACAGACGTCGGCTTTGTCGCAGAGCATGGTGGCGATTGGCAGGCCGAGAAAGCGACCAAATCGCAAGCTGGTGAGGCCGCCAGGCCTATAGCATACAGGCTGGAGACCTATGCCGAACATATTCGGCTAGTTTATGCAGCATTTCAGGAGTTTTGGCCAGAGGTTGCGTGGACGGCAGCAGCACTCGAAAAGCAGGCCAGGTGGGAGCCGGGCATCCTCTACCAAGCTGCTGAGCTTACAGTGCTGCTTCATGATGTCGGCAAGCTGAGTACAGGCTGGCAAAACTGGGTGCACACATATCAACGACGTCTCGTAGAAGCAGGCGTGACGTCTGCGAATTCCACACAACCAGACGAGGCGTATGCGCATACGGATTTCAACAGCTATGATGCACGTTACCAGAGCACCCAGTCTGATATGGGCAGACGACCATGGCACGCCGTCGAGGGAGCGCTGGCAGTCGTACCAGTTCTTAAGGCGGTGCTCGGCTCGGAGACTCTGGCGAAGATCGTGTTTAGCGCAATCGCGCATCATCACGCGCCACACTCCGACACCTATCAGCCCATGAGACTGGTCAACTTTGCACCGGCGCAAATCAGGAAGACGCTTCGTCCGGAAATGACTCTTCCGCTAGATCAACTGTGGGGACTGCAACAGGCCCTACAGCCCGGTCTAAACACACATCAGGTGATTCAAGAGCCAAATGAGAATACTGCTTTTGCTGCTTATCTCTTGCTGGTACGCGTGCTGCGGAGAGCTGACAGTACCGGGACAGAGCGTGGGAGCACGGGCTATTATGGTTAAGAACCCTCTACGGGTGAAACAGTCTAATTACCTACTTGTTTCAGTATCCTCTACGGAGACATCATATACATCTATAGCCTGCTGCTTGACGCAGACAAGAGACCATGCTACGATCATCATAGCCAAGATAATCTCCCAAGTACGTAATATGCACATGGAGGCTAGCATGATCTCTGTCTGTGTCCTCAATGATACCATCTATTGCCGGTTTAGTGGACTGCCGAGAAAGGAGGAGTTCAATCAACTTCTAAAAAGTTTTAAGCAGGAGTTTGCAGATTGTAAATGGGATTGGAACCGTCAGGCATGGACGCTACCCATGATGGACGCTTCGCGTCTGAATTGGTTCGCTCATCGGTACTTCGGAACGGACGCTATTGTTTATGATGCGACACTCTTCACCGCTGATTGATGTTCAAGAAACTAGGTGATTTAGGTATCTGACTGCCGCACCTGGGTTACAGGACAAGCCTATGGAAACATATACCGATTTCTTTGTGCAAAAGTCCCCGCAGGGGTTCGATGAATCGCTGATCGCATTCGGTCTCAGCGTTGTAGTACAGACGCTTGCTGGGCGGAACACCACGCTTTTGATTTCCGACCAGGGTAGCTATTACCAGATTTCACTAGATCAAGAGCTTACTGCAGAGGCGATAACTAACGGAATCCAGAATTTATTTCCGATCAGAGCTTTGTCTACAGCAAAGACAAAACTGTCTGATGGAATCCCAGAAGTTAGTTACGAGGCGGTACGCGATCAGGTGAGCCAATACTACGATACGCCTATCGAACAACGCAGAGAGATACCGCGCCCACCCCTAGAGTGGGACATCTATCGTGCAATAAATCCCGCGTCGCTGCCTGGATATAACGGTCTGATCGAAACCTGGTATGAGACGAAAACGGTTCCGGAAACGTTGTTCATCCTTCTGGATTTGTATGCGGTTCTTCCTAATAACTATGATCTGGCCACCGAACGCTGGAAGGCCCTGGCAAGTCAGGAAGGGTGGCGAGTTAAGCCAGAAGCCACTCGTCAACAGTTATTTAACCCTGACAGCGGCAAGGGGCAGAATAAGCCGAAGTCGGATGGCTTGAGTATCGGTAATGAGAGTGGGTTCTGGATGAGTGAGTGGCTCAAGGCGATTGGTTTCTACGAAGGCGCACTCACCAAACTGATGCGTGGTAGTAAGGATCGCAAGACGCTCGTTCTCGCGCCTCGCAAGCTCACATTTGAGCGTCACCAGGCCATTATGAGCGAATTTTTGGACTCCATGCGTGTGTCTGAATCGCCAACACGGTTTGATCTCGTCGCGTCAATACGCTACATGCGTGCGCTTCTGAATCGGCTGATGGAACCTGATGATCCACTGACGCGGCTGTTCTCCGGTGGCAATGTCAAATACGAACTGGTTTCAGGCTTTTATACCGCGTTCTACAAAGATATGGGTAACGCGATTGCCACCATGAACCTATCGTTTATGGCGCTGCCTGGATGGATAACGGTCACCGACGAACAACCCCCCGCTGTTTACCTCAGCCTACTTGAAGAACTTGAGCAGATTGTGCGCCAGTTTGATGAAAGTCGCTCCGAGGAGTATACGCTGCTGATGCACCTGCGCGACTTCATGAGTGGAGATGATCTGCATGCATTCTTCCGGTTCACGAACGCATTCCCGGCATTCTACATGGGAAAACGCGAGCGAAATCAATTTGCTCGTCCGCTATCCACAGAATTGATTGAAAGGTTGGTAATGAGTACAGAAAGCACCAAGCGGTTAGCCCGAATCTTGGAGACCGATGGCTTCAGGAATATTGCCTACGCCATTCGGCAATCTACTGTGACGGCACAGTATCGTAAAAAGCAAGGAGACAACAAGTACGATGTACGCTATGGACTTGGACAAGAACTTACGCGTAAGGCGCGTTATCCCCAGGACTTTATTACTGCGCTCAGCGACTTTCTCCATAAATACAACGCAGAGAACGCCCGCGTGATGGAAACCCGCCCAAAACCATACCGCCGCAGTGTACAGACGACCGATATTGAGCAGATTGTTGGTCTGATTGACGAATATGGCTCCGAGACGATTGCCAATCTGCTGATCGCATATGGTCACGCTCGTGTCCCGCGTGAAGAAGCCGAATTAGAAGAAGAAACCAACTCAAAGGAGTAATGACATGACTGATATCACGACACTGTATAGCTTGTCCATTAGTGCGCGTGCGACATTGAATATGCATAGCCTCAACAATGAAGGCGGTGAGGGTAATCAGATTCAGACGCGCATGGTGAACATTGTTGACGCTGAAGGCGTACTACATAATGTGAATGCCATAAGCGGCGATATGTACAAACACATCCAAGCGGAGCACTTGTTTCATATCGCTCGCGAGAATCGCAAAATTCCGCTCAGCTTAGGAGCAGCACAGTTCAACGCAAACCGTATCAACGCTGATCCTGGTTTCATCGAGCGAACGTCAGGCATGTCTGATGCCGATACCCTTGACGAACTGCTCCGCAGTTGTGCAGTTTCAGATATGGAAGGCATTCTCGTCACAGAAGGTAAACGTAGTCTGCCTCGCAAGAGCGTTATCGAGTTCGGCTGGATTGTAGGCGTGCCGGAGAAGGTACAGACAGACAGCTATTTCCATGTGAAGTATGTTAATGAAGGCCGTACCAAGACGCAGGACAGTCGCAGTGCTGAATCTGATTCAGGGGCGAATTTGGGACAGAACATCTTTCATCGTCCTGCCTCGTCGGGCATCTATGCGATTGTCTGCCATCTGGAAGTGGCGCGAATCGGATTCAACGAGATCACACAGCGGTATGCAATCCCCCTCGAAGATCGTCAACAACGTGCACGTGCGCTATTAGAAAGTACACTGTATACATTCCTCCAGCCAAATGGGGCCATGCGCTCGACTCAGGCGCCTCATATAGTTAATCTGGAGGGCGTTGTAACCATCAGCACAGCACCGACGCCTGCACCAACCGTTAGTCCGCTGAAGGCCAGCTATCGAGAGGAAATCCTCGCTATTCAGGAACGTTTGACCCCCATCACCGGTGAGAGCGTACAGGTGTTCGTCTTCAACGATCTTGCAGGACTTACTGAGATTATGGGGTGGTGTATTGCGAATACACAGCCTTACGAGATCGCACTGCGGGAGGCGTAAATGTGGATTGTTGCAGAGTATGAAGCAACAGCACTTTTTACTTTGAAGCCTGCCAGCGCGACATCCAGCGGGGGGCGAACACTGCTTGTCCCTACACCGTATGCGATCAAAATGGCGCTGCTGGATGTAGCCTGTCGTTTAGAGGGTATAGCAATTGCTGATCCGGTTATGACCTGGTTGAGTCCTGCTCTGGTTGCACTGCGCCCTCCGGATCGCCTGGTAGTGAACAACACTTTCATGAAAGTGCTACGACCGCGTCGCAATCCGGCGGTAGAGGGAAGTGCAGACGCTGGTTTCTTCCAGCGTACCATTGCGTACCGGGAATATGCGCAGTTCGGGACGAGCTTTGGACTTGCGCTATGGGTTGAAACCGAAGAACACGCCCAGATGCTGACCCAATGGTTAGTTCAGATTAACTACCTCGGGAAGCGTGGTAGCTTCATCCAGGCACAAGCCATTCCTGAGCACCTGGAAGACTTGCCAAGAGGCTTTATCCAGATTGACGGCGAAATAAACGGTAGCTTTGGCCTTGATTCTGTCATGACCCAACTCGATGACACTAGCCCTGAACTAACTTTTACCCAGGCGAACGTCTACAGTTCGGGGGCTGGCTCATCTGTGAAGCTGGGTAAGGACCGCTTACTCAGACATGTAGTGCTCCCGTATCGGCTGGTGCGGAGCAGCCGAGGCTACAGCTACTATGAGCGAGTCGGATGATGTTTGATCTTTCTGTATACCACATCATATTCACCGCCGAAGCGCAGACGCCACTGCATCTCGGCGCGCAAGCGGGTGCACAACTGCGCGGCACACTCTGGAAAGGTTTGCAAGAAGTCGCCTGCACTGATCCTTCTCAGGCGACTTTACCACGGCATGCCAGACATTGCCCTGCTTGCTATCTGATGGCACTGGAACAGGGCAGTGCGCGGGGGAAGAATCCTCCGCGACCCTTCACGATCCGGCCACCTTTGGCTGTGAGAGCCGAAGAAGATCGTCAGTATAAGCTGGGCGAACGTTTTCAGATAGGTATGGTGCTGGTCGGCGATGCGCTGGCGCTCTTCCCGTATCTTGTGCATGGGCTACGAGAAGCGGGCAGGCGTGGTGTCGGATACGGACGTGGTCTGTTCTCGCTGGAGGACATCTGCAGTGAAGACCCACTAAAGAACGAACGGCGAAGTCTGTTGCATCAGGGCCAGGTTTCAATGCCCACGCTTGCTGTAGACAATAGTCTCATCAGAGCGCACACAGAGGCGCTGCCCGACGACTTCGTGCAACTGCGCTTCCTGACGCCGACGCAGATTATGCACAAGGGCACGCTGCTACAGTACCCTGAATTCGCGCCCATTATCGCTCGAATTCTGGAGCGTGTTCAAGCACTGGTGCTGCACTATACAGTTGATGCGACATCGCAAAGGCAGTGGCAAAGCTTACACGAGGTTCTGATGAAATCTGCGGAGCGTGTTCGGTGTGTACAGGATAACACGCGCTGGGTCGAGGTGCGCAGCGGGTCTCGCAGGAACAATTACGTTCACGATATCAGTGGGTTTGTTGGTGAAGTGCGTTATGAAGGCGATCTACGACCGTTCCTGCCCTGGTTATTGTGGGGACAGAGCCTGCATGTGGGTAAGAATGCTGTTAAAGGCAATGGCTGGTACGAACTCGTAAGTACGGGCCAAAACTGAACGTAGAAATTCAAATGAAACTATAACGAAGAGTGCTGCAATTCGGACATAGATTGTCCGAATTGTTTTTATTGTGGAAGTGACAGTCATAGGCTGAGTTTCGAGGTCCCTTCCATGATCGTTGAATACCTGATCGCAGAGACGTTTGGTACACACATCGGGAAGTACAGCAAACGGCTGAAAATCACTCAGGGTGGAGAAACGCTGGCTGAGGCCCCACTGCTTCATCTGCGCGCTGTCTACATTGCTGAACGTGGCATTAGCATCTCGTCTGATGCACTCGCTGCATGCTGCGAAAACGGTATCCCAGTGCATTATCTGGATGCACTGGGACGAAACTACGCGACGGTGTACAGCTCCGGACTCACTGGAACTGTCCTCACCCGTCGCGCACAGATCAGCGCCTATGATGACTGGCGTGGGCTGGAGGTTGCGCGCGCTGTCGTGATGGGCAAACTACAGAACCAGTCATCAACCCTGAAATACCTGGCCAAGAATCGCAAAGACTCTCAGCCAGATGTCTATCAGGAACTGCGCTGGACCGCCGGAGACCTGCTCGATGCCTCGCGCCAGATCGTCGAACTGCAAGCTACTTGCATCACACAAGCACGTAACTTCCTCATGGGAGTTGAAGGCAATGCGGGACATCGTTATTGGGACGCGGTGAGACTTGTCATCCCTGATGACTATGGTTGGAAACATCGCATGGGACGAGGCGCTACCGATCCGGTGAATAGTTTGCTGAATTATGGATATGGCATCCTGTACAGTCGTGTTGAGCAAGCATTGCTGCTGGCTGGCCTTGACCCTTATGCCGGATTCCTGCATGCGGATCGTCCTGGCAAACCATCGCTTGTTTTGGATCTCATTGAGGAGTTTCGACAGGCTGCGGTTGATCGTGTAGTTTGGGGACTCGTCAACCGCAAGTTCATAGTTGAACAGGAAGCGGACGGCAAGCTGGTTGACCAAACACGGCGCGATTTTGCCCAGCACATCCTGGAACATCAGAATGCGACCATGCGTTACGAAGGTAAGCGCGTGCCGCTGCGCATCATCTTGCAAACGCAGGCTCGCCATCTTGCTGCCTTCCTACGCGGAGATCGCAGCACGTATGTCCCGTTCAAGGCGGAATACTGATGCAGCGTGTTCTTGTCGTGTACGACATCGTGGAAGACCGTGTGCGCGCGAAGGTGGCTGATGCTTGCGCTGACTACGGCCTGGATCGCTTGCAGTACAGCGTGTTCGAGGGCTGCCTGAGTCGAAATCATCAGGAGGAGCTGATGTTGCATATCGACGACCTGATGACGCAGGCCAATGGCAGCGTCGTCCTGTTCCCCCTCACGGAAGATAACTGGCAGCGTCGCCTGGAGGTGGTATATGCCTGATGGTGATGATGGGCTGTTCACGGTAACGGATCTGAAGCAGTACCAGTATTGTGCACGAATCCTGTATTACCACGCCTGCCTGCCAGATGTGCGCCCGGTAACACGCAAGATGGAACTGGGGATTCGTCGGCATGAGACCGAATCACGGCGCGCGATAAGGCGCACAATGCGGATTGAAGGGATTGAAGAGGCACGACGCGTTTTCGATGTCGCTGTACAGTCACAAAAACTGGGGCTATCAGGCCAGATTGACGAGATAATCTTCTTCGCAGATCATCTCATCCCGGTAGACTACAAACTGGCAAAAAAGGTCGGCGCGCATTTTCGGCTGCAGATTGCCGCGTATGCCATGCTCGCCGAAGAGCAGTTTGGACTTAAGGTCCGGCAGGGTATTTGCTATCTGATACACTCACGAGACGCAGTGGAAATCCCGATCACCCACCGCCTACGCAACAATGTCGTTGAAGCTGTGGAACAGATGCGGCGGATCGTCGATAAGGAATCCATGCCTGAGCCGACAAAGCAGCCTCGTGCCTGTATGGATTGTGAGTTCCGTCGCTTCTGCAACGATGTCTGAGTCTGACGCAACTCCCCTCGGTTTTCGAGCAGTAGGGGAGTTGCGTTGCAACAGCCTTTTGGAGCGGGAAAATGCACAGACCTCTTGAAAATGAATCGCCGAAAACGACCATTTGCGGCTATAATGGTGAGAAGAGGTCATTTATGACCTGTTCGACCTGGAATCTGGTCGGGCCCTTCAGAGGGTCTTCATCCGCAGAGGATACTGAAACAGACTAGCTACGGTCTATCAGCACTGGATAGACGACCCTTCAGAGGGTCTTCATCCGCAGAGGATACTGAAACAGATGTGCCGATCATCATGGAAGGTGAGAAGGCCGGCCCTTCAGAGGGTCTTCATCCGCAGAGGATACTGAAACTGGCACCGGGGGCGCTCGTCTACCTGTCCAATACTGACCTTCAGAGGGTCTTCATCCGCAGAGGATACTGAAACAACATATTATAACTATCAATCTGAATCAATAGATCCCCTTCAGAGGGTCTTCATCCGCAGAGGATACTGAAACAGACTAGCTACGGTCTATCAGCACTGGATAGACGAACCCTTCAGAGGGTCTTCATCCGCAGAGGATACTGAAACAGCTCCTCCGGCTGCCATCTGGAGATACTGCGCTTCCCTTCAGAGGGTCTTCATCCGCAGAGGATACTGAAACATGACCGGGGTGCGTTGGCTGACGAAGGTGGTGCACCCTTCAGAGGGTCTTCATCCGCAGAGGATACTGAAACTCATCGGCCTTATCAACAACGTCTTCGTATTCGTCGCCTTCAGAGGGTCTTCATCCGCAGAGGATACTGAAACAGACTACGCCACGCATTTCTACAGATTCACCTCACCCTTCAGAGGGTCTTCATCCGCAGAGGATACTGAAACAGGTCGAGCAATTGTTTCCAGACAGAAAGCTCGGCCCCTTCAGAGGGTCTTCATCCGCAGAGGATACTGAAACATCGAATCAATGGCTCTGCTTTTTGCCGGAGTATTCCCCTTCAGAGGGTCTTCATCCGCAGAGGATACTGAAACAATTGAGCCATGTTGACATGCTGTGACTCAAGGTCCCTTCAGAGGGTCTTCATCCGCAGAGGATACTGAAACACGACCTCGGCCACCATGTAGCCGCTGGGCAGGCTACCTTCAGAGGGTCTTCATCCGCAGAGGATACTGAAACTGCCTGCTGGGCGGCTGCTGCTGGTACTGGCCATCAACCTTCAGAGGGTCTTCATCCGCAGAGGATACTGAAACCCGGTCCGCGTGGCCGGGGGCTTTTGCGTTGTGCGCTCCCTTCAGAGGGTCTTCATCCGCAGAGGATACTGAAACCTGGGAGGCGCTGGCGCTGCTGCTGGCGCTCCTGACCCTTCAGAGGGTCTTCATCCGCAGAGGATACTGAAACAGCAGGCAGGGCACGCTCTTCGATGTCGGGATGCCCCTTCAGAGGGTCTTCATCCGCAGAGGATACTGAAACATGGATGACTTACGCGCTGCTCAGGCGCAGATCGCCCTTCAGAGGGTCTTCATCCGCAGAGGATACTGAAACGGCAGTTTTGAGAATGAGAGGCTATATGAAACGGCACCCTTCAGAGGGTCTTCATCCGCAGAGGATACTGAAACGGCATTCACCGGGCGGCGACCGCTGGATTTCTCATCCTTCAGAGGGTCTTCATCCGCAGAGGATACTGAAACCACAGCAATCCGCAGCAGAACAGCCAGCGGAAGGCCCTTCAGAGGGTCTTCATCCGCAGAGGATACTGAAACCGGAAGAGGCAGCGTTGCACAGACACCAATCCGTGTGCCTTCAGAGGGTCTTCATCCGCAGAGGATACTGAAACAAGATTCCGATTAGAAACTCATCGAGCGAAATATTCCCCTTCAGAGGGTCTTCATCCGCAGAGGATACTGAAACTCATTTCGTAACGCTTTTTCTGCTGTTTTGCTTGTTCCCTTCAGAGGGTCTTCATCCGCAGAGGATACTGAAACTCTGTGATCGTCCAACCAGATAGGCCAGTTCTAAACCCTTCAGAGGGTCTTCATCCGCAGAGGATACTGAAACTAGTCTACTCCGAGTAGTGATTCTATCAATTCGTGACCCTTCAGAGGGTCTTCATCCGCAGAGGATACTGAAACGCTGAATCTTGTCTCTCATCTCGGCGAAGTAGTGCAACCCTTCAGAGGGTCTTCATCCGCAGAGGATACTGAAACTGCTCGCTTTTGCAGCGTGACCCATGCCGCACGCCCCTTCAGAGGGTCTTCATCCGCAGAGGATACTGAAACAGATGTAAAATTGGACTATCCGATTAGATACGAAACCTTCAGAGGGTCTTCATCCGCAGAGGATACTGAAACTTGCAAAGTCTGGCGGATCCGCTGAACGAGGGCCAGCTTCAGAGGGTCTTCATCCGCAGAGGATACTGAAACACAAAGAACGCGCGCAACGGCTCATCACGCATTATCCTTCAGAGGGTCTTCATCCGCAGAGGATACTGAAACAGACTAGCTACGGTCTATCAGCACTGGATAGACGAACTTCAGAGGGTCTTCATCCGCAGAGGATACTGAAACTGGTTAAAGCGAGTCCGCGTTGAAGTTGAGTGAGCTTCAGAGGGTCTTCATCCGCAGAGGATACTGAAACTAAGTCACTACTCGGAAAGTAGTGATTCGATCAATTCTTCAGAGGGTCTTCATCCGCAGAGGATACTGAAACAAACTGTCGATCGTGATCGGTCCATGTGGGAACCGCCTTCAGAGGGTCTTCATCCGCAGAGGATACTGAAACCTATAGGTAGATTCCGTGTATGGCCAGCAAGACTTGCTTCAGAGGGTCTTCATCCGCAGAGGATACTGAAACATCAGGAAGCAACGCGAGATCGTCAAGGACGAGATCTTCAGAGGGTCTTCATCCGCAGAGGATACTGAAACAGTTTCGCCTCGACGATGGCTGCGAAATACTCGACGCTTCAGAGGGTCTTCATCCGCAGAGGATACTGAAACCCAGTCCCGCTCGTGCTTCTGCACGTACTGTGCGTCTTCAGAGGGTCTTCATCCGCAGAGGATACTGAAACACCAGACCTTACAGCCTGGGAGTTAGTCGATTTCACTTCAGAGGGTCTTCATCCGCAGAGGATACTGAAACGATGACATGATAGCTCCTGTCAACCGTCGAGGCCGCTTCAGAGGGTCTTCATCCGCAGAGGATACTGAAACTCCAATCGCATAGTTTTATCCAGTTCTGAGCGGAGCCTTCAGAGGGTCTTCATCCGCAGAGGATACTGAAACACGCGAGCTGAGTTCCGCTCCATATCGGCGTAGGCCTTCAGAGGGTCTTCATCCGCAGAGGATACTGAAACACAGGAGTAAAAATGCAAATGCAACCGTCTATATTCTTCAGAGGGTCTTCATCCGCAGAGGATACTGAAACGCGTTCGTAGCGCGGGCCTGGATGCTTTTTGCAACTTCAGAGGGTCTTCATCCGCAGAGGATACTGAAACCACATACACCAAGCACCCCTGACCGGCGAGAGTGCTTCAGAGGGTCTTCATCCGCAGAGGATACTGAAACCGTTTACGCGCCTCCGCGTGCCCGACTCAACGCAGCCTTCAGAGGGTCTTCATCCGCAGAGGATACTGAAACCCTTCTCGCTCCGCCACACAGATATCGCGCAGCATGCCTTCAGAGGGTCTTCATCCGCAGAGGATACTGAAACACTGCGAAATCGATCGCCTGGCGGATATCACGCGCACCTTCAGAGGGTCTTCATCCGCAGAGGATACTGAAACTTTGCGGCGCTTAATCAGTTCTTTACCTCGCAAGCGGCCTTCAGAGGGTCTTCATCCGCAGAGGATACTGAAACATGCGTACATATGCGAGCCGCCAGCCGCGCGCTGCACCTTCAGAGGGTCTTCATCCGCAGAGGATACTGAAACGACGACTCGTCGGGCGGACTCTGTATGCGAGTGCTCTTCAGAGGGTCTTCATCCGCAGAGGATACTGAAACACTGCGCTCGCGCCGATGATCGACAGCCTGATCAACCTTCAGAGGGTCTTCATCCGCAGAGGATACTGAAACTCGTAAACCCTGTGGTGCTCGACGACCAGCAGCAGCCTTCAGAGGGTCTTCATCCGCAGAGGATACTGAAACACTGCGTAAGGAATCCGGGTAGGCTATTCACGGTGACCTTCAGAGGGTCTTCATCCGCAGAGGATACTGAAACACCGACCGCAAGGACGCGCCTGTACGCTGGCCGCACGACCTTCAGAGGGTCTTCATCCGCAGAGGATACTGAAACAGCAGGTCCAGCGGGGCCACCGGGGCCAGCGGGGCCCTTCAGAGGGTCTTCATCCGCAGAGGATACTGAAACAGGCGACGACTTGGTTCCCGGCGGCGCAAATGAGAGACCTTCAGAGGGTCTTCATCCGCAGAGGATACTGAAACACGCACGTCCGTAGAAGTATGCTTGACGCGGCGTTGGGACCTTCAGAGGGTCTTCATCCGCAGAGGATACTGAAACTGCTCAATTGATCGATAGTCCAAATTATACATCTAAACCTTCAGAGGGTCTTCATCCGCAGAGGATACTGAAACAGCAGCGGATCGCCTACTTCGCGCAGATCCGCGCCCACCTTCAGAGGGTCTTCATCCGCAGAGGATACTGAAACAGCGTCATGCGCGCATCGCCCAGTGCGGTGTGTGCAGCCTTCAGAGGGTCTTCATCCGCAGAGGATACTGAAACAGCAGCCGGAGCCAACGCCCGCGCCCGAGCCGGACCCCTTCAGAGGGTCTTCATCCGCAGAGGATACTGAAACCGTATGACACCAGCCACCAGGCTACGTCGTCGCTCCCTTCAGAGGGTCTTCATCCGCAGAGGATACTGAAACCTCGAACCACTCCTCCGGCAGGATGCTGCCTTTGGGGCCTTCAGAGGGTCTTCATCCGCAGAGGATACTGAAACAGTATGTCGAGCGCGAGCTCGGCGCGGGCGCGCTCTACCCTTCAGAGGGTCTTCATCCGCAGAGGATACTGAAACGGCGATTACCTGCCGCTGCTGTACGTCACCGCCGCCCCTTCAGAGGGTCTTCATCCGCAGAGGATACTGAAACAGCAGGCAGGGCACGCTCTTCGATGTCGGGATGCTCCTTCAGAGGGTCTTCATCCGCAGAGGATACTGAAACTGCGCCTATACACTTGCGTAATAGTCCAGCTTAAGCGCCTTCAGAGGGTCTTCATCCGCAGAGGATACTGAAACGCGTTATTGGCAGAATGGGGAATGGACGCCAGCGGGGCCTTCAGAGGGTCTTCATCCGCAGAGGATACTGAAACGCCGACAGTTTGGCGGGCATCCTGGCAGACTTCAACCTTCAGAGGGTCTTCATCCGCAGAGGATACTGAAACAGCGGGATGAATACGTAGCGGCGTATTCGGAGCTAATCCTTCAGAGGGTCTTCATCCGCAGAGGATACTGAAACGAATAGACAAAGAGCTGGCAGACTTTCAGCGGTTGTCCTTCAGAGGGTCTTCATCCGCAGAGGATACTGAAACGGGGTATGTTTGGGCAGACAACGCCCGGCGGGAAGACCTTCAGAGGGTCTTCATCCGCAGAGGATACTGAAACGGGGTCGTTCCGGCTTCATTTGACAGCGTGGCAAACCTTCAGAGGGTCTTCATCCGCAGAGGATACTGAAACGCGCTGGCGTTTGAAATGTCTGTAATGAATCTCCAGCCTTCAGAGGGTCTTCATCCGCAGAGGATACTGAAACGGCGTTCGTTGATCGTTGCTGAATATCGGGGCTGCCTTCAGAGGGTCTTCATCCGCAGAGGATACTGAAACCAGCACAATTAAAGACAAAATAGGCGCCGCTACTACCTTCAGAGGGTCTTCATCCGCAGAGGATACTGAAACTGCTGAACGGCGCCGCATTGGAACGGGCGGGGTATCCCTTCAGAGGGTCTTCATCCGCAGAGGATACTGAAACTGGATCGGGCTGTTCTGCTCGGCCTAGATAGGGCCTTCAGAGGGTCTTCATCCGCAGAGGATACTGAAACAGAGCGTGCCGTTGCAAGGCAGTGTATGTTGAGGCCCTTCAGAGGGTCTTCATCCGCAGAGGATACTGAAACTTCATAGGCAGCGTTTTGCCTCAACATACGCTGCCCCCTTCAGAGGGTCTTCATCCGCAGAGGATACTGAAACACCTATCGAATCGATAGGGCAATTTTAATCTAAACTCCTTCAGAGGGTCTTCATCCGCAGAGGATACTGAAACATGCGTACATGTGTTCGCGGCCTGATGCGCGTTGCCCTTCAGAGGGTCTTCATCCGCAGAGGATACTGAAACTTGAGGATTTCAACTTTCGCACGCCGACGTTGCGCCTTCAGAGGGTCTTCATCCGCAGAGGATACTGAAACTTGACTATGTGGCATGGAATCTCATCACGACAATGACCTTCAGAGGGTCTTCATCCGCAGAGGATACTGAAACATGCGTACAGGTGTTGTTCGCCTGCTGCGCGTTGCCCTTCAGAGGGTCTTCATCCGCAGAGGATACTGAAACGTCGTGTTGATGCCGCTCTCCATCGACTGCACAAACCCTTCAGAGGGTCTTCATCCGCAGAGGATACTGAAACGGGTCGATAACGCTCCAACCAGTGCGCTTCAGATTCCTTCAGAGGGTCTTCATCCGCAGAGGATACTGAAACATGCGTACAGGTGTTGTTCGCCTGCTGCGCGTTGCACCTTCAGAGGGTCTTCATCCGCAGAGGATACTGAAACTTGAGGATTTCAACTTTCGCACGCCGACGTTGCGCTCCTTCAGAGGGTCTTCATCCGCAGAGGATACTGAAACATGCGTACATGTGTTCGCGGCTGGCGGCGGCGCGTTCCTTCAGAGGGTCTTCATCCGCAGAGGATACTGAAACAGGAATTCCAGCGTGCCAATGATTCCAGCGCAGCATCCTTCAGAGGGTCTTCATCCGCAGAGGATACTGAAACATGCGTACAGGTGTTCGCCGCCTGACGCGCGTTGCCCTTCAGAGGGTCTTCATCCGCAGAGGATACTGAAACATGCGTACAGGTGCGCACCGCCTGCTGCGCGTTGCACCTTCAGAGGGTCTTCATCCGCAGAGGATACTGAAACGCCTGCAATATTCGATCGATCTCAACCAGGAGTAACCTTCAGAGGGTCTTCATCCGCAGAGGATACTGAAACAGTCTACGACGACATCAAAATGAGCATTACAATGCTCCTTCAGAGGGTCTTCATCCGCAGAGGATACTGAAACGGTGCCTACGCCGATCTGGGACGGTACGCGCTTACCTTCAGAGGGTCTTCATCCGCAGAGGATACTGAAACTTAGGCATTCAGCGGTGTTTCGTGTGTGTCGTCGCCCCTTCAGAGGGTCTTCATCCGCAGAGGATACTGAAACGCCTGCAATATTCGATCGCGCCAGCTGCTCAGTAGCCTTCAGAGGGTCTTCATCCGCAGAGGATACTGAAACGACCGCGATGCGCTTACCGACATTCGATGAGGCGCCTTCAGAGGGTCTTCATCCGCAGAGGATACTGAAACGGCTGGGTGCTCGGTGTTTCGGTGCTGGGTGTGGTCCCTTCAGAGGGTCTTCATCCGCAGAGGATACTGAAACCTCGAACCACTCCTCCGGCAGGATGCTGCCTTTGGGCCTTCAGAGGGTCTTCATCCGCAGAGGATACTGAAACAGGCGATCAACGCCATGTTCGCCAGCAGCGCGCAGCGCCTTCAGAGGGTCTTCATCCGCAGAGGATACTGAAACGACCAACACGGGCACGATCGTCGTCAAGATCGCCAGCCCTTCAGAGGGTCTTCATCCGCAGAGGATACTGAAACATTGAAACGACCACTGCCGCCGGCTACCTGGCGACCTTCAGAGGGTCTTCATCCGCAGAGGATACTGAAACCTGCACATCCTCAGCAATCTGGAGCCGTACGGCCTGCCTTCAGAGGGTCTTCATCCGCAGAGGATACTGAAACGGTCTGTGCATAGGAGAACCATATGGCAGACAAAGCCCTTCAGAGGGTCTTCATCCGCAGAGGATACTGAAACAGCAGCAGGGCGTTGGCGTCGCGGTGGAGCACTTCCTTCAGAGGGTCTTCATCCGCAGAGGATACTGAAACATAGCGCATGATCACGCTGTCCTGTGGCATCAGACCTTCAGAGGGTCTTCATCCGCAGAGGATACTGAAACGCGAATGGCATGGTAAAGATCCCGGTCCGTCTTCAGCCCTTCAGAGGGTCTTCATCCGCAGAGGATACTGAAACGTGGTGCGTGTGGATGTCGGCACCGGCGCAGGCAGGGCCTTCAGAGGGTCTTCATCCGCAGAGGATACTGAAACAACCGACAAAGCGCTCTAGGCCTGGAGCAGCGAGACCTTCAGAGGGTCTTCATCCGCAGAGGATACTGAAACAGCGTTTTTACCGTTACACTAGTGCTGCCATTGGAGGCCTTCAGAGGGTCTTCATCCGCAGAGGATACTGAAACTCAAGGATTGGGCCACCACAGTCGACGAAAAATCTCCTTCAGAGGGTCTTCATCCGCAGAGGATACTGAAACCGTTTCTGCTGATGCGTTCAATGCGGCGCTAATGCACCTTCAGAGGGTCTTCATCCGCAGAGGATACTGAAACAGATTCAAAACGATTACTTAGAGATCGAGATGGCGTCCTTCAGAGGGTCTTCATCCGCAGAGGATACTGAAACTATCCAGAGGCTTAACTGATCTCTCAGGGCGAACACCTTCAGAGGGTCTTCATCCGCAGAGGATACTGAAACTCTTCGATCGCTTGGCTCCAGCGCTCTGAGAAGCCGCCTTCAGAGGGTCTTCATCCGCAGAGGATACTGAAACTCTACCATTGCTTGATACATGAGTCGATCTTGATCGTCCTTCAGAGGGTCTTCATCCGCAGAGGATACTGAAACCTGCTCTATCAGTCTGGCGTGAGACATGGGGAGAACCTTCAGAGGGTCTTCATCCGCAGAGGATACTGAAACAGATTCACGGCATCAGCGACCAGGACCTTGAACTTACCTTCAGAGGGTCTTCATCCGCAGAGGATACTGAAACTGGATCGGGCTGTTCTGCTCGGCCTAGATAGGGCCTTCAGAGGGTCTTCATCCGCAGAGGATACTGAAACTATCCTCATGCCGCTAAGTACGCACTCGTTGGGAGCCTTCAGAGGGTCTTCATCCGCAGAGGATACTGAAACACCAATGTGGACCCACCAGGTTCCCCAACCGCGCTTCCTTCAGAGGGTCTTCATCCGCAGAGGATACTGAAACGTGCAGCATGGAAGGGGTAGGGGACGTGTCCACAATCCTTCAGAGGGTCTTCATCCGCAGAGGATACTGAAACACATCTCGCCGGGGGGTGGCGTTGGTATCGGTGGCTCCCTTCAGAGGGTCTTCATCCGCAGAGGATACTGAAACGGCGGAACCTGTTCATTACCCGTTTGCGCATCACCCTCCTTCAGAGGGTCTTCATCCGCAGAGGATACTGAAACGCCTTTCGCAGTTCCTCAAGGCGCGCTTCCTCAATCCTTCAGAGGGTCTTCATCCGCAGAGGATACTGAAACGCCGCTTAGACCGGTCCACAGCATACAGCGGCGCATCCTTCAGAGGGTCTTCATCCGCAGAGGATACTGAAACTCTATCGCGCCAGAAACTCAAACGCTCGCGTGCGGGCCTTCAGAGGGTCTTCATCCGCAGAGGATACTGAAACGTGCTTCTTCCGCAAAGACGGCAAGCGGAAAAGAGCCCTTCAGAGGGTCTTCATCCGCAGAGGATACTGAAACGTGAACACGTTGTCGTACAGACCGCGCAGGGCCGCCCTTCAGAGGGTCTTCATCCGCAGAGGATACTGAAACTGCTTCTACGCGGTGCGAAAGGGGCAGTCTGCGGACCTTCAGAGGGTCTTCATCCGCAGAGGATACTGAAACAGCGGCGTTAGATCTCAAGGGCTTTGTCCGGCACACCCTTCAGAGGGTCTTCATCCGCAGAGGATACTGAAACTGAATGC
>Ga0081535_100458_pt1 | contig 28516 bp, 18 predicted proteins | sample HotLakmasection3_FD_71020 | JGI IMG/M metagenome (GOLD analysis project Ga0081535, IMG submission 71020) | Hypersaline microbial mat communities from Hot Lake, Washington, USA - Section #3 (SPADES assembly) (version 2) | ecosystem: Environmental > Aquatic > Non-marine Saline and Alkaline >... | reverse complement strand
AATGACTAAATGGCGAATACGGCTGTGGCCATAAGCCCCCATCAGCAGCAGGTGAATGTCATGACTATCGACATAGTCGGCAATCACTTTTTCTGGATCACCAGGGATGACCTCACAAAGGGGCGAGAATCCGGCAGCCTGGGCTTGCATTTCAGCAACTTTGAGGGGGGCGATCGCTTCCTCATCATCCGTCTTTTTGGCCACCGTCAGAATGTGCAGCTCTAGCCCCTGGAAGGCTGGGGAGGTCACAAGAAACTCCAGCAGGTTTTGACAGCTTTTGCTACCGTCATAGGCCACCAGCAGCCGCTCAATCGGCGTGAACTGACCGGGTGTCACCAGACAGGGCTTGCGGCTACTGCGGACAATCCGATCCACATTGGCCCCCAGGTGCCCGGAGGCAAAGCCAGCGGCCTCGCCCCGTTTTCCCAGCACAATTAAATCCGCCTCCGCTTCCAGGGGGGCTAGGGAATCCACCAAAAAGCCAGTCTTGTGGATTAAATTGACCGCTTGCACCCCCGGCTGGGTCACCCCCTGTGCCGCGGTTTGCAAAATCACCTTGGCCTTCTGGCGGTTGAGTTTGGCCCGCTCATGTTCCACCTCGACCAGTTGCTTCAGCAGAGCTTCGGAGGCTCCCAGGCCAATGCTGCCGCTAAGGTTGGTGGCCGTGGTTTGGCCCCGGTTGTCGCTGACATAGAGCACATCAATGGTGGCCCCCAGACGAGCGGCCAACCAGGCTCCGTAAGGATAGCTATTTTGGGCAAAGGCCGAGCCGTCGGTACAGAGTAAAATTCGCTTCATGGTGGGCCTAGTTCTCAGTAACAGCGGGTTTTGGAGGCATTTGATCGGGATGGCTGTGGACGGCTAATTTTTCCACCAGGGTGGCGCTGGCCTCGTTCAGCCCGACCACCTCCACTTCGGCTCCATTGCGGCGGAACTTGTTCACCACTTTGTCCAGAGCGACGATCGCCCCCTGATCCGAGAGGTGGGCATGGGTCAAATCCAGCGTCACCCGATCCACCAATTCCTCAAAGTCAAAGGCGTCTAGAAACTCCTCGATAGACACAAAGAAAATATGCCCCGATACGCTGTAAATCCGGTGGCTGCCGTCGTCCCGCAGGACCTTATCCACAAACACGAGTTGAGCAATTTTGCGGGAGAAGAACACCGTGCTCATGATGATACCCGTCGCCACCCCCAGGGCAAAATTGCTAGTCACAATCGTTACCAGCATGGTGGTCAGCATCACGGCGGTTTCGTTGCGGGGAATTTTCGCCATATCCCGCAACGAAGCCCAGCGGAAGGTGCCAATGGAGACCATCATCATCACCGCCACCAGGGCCGCCATGGGCATTTGCCGCACCCAACCGCTCAGGGCCAGGATGGCAAATAGCAGAAAAAGGCCTGAAGAAAGAGTCGATAATCGCCCCCGTCCGCCGGATTGCACGTTAATGACGGACTGACCAATCATGCCGCAGCCGGCCATCCCCCCAAAGAAGCTGGTGATGATGTTGGCGATGCCCTGGCCCTTGGCTTCCCGGTTCTTGTCGCTAGGGGTGTCGGTGAGTTCATCCACCAGTGAGGCAGTGAGGAAGGAGGCTAACAGCCCCACCAAAGCCATGGTCAGGGAATAGGGCAGCACGATGCGCAGGGTTTCTAAATTTAGGGGCACCTGGGGCAGGGCAAAGACGGGCAGGGTCGTGGGTAACTCGCCCATGTCACCTACGGTGGGTACCTCTAGCCCCAGACCGATGGCGGCGGCGGTCATCACAAACAGCGCCACCAGGGGCGACGGGATGGCTGTGGTCAACCGGGGCAGCAGGTAAATAATCCCCAGGGAGAGCGCGACAATTAGGTAAACTGTGGGCGGCACATTTGTCAGCTGGGGCAGCTGGGCCAGAAAAATCAGTACCGCCAGGGCGTTGATGTAGCCCACCATTACCGCTCGGGGCACATACCGCATCTGGCGACCCAGTTTTAACACGCCAAAAATCACCTGAAGAACCCCGGTGAGAAAGGTGGCCACCAGCAGGTAGTCGAGCCCCCAATCTTTCACCAGGTCAATCATCAGCAGGGCCATGGCCCCCGTGGCTGCCGAGATGGAACCCGGTCTTCCACCCAGAAACGCCGTCGTTACGGCAATCATAAAGGAGGCATACAGCCCCACTTTGGGATCGACCCCGGCAATGATGGAAAAGGCGATCGCTTCGGGAATCAGGGCTAACCCCACCACCGCCCCCGCCAGGATGTCGGCTTTAGGGTTGGCAAACCACTCTTGCCTGAGTTTGGCCGCACTGATGCCTTGGACTACTTTCAATCGAACCTCCTGTATGGTTTTAAACTGCACAAATGACCAACCCCAGAAGTGATATCTGCGGCTACTGGGAAATGCAAGACTGGGTAAACGTTGCTCTGGTCCAGCCGTCATCAATGGCAAGGCTTTAAGGGTGCTAAGTCAAGCACCGATAAAACCGGGATAACCTATCCCAGCGTCAAAATTTTGAAATAATCTGTAATGAAGAATGCGACTAAAGTAACCCCTCGCAGGGGCGGGAAGTTCTGCTCTGCTGTAGGGTGAACAGTCCCCACCAGCTGCTTGAGTTCAGTAACATCCCTTCTCCCGATGGCTGCAGATGCCTGACCCCAAACGCCCATGGCAACCGACTGGTGTGGCAATGCTTGCCAGCCTACCCTTAGGGGGGACTGCCCACAGCGATGAGTTGCAACAGAGCGTCGAACACGGGATTACCTGGGTATAAAATTCCAAAGGCTTGATCAAGCAGCACTTTGCACATGTTCGCTGCAACTGTATCACGAAAAGTTTACACACCTAAACAAAAATCTATAGTGCTTGATACAGACTTCACGGACGGAATACTGATTCTCCTCACTTAAGCTCTGGATATTACCCTGGGCGCAAGTCTTGCAACCCTACAGATGCTCTTAGAGGCTGTTTTAAAAGGGTTGTTTTGTGTAACAGACGCTACCTCGATCCATTTCAGGAAGGTCTCAAATGCCCATTCCACCGTAGGAGCTTCTGGGTAGTTCAGGTAGCCAAATACAGTCCAGAAGACTTTTGAAACACCCTCTTAGAAATCTCCAGGAACAAAAATACCGGGCTGTGGTGCATTACGCTGCGCTAATGACACCCTACGAGTGGGAAATTCTTTTCCAGATCTCTCCTTAGTCGTAACCGTCCCAGAAACTACGCTGGCTGAGCGAAGTCGAAGCCAAAACCCAGCTAGAACTCTCCTTCGACTCCGCTCAGGAGACGGTTACCCTGAATCGAAGGGAACTATTCCTACTCAATTCCCTTCGATTCAGGGAGCATCGCTTCGGATACCGTTGAGGGACTAGCGGGCAGTCGGCCCCTGGCATTGGAGGAAACACTCGATTTTCCGTTATTGTGTAGTTAGGAACTTATCAGTCACCTGAGCGTCCAACAGTTTGAAGAATAGGTAATAGCGCGAATTACAAGTGTGATGTGTTGGGTTAACGAGGGACTGAATCAAGAAGTGTGCTAGCCGACTGTTGGCTAAGCCCTGCTTTAGTTTCACCCTCTTAGTGGTGCAGAAAAGCCCTAAAAGTATTGTATTAAGTGGTGAGCCAGGGACAGACGAAGCGATCGCATCTGATCTTCCTGCTGCCGTTTTCACTAACTCCAGTTTAAGGACCGGGTCGTCGGAGGAAAGCGAGCCGTCTTCCAAGGTATTTTTTAAGGTATTTTTCCCAAAGGTCATCAGGCGATCGCCCGACAAGGCTCGCGTCTGTAGTGGTGGAATAGGCGGGTGCCTGCAGACTGGCAATGGGGAGTGCATAGCGGTAGTGGCAAGACAACGTCTCAATTTACAGGTTGATTGATGAATCGTGACGCCTCTGCGTAATCAGTGCTGATCCTTAGCGGCATCGCTGCTGAAGCCTAGCCGGAAAGTGAACTTTTATACTTCACTGCAATTTTGACGACAGAATTAATGTATCTGTACTGAGCTGCTTTGAATCCTAGCTGTTGCCGTTTTAGCCCTTTCACCCCAGAAGCATCTAAAAAAATGTCTGGGTACAAGCTCGGATTGATTTTTGTGAAAGCTTCATGAAGTTCCTACGTATTAATACGGACTTTATATAAAGTTTTGATGAATGATCTTCATGCAAACTTGTGCTGACTTCTTGCCTATTCGTAAAGTGTGAGCGAACAGATTTTGATGCTCTGAATAAGCAAATCGTGTTTTTAGCGCCGATTTTTCAGGCCTAGATTGGGTTCTACAAATGCTAGTGGTGCTTCCTGTGTTGTGGATTAAAAATTCACTGCTAGACAGGTTGAAAGTTAACTAATTCAGTTGGTATTAGCATTAAGCATTAATAATTTCCTGTGAAAATTAGAGCTTGTCAATTCTAAATAATTAAGTAATTGAATAAAGCTTTTTGGTCGCGATCGCGGCGGTTGTCTGTATTTTCAAAAATGCATTTTAACCTTGTTTTGAAAATAGCTTATTCAAGATCTTAAAAGATTTTCTGGTAGTCGGATTAGCATCGAGAAACATAATTGATCTGGCAAAGTCTTTGGGGCTTGAGATTGTGATTTCGCCCAAAAAGTTTTCGAATGTTCCCTGGCAGTGACAGCTGAGATGGCGGAAGGTGATGAACCTGAGAGTCGGCGTAAATTGATGTGTTTTGATTAAAGGAGAATAGAGAAATGGAAGAACTGTTGACTTTTCAACTTTTCACCCCTGGCAGTGATATTGCGATTGGCTTTAGCCCCAACCAACTGATATGGGGGCGGACGGGAAACGATGTTCTTCTTGGCTATCAGCCCATCGAGCCCATGTCTGGAGCCGAGCGAATCGATATTCTATTGGGTGATCTAGCGATCGAAGATCCGGCATTTCGCCAGTGGCGAGATACATTTATTTTAGGCGATTGGGTTGGCCCTTACTACACTAGCGAATCTCCTGAAAATTTTGGTTTAAATGACCTGGCCTTAATCCCTGATTTTGATCCTGAAATAGATTTCATCCAGCTCTTTGGCACCGCCGAAAATTATCAAATATCACAGATAGGAGCTGGCTCTCTCATTCTATTTATTGAAAATGGTGAACCAGACGCAGTTGGGTTCTTGTTAGGTACTACTGACATTAGTTTGACAGATAGCTTTTTTCAGTTTAAGGGTTCTACTCCACCCGTAGGACCGATTATTCCTGAGGTTCAACAGTTTGGTTCAGCGAGCTTTGACGTTTCTCCCACTATTGCCACTGATCCCTTGGGGCATGTGTATGTTGCAGGGGGAACAAATGGTGATTTATTAGCAGAAAACGCCGGGCTGCGCGATAACTTTATTGTTAAATATGACAGTGAAGGTAATGTCCTATTTGCTGAACAGTTTGGCACCCCAGGATTTGAAACCATTTACGGGATTGAAACTGACAATCAAGGCAACTTCTACATCACCGGGGTAACCGATGGTGAATTAGGCGGTCCCAGACAGGCCGCATCATTAGACACCTTTGTGGCTAAATATGATACCACTGGCGACCAGCTTTGGATTCGTCAGATCGGTCAGAACGATGTGTTTAATGCTTTCAACCTAGCAGTAGACAAAGACACGGGTGACGTTTTCATCTCAGGTGCTAACGTCAAACCCACATTAGAAGATGATACGTTCATCATCAAATTTGATACGAATGGTGAACAGCAGTGGTTTACCGAAACGGGCCTATCAGGATTCCTCAGTTTTGACGAGAGCTATGGCTTAACCGTGGCTGATGACGGCAGCGTTTACACGACGGGCTGGACTTCGGGCGATTTGGGCGGCCCCAACGCCGGACTGTATGACAACTGGCTCGGGAAATACGATAACGCTACGGGTGAGAATCTATGGCTGGTGCAGTATGGCACGCCCGACTATGAGTGGTCTTGGGACGTGCGCACCGATAGTGAGGGAAATGTCTATACCGCAGGCTGGACCTTAGGTAATCTCGGTGGCACTAACGCTGGATCATTCGATGCTTACCTGACCAAGTTTAATGATCAGGGCGATCTACTCTGGGTCGAACAATTTGGTAGCGCTGGCGATGATGAGGCTTTCAGTCTCTACATTGACGACAAAGATAACCTTTTCGTCGCTGGGTATACCGATGGCGACCTGGGTGGCGACAACGTTGGCTCCTTTGATGTCTGGGTGGCCAAGTATAATCAGAACGGCAAACAGATCTGGATCAATCAGTTTGGCACCCCCGATCGCGATGAACTCTACGACATCGCGGTTGATGGCAGCGGCAATCTCTACGCTACGGGAATCACGCAAGGCTCTCTGGGAGCAGTCAATGCGGGTTCCTTTGATGGGTGGAGCGCTAAGCTAGATGCGGCATCTGGCAAGCTACTGGATTTTGGCGCAGACGCAGACCCTGATCCCATTGACGAAAACTCCATCATAATTGACCTGACGGGCTTTGATGGTGATGCTGCGCTCAGTCTAACCGTTGAGCGGGAGGCGAGTTTCAACAACATCCTGCGGTTTTACGAAACTGATGCTCAGGGTCGGGTTGATGGGTTGAGTCCAGGAGATGCGGGCTATGAAGCCGTGGTGGCTGACAACCTGCTGAATGTTGAGTTGTTTGTCGAGAATAACGCGATAGTCGATTTTGACTTGACGTTAGCAGGGGACAAATTTTACGCTCCGGCTTTGCTCATTGATGGCCAATTGACCAATCTGGCGACCATCGAGGATGGCGTGCTGGGGAACGTTCGCGTTCAGCGTGATGGTAACGTCTGGAGCTTTGAAGATTACACTGACAACGACTTCAACGATTTGGTGCTCACCCTCCATTCGGTTGAAGCGATCGCCTAACTAGACTGCATTATCGGCTGGTTTAGGCATGGGAATGCAATCCTGTGACATAGCGGTCTCGGCTGTCCCCTGACAGGCAACATGCTTGCCCTGCAAACTCTGGAGGTATTTGATTCGCATTCCCTAGGGTCTTAGCCCCTGCTGCTGGTGACAGCAGGGGCATTTTTGGGCGTTGCTGATTCTGGATACGAACTTACGGTGTAAACCTATAGCAGAAGGCAAAAAGGTTCAGGGTACAAGGTATGAGGAACGCTTTTGGCACAAGCGTTTCAGAAAGCCCTAATCAAACTGCGGATGGCTATATCTCGGTTGCTTCCCTAAAGTGCTGTATTTCCAGGGCAATCGCATCATGTCAATAGTGCAGAATTATTCTCAACATTACTGAGAATAGATTCAATAAGCTCCTTAAAACAGCCTGTTTAGGTGTAACTCTACACCAAGAAAAACTTTTTCTGTACGGACATGCGATTGCCCTGGCTGTATTTCCCCCTTAATCTCCCCAATTTTGGGGGGAGGCCAGAGTTCAAAGTCCCCCAGAATTGGGGCTTAAAGCCCTTCAGGCATACCAGAAGAGGCGAATGCAGGATAGCAGTATGATTTAGCCCCCTTGCCCCCCAATTCTGGGGGGCACCAATCTCTAAAGTCACTCAGAATTGGGGATTTAGGGGGCTGACAGAATCTCGCGGCTTGACCAATTCATACCTAGATTCAGCAACGCCAGAAAAGGAGGCAAATTCAGGATACTAATGCACTAGTGCAAGATGTCAGTCTAACCAATTTATATGAGTGCAGGCTCATAGGGAGGTACGCTGAAATCGGTGCAGAGTGGGTCGTATAAGGTATGCCCGGCATCAAAGGAGAGCGTTGGTACAGACACACAGGCTTGACTGGCGACATTGCCACTCGTGATGCCACTTTGCACCCAGAAATAATCTGCGCCATCGGCCCGCACCATGCCCTGCACAGACTGGGTATCATTCACGCTTTCTTGCTCGCGAATAAACACATAGGTGCCATCAGGAACATAAGCATTTGCCCAGGTGGCATCCAGTGATTCTGAGTAGAGTTTCTGGATAATGATTTGGCGGGGTTGCCAATCATCTTGCGATCGCAACACTGTTTTACTGGCGGTTTCAACCACTACTGCATCCTGGGCAAAATAGTTGAGCAGCGGATCTGGTTCACTAGCAACTTCAGGTGGATTGATGCCTGTTTCGATCGCTGGGTCAGGTTCAGATCGATCAACATCTGTGGCGATTGCCGAGATAATTTCAGCTAGGTCAACATCTGTGGCGATCGCTGGGACCGGTTCGGACAGGTCAACATCTGTGGCGATCGCTGGGACCGGTTCGGATAAGTCAACATCTGTGGCGATCGCTGAAATAATTTCAGCTAAGTCAAAATCTGTTCTAGCTGAGTAGGATGCCGCAAAACTTAGAGGCAATTGAGCCTGCGGAAGGTCATTTAATTCTAACGCCCAGGTTATGAGACTAGATGTGATGAAATCCATAGCTTTTTACTCACTGCTCAAGGAAAAAGAAAGTTCGCCCGATGCAACTAGTGCTTTATTCACTTCTGCTTTGGCCTGTACTTTAGCAAATCGCTGCTGTCTTACAGCGAGCAAATTAGTGGTAATGACAAGTTGATCACCGGGAATTACCTGACGCCGAAATCGTGCTTTATTGATACCAGCAAATAACAGTAGGCTTTCGTTGGTTTCGAACATTTGCGTCAACACAATGCCACTGACTTGGGCCATCGCTTCGATGATAAGCACTCCCGGCATAATTGGCTTTTTAGGAAAATGCCCCTGAAATTGCGGTTCGTTGAAGGTAATATTTTTGATGCCCACAGCACTCTTACCAGGAACGTATTCGATGATGCGATCAACTAATAGAAAGGGATAGCGATGAGGTAAGAGTTTTTGAATTTCTGTCAGATTTAAGGCTGATGAATGAGTCTTGCTTGGCGTGAAATGAACAGAATTTGGTTGGCTTTTTGAAGCGGTAGAATTTGCTGAATTTTGATTGAGTACAGAAGTCATAACCATTGCTCCGGTGGCAGCTGTTCCTAGATCAATTCGAAATCAGGCTATTTTCTGAAAGGCCAGCGCTACATTATGGCCGCCAAATCCGAAGGAATTAGATAAGGCGACTTCCACCGATCGCGATCGCTTCTGATGGGGAACATAATCTAGATCGCAGGCCGGATCGGGGTTGTCTAAATTGAGGGTGGGGGGAATTTGGTCAGTGGCGATCGCCAGCACTGTGGCGATCGCTTCAATGCCTCCCGAACCGCCCAAAAGATGACCCGTCATAGATTTAGTTGAGCTGATCGCGACTTGGTAGGCGTGGTTGCCGAGCGCCTGTTTAATCGCCTGGGTCTCGGTCGCGTCGTTGGCGGGAGTGCTAGTGCCGTGGGCATTGATGTAGCTCACCCGATCAGGAAACAGGTCTGATTCTTTGAGTGCCAGTTCCATCGCCCTCGCCGCTGCTTTGCCACCAGGGAGGGGCGCAGTGAGATGATAAGCATCGCAAGTGAGGCCATACCCGGTGATTTCGGCATAGATGGCAGCCCCGCGATCAAGGGCTTGTTGCCGTTCTTCTAAAAATAAAATGCCAGCCCCTTCCCCCATCACAAAACCGTCGCGATCGCGATCAAAGGGGCGACACGCTTGAGTCGGGGCGCGATTGCGGGTAGATAAAGCCCTGGCGTTGGCAAACCCGGTAATGGAGAGCGGGGTGATGGCGGCCTCGGTGCCGCCGCAGATCATGGCTTTGGCGTGACCGTGCTGAATCATCCGAAAGGCTTCGCCGATCGCGTTAGCCCCTGCTGCACAGGCGGTAACAGTGCAGGAGCAGGGGCCTCTAGCGCCGATGTGGATAGCGGTCAACCCCGCCGCCAGATTGGCAATCATCATCGGAATCATGAACGGGCTACAGCGATCCGGTCCCCGATTCAGATAGATTTCTTGCTGGTCTTCCATTACTTTGATGCCGCCAACGCCCGAACCGATGAGGACGCCGACTGCATCGGCCTGGCGATCGCCAATGGTGAACTGGGCATCGGCAAGGGCTTGTTGGCTGGCGCACACGGCAAATTGAGTAAAGCGATCCATCCGTTTTACGGTCTTGCGGTCCAGATAGTCGCAGGGATCAAACCCTTTGACTTCCCCAGCAATTTGGCAAGGTAAATGAGCCGCATCAAAGTGCGTGATTTGCTCAATGCCGCTACGCCCTGCCAGCAGGCCACGCCAATAGTCCTGAACGGTATTTCCTAAAGGCGTAATTGCGCCCAATCCAGTGACCACCACTCGCTTTAAATCAACCATTGCTGTCTCTCCCGCTGAGGAAACTGATGGCAGAAAATGCCAATTTAGCCGCTGACTTCTGACGACAAGGCAACTTCTTTCTCCCTTAGATTGACGTCATGCCGATCAGTGTGTAATAGGCGCTGATAATACTCGTGCAGATTGAGGCAACCCTGCTCTACAGAATACTTTTTGGCATCCTTCAACGCCTGCTGAATTAGGGCTGTGTTGTCATTTTCCAAAGCAATTTGTAAGCGATCGGCTAGGGCCGAAAAATCATTAGGAGGAACTAAATAAGCATTCCCTTGATCTTGTAAATACTCGGCCACAGCACCACTTTTAACGGTCACAACAGGCACTCCAGAGGCCATTGCTTCGACTACCGTGAGGCCAAAGGTTTCATAGGGAGAGGGACTGCAAAATACATCACAGGAGGCTAATACATTGGCCTTGGTTTCGCCGACTAAGAATCCCGTAAAGTGGATGTTGGGAATGGGGGCGGCTAATTGCTTGAGTGCCGTCACCACATCGGCTGGGCCATCGCCGATAATGATCAAAGAGCAGTGAGGTTGGCGTTGTTGCAGTAGCTCAAATGCTTTAATGAGCAAATCTACTCGCTTTTCAAAGCCCAGTCGCCCTAGAAATACAATCGTTTGATGGTCTTTTTCAGGGTCAGTCAGCCAGGGTTTTAGCCATGAGCGTTCGCGCTTTTCGGGCGAAAAATTTGAAACATCAGTGCCAACAAACGGAATCACATGAGTATTTTGAACGCCCATCTCCTGACAGCTTTGGCTGGCGGCACCGCTGGGGCAAATCGTGATATCGACTTGATGATAAAGCTGGCTGAGTAATCGCGATCGACGCACGACCGATCGCAACCATTGCCACCCTGGATAAGTCGATGAAAAGTTATAAATATCGGTATGATATTCAGCCAGATAAGGCACCTGATTTTCTCGGGCATAGCGACGACCGGGTAACTGCCAGGCGCTCAATAAAAAATAGCGTTCGACATCGGTGACCACGATTAAATCAGGCTGGTACTGACTGATCTTCTGGGTGATTTTGCGGGCGGCGGCAATTGTGGGTACATAGGTAAATTTGTAGGGAATCCACGGATGGGAAACATAGCGTTCAACGATCAAATTTTCTCCCACTCGGGAAGTTTCGGCACCTTTGCCCCAGTCGGGCGCAAAGACAATGACGCGATATCCTTGTGCTGCAAACCACTGCGATCGCGCCCAATTAAAGTAGGCGGCACCGCTCACTTCCGGTGGAAAAGCGGTGACTAGAAATACCAGAGTTTTGATCGGGGCATTCATTTCACTCAGTCCTTACTAATTTTTCTATGGGGCTGAAGCCGTCTCGATAAGCGGGGAACAGTGCCTAACCTGCTGGCAATTAGATCGCGGGAACAGCAGCTAGGTGGGGAGCTTGAAGAAATCCACTGCGGATGAAGTAGGCAAAATAAGTGGACAACAACTGAGCATCGAGCTGTGGACAAACAATGTCGCTGCCAGCCAGGGCATTCAGAGTCGCTTTACAGTCAATTAGCGGTCGATAGCCTTGCTCATTGAGTTGGATGTAGGTGAGGTTGTTAACCCATTGATGACGGAAAAATGGCAGTAGGGGATAAAGAGGATTGCCGCGTTCTTGACTGAGCTGTGCTTGCCATTTTTGGAAGGATATCTGCTGAATGGGATAGCCAAGAGCGCTGATAAAATCAACCAGTTCGCGCCAGGGTAAAAGGTGAGGATTTTGTAAATGAAACGCCTTGCCTAGTGACTCTTCCTGTTGGGATAAATAGACCATTGAGCGGCTGTTGTAGTCCACCGGGGACAGATCGAGCAGAAGGTCTAAATCCGTCATGATGCTGCCCATTTGGATGCAGCCTTTGATCATGCGGCAGAGAAATCCGGTGGTATTCCAGGTGCCCGTTTGGCTATGACCAGAGACTAAGGGCGGACGATAAAGAGTGACGGGAAGCCCCCGTTCTCCGGCGATTTGCACCAGCTTTTCAGATACCCATTTACTTTGGGAATAACCGAGAAAAATATCCTCCCAGCGATCGATGGGGTCGGCTTCGGTGACGCGCTGGTTGTAGTAGGCCGAAGACTCAAACACCGCCACGCTGGAAACATGATGCACGGGCTTGAGTTTGGTGCGGCAAGCCAACCGCAATACTTCCTCAGTGCCCTGCACGTTGACGGGCTTAAACTTGGCATAGGGGTAGACATAGTTGAGTAAAGCCCCGTTGTGGTAGATCGCATCAATCCGCTGAGCCAGGTACTCGAACTGAGGGGTAGCGATGCCGAGTTGGGGCTGCGCCAGATCGCCCAGAATGGGGACCAGGCGAGTACGATAAGATTCTTGCCACAGATCGTAGGTTTTCAGGTTTTCTCGCAGCTTGAAGGTGGCCGTATCGAGATCGGGGGCGCGCACCAGGCAGAAGACCGTGGCCGGGATCTGGTCCAGGAGTTCTTGCAGTAAGAAAGCACCTAAGAAGCCCGTGGCTCCGGTGAGGAAAATCGCCGTGGGTTCATCAGCGGGAGGGGCAGCCTGATCCGGACAAATTGCGGCATCCAGAACCGCCTCTCGTCCTAAATCCAAAACCTCGGTTCGCTTCACCTGAACGCTGGGGCTGCCAGGGGTGAACTGCTCCACCATCAAGGCTACGAGAGTTTCCAGGGTGGGGTCTTCCATCAGAGCCCGAATCGGCAGTTCGATCCCCAGTTCAGAGCGAATCAAGGTCGTCAGTTCGACGGCCATGAGGGAATCTAAGCCCATTTCATGGAGCGATCGCCCTGGGTCAACATCTGCCTCCGCTAGCCCCAGCACCTGAGCCGCTTTCCCCTGGAGGTAGCCCATCAGCAAGGGGGAGAGATCGGCGGGACGGGCAGCTTGCAAGCGTTGGCGGAGGCCGCTAGAGGCTGGGGCGGGAGGAACCGCTGCGGTGGGGGTATCCGCAGCAGCGAGCAGGGTCGCGAGCAGCGAGGGAGCTTGCCCTACTGGCCACTGATTTTTGAAAACCGACCAGTCAATGGGCAGAACGCCGAGCTGGGCGGTGTCCCACTCTAACGCTTGAGTCAGGACTTGTAGACCCTGCTCAGGGGCGATCGCCTGAATTCCCTGAGCGGCCAAACGGGTCTGATGACGACCGTTCAAATTGGCCGCCATCCCAGTTTGCTGCCAAGCTCCCCAGTTGAGGCTGAGGGCAGGCAGTCCCAAGCTGCGACGGTAGTGAGCCAACCCATCCAGAAAGGCATTGGCGGCAGCGTAGTTGCCCTGCCCTGGCGATCCCAGTAGGGCCGCTGCCGAGGAGAACATCACGAAAAAATCGAGGGGCTGATCTTGGGTCAGTTGGTGCAAATTCCAGGTTCCCTGCACCTTGGCCGCCATGACACGGGTAAAGCGCTCCCAGGTTTGTTGCAGCAAAATGCCATCATCCAGCACTCCAGCGGCATGGATGATGCCCCGCAGCGGCGGCAGATCAGTGTTGATGAGGGCCATGACCCGCGCCACATCAGCCTCACAAGCGACATCCGCCTGGACGACTAACACCCCAACGCCTGCCCGTTGCAGTTGATCGATGGTGGCTTGGGCTTGGGGGGAGGCGGCCCGTCGCCCCGTCAGAACGAGCTGCCGTGCCCCTTGCTCTACGAGCCACATGGCCACCTGCAAGCCTAGCGCCCCCAGTCCGCCTGTAATCAAGTAGGTGGCATTGGAATGCACCGTCGCCGGCAGTTCCTGGGAATGGGCGGGGGGATGCGATCGCCCTAACCGCGCCCCATACCGCTGTCCGTCCCGCAAAGCTAGATGATCCTCCCCAGTGGGGGATTGAATCTCCTGAAGCAGCGCCGTGAGGGCTTGGGAGGTGCTTCCTTCAACCGTTGGTGATAGGTCAATGAGGCCGCCCCACAACTCCCGATGTTCTAGCGCAATGACTCGACCCAGCCCCCAAACTGCCGCTTGCGCCACGGCAGGCGGTGCCTTGAGGGAGCCTGCTACCGCAACCGCTCCGCGCGTCATTACCCAGAGCCGGGGAGATGGATTTTGCTGATCGGTGTGATTCACCAGCGCTTGCACCAGGTGCAGCACGCTTGCTACCCCGTCAATTTGCGCCTGTTCCAGCGTTGACAGAGTAAGTTGATCGGGGACTGCGGCCTCCAGGTTCCATAGGTGCAGGACGCCCTGGAGGGGGCGATCGCGGGTCGCGGCCAGTTGGCTCAAGAGGCGATCGCAGTCGCCTGGTTGAGTCGGATTAATCTGCCAGCTTCCATCCTGTCGCTGTTGAAAGGTGTCGCCTGAATAGACGCGGTAGCAGGTATCGCCCTGCGCTTCCAGTTGCATGGCTAGCGCGTCTCCTGTTCCGGTCGTATCCATCAAAATTAGCCAGCTTGTAGGGACATGGCTGCCATTGGAGGCGGGGGACTGCGGCTGACGAGGTTGGGGCTGCCATTGGATTTCGTATAGCCAGTCCTGGATTGAATCCTGGCGAGAGTCAGAAGTGGAAGGTACCTGATGCTGAGTAATCAAGTTCAGCAGCTTGGGTAGCAGCTCCAACTCATCGGCGGATAGTTCACCTGTGGCCGTCATTTTGGCAGTGAGTTGGGCGATCGCCTTATTCCCCATCGGCAGATTTAAGGAATTAGCGGCGGCGTGCTTGCCATTAATTTCTGTCTTTGTTGAGTCAGATTCTGAGATATTGGCCCAGTAGCGCTGTCGTTGAAAGGGGTAGGTCGGCAGGTCTAGACGGTGCCGCTGATCGCCCCGGTCAATGGCGGCCCAATTAACGGCAACACCGCGCCCATAGAGGTGCGCCAAGGTCTGAAGCAGCGTTTGCCAATTGTCCTGTTGGGGATGCAGGCTGGGCAACCAGAGACCTTCCCCCTGGGGCCAGCAGGTGCGCCCCATGCCCAGCAGGATCGGTTTTGGGCCAATTTCCACCAGCAGCTCATAGCCCTGCTGGCGCAGCGTCGCCATACTGGGCGCAAACTGCACGGGCTGGCGAATGTGGCGACACCAGTACTCCGGTGTGGCGATCGCCCCCGTCGCCAGCTCCCCCGTCAGATTTGAGATCAGCTTGAGCCGGGGCGCACTGTAGTGAATCGCCGAGGCAATCTGCTCAAACTCCGCCAGCATCGGTTCCATCAGCGGCGAGTGAAAGGCGTGGGACACCTGGAGGGGTTTCGTTTTAATGCCAGACGCTTGAAGGTCGGCAACCACTGCGGCGATCGCCCCCTGCTCACCAGAAATCACCATACTCTGGGGACCGTTGATCGCCGCGATCGCGACCTGATCGGGGTAAGCCTGAATGGCCGCCTGCACCTGCTCTTGGCTGGCAAACACCGCCACCATCGCTCCGGTCATCGGCAGCGCCTGCATCAATCGCGCCCGTGCCGCGATCAGCTTCAGCCCATCCTCCAGGCTAAATACCCCAGCGATACAAGCCGCTGCATATTCACCTACGCTATGGCCCATCACCAGAGTCGGCTCCACCCCCCAGGATTGCCAGAGCTGAGCCAGGGCATATTCCAGCGCAAACAAAGCAGGCTGAGTGTAGGCAGTATGGTCCAGCAAAGCCGCGATTTCTGCATCCGGTTGCTCCGGGTAGATCACCTCCAGGAGCGGCAGATCCAGATGGGGGCGCAGGAGGCGATCGCAGTGCTCCATCGCCGTCCGAAAAACGGGTTGCGTCTCGTACAGCTTTCGCCCCATCTCGACGTACTGCGCCCCTTGCCCGGTAAAGAGAAAGGCCACTTTAGGCCGCGTGCGACGGGTGCGGCTGACCCTGACCCCGCCTTCAGGCGCATCGCCCTGGATAAAAGCCTCCAGACGGGCCTGCATCTGCGCGGGAGAATCGGCCAGCACCGCTAACCGCTGGTCAAAGTGCGATCGCCCCGTATTTGCCGTAAAACACACGTCAGCCAGATCGACTTGGGGATGCTTGGCCAAGAAATTCTGGTAGGCGATCGCCAGGTCTTGCAGGGCGGGCTCAGTTTTAGCCGATAGGGTTAGTAGATGCATTGTTCGGGCCGATTCGTTCAGTTCTGATAGGGGCAAAGGGGGATGCTCCTGGGTGATGGTCTGGGCGGGGATCGAGCCGCTAAACTCGGGATGCGCTTCTTCCATGACCAGATGACAATTGGTGCCGCCAAACCCAAAGGCGCTGATGCCCGCCATGCGGGTGCCCTTCACCGTCCAGGGCTGGCGCTGGGTCGGAATGGCAAAGGGGGTGCCCTCCAGCGCCATGTAAGGATTGGCCTGCTGAAAATGCAGATGGGGCGGCAGTTCCTGATGTTGCATTGCCAGCGCCACCTTAATCACGCTGGCAATGCCGGCGGCGGCCTCCAGGTGGCCAATATTCGTTTTCACCGAACCGATCCAGCAGGGTTGCTGGGGCGGACGTGCTGGGGCGAATACCGCTTTCAGCGCCTTGAACTCAATCGGGTCGCCTAGCGCGGTGCCCGTCCCGTGGGCCTCCACATAGCTAATCTGATCGGGCGTCAGCCCAGCGTTCTTCAACGCCTGGCGAATCACCGCCTGCTGAGAGGGACCGTTAGGAGCCGTCAGGCCATTGCTCATGCCGTCCTGGTTGATCGCGGAGCCGCGAATCACCCCTTGAATGCGATCGCCCGCCTGAATGGCATCCCCCAACCGTTTCAGCACAACCACACCGCACCCTTCCCCCCGCACATACCCATCGGCGCGGGCATCAAAGGTTTTACAGCGCCCATCCGCCGCCATCATGCGAGCGTGGGAATAGGTGATAAACGGCTCTGGCGACAGCATCAAGCTCACGCCGCCGACCAGACACAGATCAGATTCGCCGCTTTGCAGACTGCGACAGGCAAAGTGTGTTGCCACCAGCGACGAAGAGCAGGCCGTTTCTACCACCACACTGGGACCGCGCAAATTGAGGGTGTAGGAGAGGCGGTTCGCGGCAATGGACAGGGTATTGCCCGTACCGTCATAAGCATTGACCTGGCTAATATCCCTGGCGAGGAGACGGCAGTAGTCATAGTTGCCAATGCCAATGAACACCCCCGATGGACTGCCACTCAGGGCATCGGGGGCGATCCCGGCATTTTCGATCGCTTCCCAGGCGACCTCCAGCACCAACCGCTGCTGCGGGTCCATGCGTTCGGCTTCGCGGGGGGAAATCCCAAAAAACGCCGGATCAAACCCGTCTACCTGCTCCAGAAACCCACCCCAGCGGGTGCTCATCTTCCCTGGCTTACCCGGTTCCGGATCGTAATACTGATCGATGTGCCAGCGGTTAGAGGGAATTTCCGCGATCGCATCCTTTCCTTCACACAACAACTGCCAAAAATCTTCAGGACTTTTAGCGCCCGGAAAGCGACAGCCAATACCAACAACTGCAATGGGTTCCACAACCAAGCCTCTCGTTACAAATGGTTCTGTGGGCGGTTTAGCAATGGGCAGGGAATGAATGGGTTTGAGGGTTGAGTTTTGAGGGTTGAGTTTTGAGTTTTGAATGAGTTAACTCAAAATTAATCACTCAAACCTCAAAACTTGAAGTCCAAACTCATGCCTTTGCCATCGATGCAGAAAACTGCTCAAACGCTCTAGCGTTCTCCTCAAGCGCCTTTTTGATCGAGTTTCCGGCAGCCATAACCCGCACCTCTCGATTGACGGGCCAGAGGTAATCCATCGGCTCAAAATGGCGACGCAAATCGGCTAAAAGCCGCTGATGATAGTTGAGATTCAGGTGAAATCCTTCGTGCTCTTGGCATACGCACCGCTCCAGCCAGTACAGGGCATCTGACTCCGACAGTTCAAACACGGGCGACTGAAGCAGTCGATAAAACGAGAGCAAGAAATCACTATCGCCTCGAAAAATGGCGGGCAAGCCCCCAGACAGGCCCCTCAAGCCCACCTGCTGCGCTCGATAAATCGTTAGATTAGCGACCCATTTTTCGTATGGGGTTGGTTGGGCAAAATCCTTGTAGAGATCCTGGGCAATCAGTTGCGAGGTGGTCGTGTGGAACGCCTCATCCATTAAGTGATTGAACGAAACTGCCGTCGGTGTAGGAATAAACTCGCCACGTTTTTCCAGGTCCCGATAATACTGCACATAACGATATTCATAATTTTTTAGCAGCATGTTCGCCATAAATCGAGTGGCGAAAAATACGCAGGCAATGAACGGCGAACTACCGCAATTGAGAGTGAAGAATTGCAGAAGCGATCGCGGTGCTATTTGCCCGAGTAAGCCTGTGGTTTGAGCTGGAATAGCCTCGCCTTTCTGCTCCAAATTCTGCAAGTAGCTGGAATAAAACTGAGCTTGTTGTCTCAGAAATACCTGATGGGTCGCAAACCGGAATGTTGAATCCTGCCAGTTTACGGCAGCCAATGAGGATGCTAAACCCGCTGCACTAGCTGTATTTTTAGCTGGTTGTTTTTTACTTAATTTGCGCGATATATTCTGAGCCTGCTTAGACCGCATGACCTTGCCTTGAATCGAGGCATTAAAGCCACTTTGTCCCAGCAAAGCTTTTTTAGTTTTGAAACCAATGCTGTGAAAGGCATGAATGTGATGCCGTTCCTGAGCAGTTTCTAGGTCCAATTCCTCGCATAGGGTACCGTATCCGCCCATCGCCGCAAACACCCCGGCGGTGACCTGGTTATAGAGCACCGCATTGGCTTCGGTGGCCGCAGTTTGGTTATATTGGGTCGCCCAATACAGGTGATTCAGCGCTTTTCGCTGAGTTGGTGAAGCTTGCTCATAAAGGGGGGTGCCATATAACAGCGATAGCTCTGGTTCACTCCACCAAGCGTCGCGATCGCGATCGTAATCAAAGGCTTTATCTAGCGCCTCAATCTTTTCGGTGTAATCGGACTCAGTATTCCGTCGATAGTTGATTTCGGTAATCTTCAGGTGCTTTTTTTCGGTAGCGTTAGCCGCTCCTGATGAAGGATGACAATCAGCCTTTTCCAAATCAGAAGATGGGTCCAAAATGGTAGCGGCACTCGTGAACAAAGCTTTAGCAGTATCGAGCATAATCCATTCCTGGGAGGCTAAGTAGATAGGCAATTAAAGCAGTAGTTTTCAACGACCGCTCAAGGAAATTGGGTGGAGCTTGGCGCAGACGGCCAAGCCTAGGCAGTCGGATGCGATCGCTATCGCTTAAGCCGCGACTTCAAATTCTTCAGCTAAATGATGGGAGAAAGACTCCACGGTGGGATAGTCATACAGCAGGGTTGGGTCAAGTTTCTGGCCCAGCCAATCCTCCAGATCCCCGGTCATGCCCACCGCAACCGCAGAATCCAAGCCATAGCAGTCAAAGGGAACGGTAACATCCAATTCATCGCGATCGATCTCCAGCACCTCAGCTAAATATTCGACAATCCAAGCTTGAATTTCCAAGCTAGAAGGTAATAATTTGCGGTTTTTGACTTCCGGTGTCATTTCGGGATTCATAACGTTCTTCACTCCAATTCAATCTAAAAATTTGCATCAGCGCAAAATAAAACGGCGAAAAACACCGCTTGCAGTACAGCAAAAACTCTTTTGCATACTTGAAAAGCTCTCGCCCTGATTGGTTTGACAAAAGTAATCAGAACTTTTGGAAACTAATAATCACGACCGCTAGCTCCCTTGGCAATTTTTTCGGAAGGAGCATCTATCATCTATGCAAAGAGCTTAACAGCGATAGTTGAAACTTGTATGAGACATCATGTAACTCCTAGTAAAACTTTCAAAATAAAGATAAATTATTCGTCTTTCGAAAAATACTCCCCAAAACCCTATATCGAGAATCAAACCTGCACAACAAACTTTTTTTCGATCTGACTAACTTTTCTTTTGATCGGCTAGCTTTCATCCATTTGATATATTTTTCTTTTAAACGTTGGATATAATAAAGTTAGATAGTATAGAAAATTACACTTTTCAAGCGGATCATTTACTGATTTTGATGGCATCATTGCCCGTGATTTCAGTACCCATTAATTAAAATCAATTGCGTTGTTGATCTGATCAAGGTTTCAGAAGCATCCTCTACCTGAAGATAGAGAAGCCCTGTGCCTTTCTTACTACATTAGATAGATAGACAGTTAAGAGAGGTTTGCCCCACGATGCTTTTGGGATTGTCTTTTTCAGAGAAAAGACCGGGACAGCTTTCAAAAAATCACGTCGCCAAGGCTATTACTCGCATTTGAGCTTGCGAATTCACAGCCAACTGAGTGAACGTTTAAAAATTCGCTTTATTTTGATTGAATTGAACTTACGAGCGGTTGATGCGGTAAATGTGTATTGAACATTAATCCAAATTTGCCAAATCAATTGAACATAGTTACCTTATTCGAGGAGTGAAATATGACGGTTTGCTCTAGCCGTTCAGCTATGACTGAACAAAGTATTCTAACGCTGGTAGATTTACTGCAAACGAGAGCCTGTGAGCAACCCGATCGCCTAGCCTATGCCTTCTTGCAAGATGGTGAAATGGAAACTGGACGGCTCACCTATCAATTATTAGATCGGCAAGCGCGGGCGATCGCTGCTCACCTACAAAGCCTAAACGCTGCGGGGGCTAGGGTATTGCTGGTTTACTCGCCGGGTTTAGATTTCATCGCGGCGTTCTTTGGTTGTTTATATGCGGGGGCGATCGCCGTACCCGCTTATCCGCCTCGCCGCAACCAGAGCCTCTCTCGGCTACAGGCCATCTTGAAGTCATGTCAGGCAACCCTGGCACTCACGACCGCAAATTTATTAGCAGGGAGCGGCGATCGCTTCGCCATCGCACCTGACCTGGCAAGCTTGCAATGGCTAGCAACCGACACATTGGATTTGGGGCTGGCCGATAATTGGCAGATCCCCATCATTAGTCCTGGCGCTCTGGCTTTTCTGCAATATACATCCGGTTCCACAGGCACGCCCAAAGGCGTCATGGTTAGCCATCAAAATGTGATGCATAACTCTACCCTCATTCATCACTGTTTTAGCGATACGCCAAAAAGTGTGGGAGTGAGTTGGTTACCGCCGTATCACGACATGGGCTTGATCGGCAGCATTCTGCAACCGCTATACGTGGGTGCCCCCATGATGCTGATGCCGCCCCTGGCATTTTTGCAAAAGCCCATGCGCTGGCTCCAAGCGATCGCCAAGTTTCAAGCAACAACCAGTGGCGGCCCCAATTTCGCTTTTGATCTTTGCGTTCGTAAAGCCAGGCCAGAGCAGCTAGACAGCCTGGACTTAAGCAGTTGGCAAGTTGCCTTTACCGGAGCCGAACCGATTCGGGCGCAAACGTTGGAGCGGTTTGGCGAGACCTTTGCCCCCTGTGGCTTCCGCAAAGAGGCGTTTCGCCCCTGCTACGGGATGGCCGAAACAACATTAATGGTGACCGGAAATCCTCCTGGTAATGCCCCCCATTTTCACTCCGTCGATACCGTCGCCCTGGAAAACCATCAGGTTCGAAATGGCGAAGGCACACAAACCACCTCCCGAACGCTGGTGGGTTGTGGACGAGCTGCTAAAGACTTGCAAATTGCCATTGTTCATCCCGAACGTTTGACTCGCTGCGCCGCTCACGAAGTTGGCGAAATTTGGGTAGCCGGAGAAAGTGTCGCTCAAGGTTACTGGGGCCAACCCGAACAGACCCAACAAACATTCCACGCTTACACATCGGATACTGAGGAAGGGCCATTTCTCCGCACAGGGGATTTGGGTTTCATGTTTGAAGATGAAGTATTTATCACTGGCCGCATCAAAGATTTGATGATTATCCGAGGGCAAAATCATTATCCTCAGGATATTGAATTAACCGTAGAAAATAGTCATCCAGTTCTGCGATCGGCAGCTGGCGCAACTTTTACTGTTGAGATTAAAAATGAAGAAAAATTAGTAGTCGTTCAAGAGGTCGAGCGCCGTTACTTGAGGAAATTAAATGTTAAAGAGGTGGTTGCCAGTATTCGTCAAGCGGTTGCTTTACAGCACGGACTACAAGTTTACGCAACTGTCCTCGTCAAAACAGGGAGTATTCCCAAAACCTCTAGCGGTAAGATTCAGCGTTATGCCTGCCGATCTCACTTCATCAACGGCACCTTAAAAGTTGTTGAAGACTGGAGCGAAAATCCCAAAAATCGAGTGAAATTTCTTAATTTGCAAGCAGAAGTAGATTCTTTGTTACAAGAGCTGAGCTAAGGCAAAAAGTGTTGAACATACAACAGTTTGGATTCGACTGAGTAAGTCAGGAGACAGTAACTCACTCCAATTCAGGGGAGCAGCCATGAGAGATCCAGGAAATTCAACAAACCACAAGATCCTAGTGATCGAAGAAAATTCTGCCGTCCGTACGCTTTTTCTTGACGGTTTGAGAGTAGAAGGATTTGATGTAATGGGAGCCGAAAATGGCTACATTGGTCTTCAATACGCCCAAGAATATTCACCTGACCTAATTACTTGTGGTATTGTTTTGCCTGTCTTGGATGGATTTACTGTTTTGCAAACTCTCCGCCAAAACCCATATACGGCAATGATTCCCCTGATCTTTGTCACCATTAAAATGGCTCGTTCCGATCTTCATAAAGCGATGGCATTGGGGGCAAATGGCTATTTGACTAAACCCTGCACTATTAAAGATCTAAAAACAACAATTCTGGCTCAGCTTGCCAACCAAACCTTTGACCAAAATGCTGATTCGCAGTTGCACCATTCTCCAGATATTTCCGTTAATAATGAAAAGTTTTCCGCTCATTTTGATGCATCAATTTATTCCTATTCTTCTCCTTTAAGTGAGGCATTTAGTTTTATTCAGGCTAATTTTCACCGCCCAATTTCCCTTTGCGATGTTGCTCAAGCGGTGGATTATTCTCCGGCTTATTTGACTCATTTAATGGGACAGCAAACTGGAAAAACTGTGCAGCAGTGGATTATTCAACACCGTATGATCGCTGCCAGTTATCTCCTGTTAAATACTAATCATTCGATTGAACAGATTGCCGAAAAAGTTGGTTATCTCAATGCAGTTCACTTTTTCCGTCATTTTCGCCGACAATTCGGCACGACTCCTCAAACTTGGAGAAAAAAAAGCTTAGTCTCTTTGTCTAGTCTGTAACATTAAAAACCGGTGGCAAGCTTGAAATAGTTATAGCCATCTGCACCTGTTCTTGTCTTGAAAATCATTCAAAGTCCGAGATACAGCATCGATCTCCACTGAATTGGGCCTTCGTTCCCATTATGAACAGGGGGCAGTAGTTAACTGACGCACCATGAATTCAAAGTGAATTTTTAATAACCCATTGAGGACTTTGTTCCCCCGTTCTAAATAATTGCTGTGAAACCTCATTTTGCCTTCAATCACAAATTTTTGCCTAAACCGCTTTCTCGTCCCATTTTTTGGGGAGCGATCGCGATCGCCCTTATCCTGAGCGGTGGGACGTTGTTCTATGTGACCCGCTTCTACCAGAGTGCTGCCCAGAGCGATCGCCCAGCCGTTGCCGCCGAGCGCACAGCCATCTCCGCTTTAGGGCACATACAGCCCGAAGGCGAGGTCATTTTGCTATCAGCCCCTACCTCTGCGAATGGATTGGGGAGCCGCGTTGCCCAGTTGCATGTGCAGGCAGGGGATTGGGTAGACTCTGGCGATTTGGTGGCGACCCTCGATAGTGCCAAAAGCTTGCAGGCAGCAGTGCAGCGAGCAAAGGTCAATGTTGAGATGGCACGAGCTCGGTTGGCGCAAGTCAAAGCCGGAGCTCAGGTCGGGGAACTGGAGGCCCAGCAGGCAGAGATTGCCCGCCTGCAAGCAGATTTGGACGGCCAGTTGATCGCTCAAGAGCAGACGATAGGACGTTTAACGGCAGAAAAAGAAAACGCTCAAACGGAATATACCCGCTACCAAACCCTATTTGATGAAGGGGCCATCACCGCCTCACAACTGGAAAATCAGCACTTGCTCCTGGTAAATGCCCAGGAGCAATGGAGCACTGCCAAGGTACAGCTCAATCGCACCAAAACGACGTTTCAAGAACAGATCAACGCTGCCCAGGCGACTTTGAAGCAAATGGCCGAAGTCCGGCCAACCGATATTCAAGCCGCCGAAGCCGAGGTGCAAAGCGCGATCGCTGCCGTCACGCAAGCTCAAGCGGAGCTAGAACTGGCCTCTGTGCGAGCCCCGATCGCGGGGGAAGTTCTGGAAGTTTATGCTCGCCCTGGAGAAGTGATTGATCATGGAGGCATCGTCGCATTGGGCCAAACCCAGCAGATGACGGTCATTGCTGAAGTTTATGAACTGGATGTCGGCCAAGTGCGCGTCGGTCAACCTACCACCATCACCAGCGATGCATTTGTCGGCAGCCTGCGGGGTGAAGTTGTACAGATTGGTTCCCAGATCAACCCGCAAAAGGTTTTGAGCACTGACCCCGCAGCCGACGTTGACAAAAGAGTCGTTGAAGTCACAATTCACCTGGAGCCTGCGGCTAGCCAGCGAGTTGCGTCATTGACTAATTTGCAAGTGAGCGTCTTGATTGATCTAAAGGCAGATTCGAGTGAGTGAGAAAATTGAGCACTCTCAAGTCTGTAAGAATCTTGAAAGGGTAGTGCAATTAACGATGGTTTTATTGACTCTTATCTAAAAATATGCGGTTTGATATTCCCCTAGCCTGGCTCCAACTGAGTCGAGAAAAAATCCGGTTGATCATTGCGATCGCTGGAATTGCATTTGCAGTTATTTTGATGTTTATGCAGTTAGGGTTTCAGTCAGCACTGTACGATAGTGCTTCCCGGTTTCATCAAAATTTGGATGCCGATTTAATTCTTATCAGTACTCGTTCAAAATCTTTGGGATACATGATGCCGTTTTCGCGGCGACGCTTGTATCAAGTTTTAAGTATTGAAGGAGTCACATCAGTCAGTCCCGTTTATGTCGGATTTGGTGACTGGAAGAATCCTGATCAAGGAACCTTTCGGACCATTTATGTCTATGGATTTGATGTGGGTGACGCCGCCACTCGTTTGCCAGAGGTGAATCAAGCGATGGACGCAATTAAGATCGAGCAGAACATTTTGTTCGATCGCGCCTCTCGATCAGAATATGGCGCGATCGCTACCCAATTTGAACAGGGAAACTCAGTTGCTACTGAGTTAAATGGAAAACGGGTTAAAGTAGCCGGGCTTTTCACCTTAGGCCCGTCCTTTGGTGCTGACGGCAACATTGTCACGAGTACAGATAACTTTTTGAGGCTATTTCCCAATCGCACATTAAACGAAATTACCATCGGCTTAATTCAGGTACAGCCGAACTATTCAATGACCACTATTCAATCCCAAATAGCCGCTACTTTGCCCACAGACGTACGGGTTCTAACTCACCAAGAATTTGTTGAATTCGAGCAGCAGTATTGGCAAACTAGCACCGCTATCGGGTTTATTTTTACGTTAGGAGTCGGCATGGGCTTTATTGTAGGCACTGTCATTGTCTACCAAATTCTCTATGCCGATGTCTCTTCCCATTTGATCGAATATGCCACACTCAAAGCGATGGGCTATCGAAACAGTTACTTGCTGGCAGTTGTTTTTCAAGAAGCTTTTATTCTGGCAGTTTTAGGCTATATTCCCGGTTTGCTGCTAACTATCTGTCTGTACGACCTCACCCAAGCGGCCACCTTTTTACCGATGAAAATGGGCTTTGAACGAGCGATCTTTGTACTCCTACTTTCTATCTTAATGTGTGCTGTTTCTGGGGCTATTGCAATAGGTAGATTACGCCGCGCCGATCCGGCTGAAATTTTCTGAACTATGGTCGTTCAACTCAGTCCAAAAATGCCGTCATCCCCCCTGGTTGCGATTCGCAATCTCACCCATTCTTTTGGTGTAGGGCCTTTATGCCGCCAAGTTTTATCGGGGATCAATTTGACGATTCAAGCGGGAGAAATCGTCATCCTCGCGGGTCCTTCCGGTTCAGGAAAAACCTCCTTACTCACCCTGGTTGGGGGCTTGCGGTCAGTTCAATCCGGTAGCCTGAGGGTGTTTGGGCAAGAGCTGAACGGAGCAACCGAAGAACAGCGGGTGCAAATTCGCCGCCAAATTGGGTACGTCTTTCAAGCACACAACCTCTTGCAATCGCTCACCGCTTTGCAAAACGTGCAAATGTCCATCCAGTTGCAAGGGAGGTCGTTGCCTCAGGCGGCCTGGCTGCAAGCTGAAGCGGCACTGACCGCTGTTGGTTTGGCGCAATGGCTCCAGACCTATCCAGACCAGCTTTCTGGCGGCCAAAAACAGCGAGTGGCGATCGCCCGTGCCCTTGTGTGTCGCCCCCAACTGCTATTGGCTGACGAACCTACTGCCGCACTGGACAGCAAATCTGGTCGGGAGATTGTGGAACTGATGCAGCGGCTGGTTAAGGAGCGAGGGTGTTCGGTGCTGATGGTGACCCACGACAACCGGATTATGGATGTCGCCGATCGCATCATCCATCTCGAAGATGGACAGTTAGTGACGGGCGATAACAGCAGAACTTATGTACGGAATAACTCCAATAAGATTTAGGGCCACGATTTTATTTTGGGGAGAGGAAATCCCCCCAAGTTTTTGCCTCTCTATATCTTGCAAAAGATTGCTGCATATAGATGAGAAGTTGGGTGTCACCCTTTAAGGTGCTGTCCTGATAGTGTCTCTACCAGAATCTCGCTCCAGATTCAAGCTCGAATGAGCGAACTCAGAAACAGGATAAAGGCACCTAGAAGACAGACCCGCCAGCATGACCACCGTGAATGCCATCGCCAGCCCATTTTCCGGATCGCTGGCGGTGGTGGCAGCGATCACCGCCGTCACAATTACCGTCATCGGGCCGGTGGGTTCAGAGATCAGGCTGGGGGTGCCGCCAAATAGAGCGGCAAAAAAGCCCACCAGAATAGCGCCCCACAGTCCCGCTGCGGCTCCCGCCCCGGAGGCAATCCCGAAGGCGAGGGCCATCGACGGCGGCAGTTAAACCGCCCAGCACATCGCCCTGGACATTGCGAAAATGGATTCGATTGATAATGAACATCGTTTGATTTTTTAAGGGAAGGAAAGGGATAGGGAATAGGGGCGTTACTTTTAAGGGGGAGTTTTGGGTTTTAGGTTGAGTGGCCTATTCAAAGTTTCTCGTCTGCGATGGGGTTAAGGGCGATCGCTAACGGAACAGCAGCACTGGCATCTGGCTACTCCGCAACAGTTGGATGGTGGTGCTGCCAATGACTAAATGGCGAATACGGCTGTGGCCATAAGCCCCCATCAGCAGCAGGTGAATGTCATGACTATCGACATAGTCGGCAATCACTTTTTCTGGATCACCAGGGATGACCTCACAAAGGGGTGAGAATCCGGCAGCCTGGGCTTGCATTTCAGCAACTTTGAGGGTGTCCCTACTCAATTCCCTTCGATTCAGGGAGCATCGCTTCGGATACCGTTGAGGGACTAGCGGGCAGTCAGCCCCTGGCATTGGAGGAAACACTCCATTTTCCGTTATTGTGTAGTTAGGAACTTATCAGTTACCTGAGCGTCCAACAGTTTGAAGAATAGGTAATAGCGCGAATTACAAGTTTGATGTGTTGGGTTAACGAGGGACTGAATCAAGAAGTGTGCTAGCCGACTGTTGGCTAAGCCCTGCTTTAGTTTCACCCTTTTGAATAAGCGCTCAGGAACAGCGGCGATCGCGCCGTCCACTTTGATCATTCCAGTTTTTTTCTCTGCCGACCCTTGCTTGGAGGACCCAAGACTCTATGCCCACCTCGAATTCACCCGAGCCCACCACTCACCACGCGCTGCCAAAAAGGCGGCGCATTGCCACTTATGGCTTACTGACATTGCTGGGCACCGGAGCCCTGGTCTGGTTTAACCAAACCGCACCTTCTGAGGCTAGTTTGTCAGACTGGTTGTCTGGTGAGTCCGCGCCCATAGTGCAAGACGTTTCTGCCCTCTTGGCGCAGAATTCCTTGCCCGCCTCCCAGAGCACCAGCTTTATCGCCGATGCCGTGGAGCGAGTGGGTCCATCGGTGGTGCGCATCGATGCCTCTCGCACCGTCGTGCAGCGGCTGCCCAGAGCCTTTAGCGATCCATTTTTCCGGGAGTTTTTCGGCGGTTCTAATTTACCCGAGCAGCCACGCACGCGGGTCGAACAGGGCACTGGTTCTGGCTTCATCATTGACGCCGACGGCTTAATTCTCACCAATGCCCACGTCATCGAAGGGGCCGAGCAGGTGTTGGTGACGCTCAAAGACGGTCGCGAGTTTGCGGGCACGGTTTTGGGGGTTGATCGGCTGACGGATCTGGCGGTGATTCGGGTTGAGGCCTCGGGCTTGCCCACCGTGACCTTGGGTGACTCGGGGCAGTTGCGGCCTGGCGGATGGGCGATCGCGATCGGGAATCC
>Ga0081535_100456_pt1 | contig 28745 bp, 26 predicted proteins | sample HotLakmasection3_FD_71020 | JGI IMG/M metagenome (GOLD analysis project Ga0081535, IMG submission 71020) | Hypersaline microbial mat communities from Hot Lake, Washington, USA - Section #3 (SPADES assembly) (version 2) | ecosystem: Environmental > Aquatic > Non-marine Saline and Alkaline >... | reverse complement strand
CTGCTGCCTAGGGAGGAGGTGAGCTACTGGGGGCAGCCAATCGTTTGGGTCGTGGGGGAAACGGAGGCCGCTGCCCGCTTGGGGGCCGAGCAAATACAGATCGAGTACGAACCATTACCGGCCCTGTTATCGGTGGCGGCAGCGATCGCTGCCGAGAGCTTCCATAGCGAGCCCGATATTTGTCGGCGGGGCAATCCAGAGCAGGCTCTGGCCGAGGCTGACCATGTGCTGGCGGGGGAGGTCGCCATGGGGGGGCAAGATCACTTCTATCTCGAAACCCAAGCGGCGTGGGCGATTCCCGCTACGGATGGCAGTTTTGAGGTCTTTTCCTCCACGCAACATCCCGCGTCGACTCAAGGGGCCGTCGCGGCGGTACTACGGCTGCCCCAAAATCAGGTGGTGGTGACCTGTTTGCGGATGGGGGGAGCCTTTGGGGGCAAGGAGTCGCAGGCGAATCCGTTGGCCGCGATCGCGGCTCTCGCTGCCTACAAGACAGGACGCCCGGCTCGCGTCAGCTTGCGTCGCCATCAAGACATGATCATCACCGGCAAACGCCACGGCTTTTTGGCCCGATATCAGGTGGGGTGCGATCGCGACGGCACCCTCAAAGTCCTGATGCTGAACCTGTACAGCGATGCCGGGTGGAGTCTGGATCTATCGCCTCCGGTGCTGCTGCGGGCGATGTTGCACGCTGATAATGCCTACTACATCCCCCATGTCGATCTCAAGGGCTACCTGACCAAGACCCACCGCGTCTCGAATACCGCGTTTCGCGGCTTTGGCGGCCCTCAGGGCATGTTGGTGATCGAGGATGCGATCGATCGGGTGGCGCGCACCGTGGGGCGACCCGTGCACGAGGTGCGCGAGCGGAACTTTTATCACGGCGAGGGCGAGACGAACACGACCCACTACGGTCAAGTGCTGACGGATAACCGGATTCAGCGGGTCTGGTCAGAGGTGAAAGCCCATGCCAACTACGACGATCGCGATCGCCAGATCGAGGTATTCAACCAGCAACACCACCATCGCAAGCGGGGCCTGGCCATTACCCCTGTGAAATTTGGCATTTCCTTTAACAAAAAGATCTACAACCAGGCCGGAGCCCTCGTACTGATCTACACCGACGGCAGCATTCAGCTCAACCACGGTGGCACCGAGATGGGGCAGGGCCTCCATACCAAAATGCGGCAGGTGGCAGCGCGATCGCTGGGCATCAGCACTGACCAGATTCGCCTGATGCACACCAGCACCGACAAAGTGCCCAACACTTCGGCGACGGCGGCTTCCAGCGGTTCCGACTTGAATGGTCAAGCGGTCAAAAATGCCTGCGACATTCTCAAGGAACGCCTTGCGCCCATTGCGGCCCAGTTGCTCAATCTCGATGGTCCTGAAGAGATGATCTTCGCGGATGGCGGCGTTTATTGCACCACCGCGCCGCATCTGCGGGTGCCCTTCAACGAAGTGGTGCAGGCGGCCTACAATGCCCGCATTTCCCTCGCCGCGACGGGCTTTTACCGCACGCCCAATCTCAGTTGGGATCCCGAAACCTACAGCGGGCGACCGTTCTACTATTTTGCCTATGGTGCGGCGGTGAGCGAGGTGGAGGTCGATGGCTTTACCGGCACCTTTAAGCTGCGTCAGGTGGATATTGTGCACGATGTCGGCGAATCGCTGAATCCTTTGGTGGATCAGGGGCAGGTCGAAGGGGCCTTTGTGCAGGGGCTGGGCTGGTTGACCATGGAAGAACTGGTCTGGTCTCAAGAGGGGCGGCTCAGCACCTTTGCCCCCAGCACCTACAAAATTCCCACCATCAGCGAAGTGCCGGAAGCCTTTCACGTTCATCTGCTGGAGCGGGCGGCGCAAAATGGCACCATCTATGGCAGCAAAGCGGTGGGCGAACCCCCGTTTATGCTGGCCTTTGCCGTGCGGGAGGCGATTCGCGCGGCAGTGGCCGCCTTTGGCAATCACCCCGACTGGGTGCCCCTCGCCTCGCCCGCCACCCCCGAAGCGACATTGAGGGCGATCGACGCCATGCGCCAGCCCGTGCCCCAAGCGGCGGTTTCCGTCTCTCGTTAGGGTGACGCGAGCTTGTCAGCCAACCGCAAATTTACGATGTCGACAGCGCTAGGGTTTTATCGAGAGATCGCAGCGGCGCTGAGGCGCGGCCCGGTGGCGATCGCCACGGTGACTCAAACCCGTGGCTCCACCCCGCGCGAGGTGGGGGCCAAGCTCTTGCTCGCGAGCGATGGTCAGATGGCTGGCACCATTGGCGGCGGGGCAGGCGAAGCGAAGGTGCTGCGACAGGCGCAAACCGTTTTAGCTACCGGCCACCCGCAGGCGGTGGCGATCGATTTGTCGGGCACACCCCAGCGCGACATTCAGGGCATTTGCGGCGGCACCATGCAGGTCTGGGTTGCCCGCTGGCAGGGGGAGGGGGCGATCGCTGTGGTTCAGCACATCGTGCAAACTCTGGAACAGGGACAGGCCATCACCCTGATCACGCCCCTGCACCCCCACGACTCACCGTATGTGACTGAGGCCGACAGCCCCACCCCCACCCGCCTTGAAACCCCGCCCCTGGCGTTTCGCGAAACGCTACAGCCCCGGCCCCTGTTGCTGATTGTCGGCGCAGGACATTGTGGCATCCAGCTGGCCCGCGTTGCGGCGTTGGCTGGCTTTCGCATTTGGGTGCAGGACGATCGCCCCGAGTGGGCCAGCCCGCAAAACTTTCCCCAGGCGGAACGGCTGTTTCACGAGCCGATGGATGAGGTGCTAGGGGCGATCGCTCACCACAGTCAGCTCTACGCCGCCCTCGTCACGCGCGGCATCGACTACGACCGGCCCGCCCTCAAAGCCCTCCTCACCCGCCAACCGCCCTGCCTTTATCTGGGTATGATCGGCAGCCACAAGCGCGTCACCAAAGCCTTGCAGGCCCTGCGAGCCGAGGGCATTGCGCCAGAGCAAATTCCGGCACTCTACGCCCCCATCGGCCTCGACATCGGTGCCCTCACCCCCGAAGAAATCGCCATCAGCATCTGTAGCGAGCTGATCATGGTGCGCCGAGGCGGCACCGGCCAACCGCTGTCCCTGCAGACCCGTAAGGCGTTTTTCCCCAGTGCTGAGAATTCGCCCTAGTGCATCGTCAAGGCGAAATTGGGCGGTTGGTTAGCGCTAGCGTCACCCAGCAGAACCCTGGTTATGGTGGGGTTGCACTCTGTTCAACCCAATTTACAGTAAACAGAGAATTCGCTTTAGCTGCCGTTGACTGAGCGGTTTTGCGGCAGCGGGACAAATCGATCTTCCGTATCATCGGTTACGGTGCGGCTCAAACCAGCTTGCTATTAATCAGACATTCAGTGCTCAACCAACCAGAGTTGGGGAGTTCATTATCAGCTTCTAGGGTTCCGGCTCAGTGATGCTTCTGCCACCTGAGTGTCTGGTCCGAGAGAAGCGGCTGGTTCAAGATTTTTCTGAGATTTACTCAGTTTTTTTGCCAGTACACGGCGGGATAAAAGCCCGGGAGGTCAGGTAGAGATGTGATGTCTCTGTCCCCTCCTCGGGCTTTTGTTTTGGCGCTGAATGTACGGGTACTAAATGTTTGAAGGAGATCGCCATGACCGATGAACCGACCTTTCGCAGGCCGAGTGAAGCCCACGAAGCGCTGCAAAAGGAGTCGCGTCTGCCGATGACGGGCTGGCAGCAGGAAGTTGATCAGGGCTTGGCCTATGGACTAGAGGCGGCAGAAAGTATTCGCGATCGCACTATCCCCACCTTTTCGCGCGGCGAACTGCCCCACTACGCCGGTATCAACACCTTTCTGAAAGCGCCCTATATCGAGGATGTCAGGAAGGTGGGGAACTATGATGTGGCGATCGTTGGCGTGCCCCACGATTCCGGCACCACCTATCGCCCCGGCACCCGCTTCGGTCCCCAGGGCATCCGCAAAATCTCCGCCCTCTACACCCCCTACAACTTCGAGTTAGGCGTCGATCTGCGGGAGCAAATCACCCTCTGCGACGTGGGCGACATCTTCACCATTCCCGCCAACAACGAAAAGTCCTTCGACCAGATTTCCAAAGGCATTGCCCACATTTTTAGTTCTGGCGCGTTCCCGATCATCCTGGGCGGCGACCACTCCATCGGCTTTCCCACCGTGCGGGGCATCTGCCGTCATTTAGGGGATAAAAAAGTCGGCATCATCCACTTCGATCGCCACGTCGATACCCAGGAAACGGATCTGGACGAGCGGATGCACACCTGTCCCTGGTTCCACGCCACCAACATGGAGAACGCTCCGGCGAAAAATCTGGTGCAGCTCGGCATCGGCGGCTGGCAGGTGCCGCGTCAGGGCGTCAAGGTCTGCCGGGAACGGGGCACCAACATCCTCACCGTCACCGACATCATGGAAATGGGGCTGGATGCCGCTGCCGATTTCGCCATTGAAAAAGCCACCGACGGCACCGACTGCGTGTGGATCAGCTTCGACATCGACTGCATCGACGCGGGCTTTGTCCCCGGTACCGGCTGGCCCGAACCCGGCGGCCTCATGCCCCGCGAAGCCCTGCACCTGCTCAAACGCATCATCCAAGAAACCCCCGTTTGCGGCATCGAAGTCGTCGAAGTCTCACCGCCCTACGATGTCAGCGACATGACCGCCCTCATGGCCACCCGCGTCATCTGCGACACCATGGCCCATCTGGTGCTCTCTGGCCAGTTGCCCCGCCAGGAGAAGCCGGGCTACATCCACGCGGAAGCGAATATGAACGTTGATCAGGCGTGGGAATAAAGAGTGTGATGTAGGTGAAGTCGGTGGAGTGGGGGAGTCGGTGAGGGTGGGTGGCCGGGCAATGCAAGGCTCTTTTCACCTACACCTAGATGCAATGCCTGCGACCTCAGCACCTACCTCACTCACTTCACCCACTTCACTCACTCACCCACCTACCCCACTTACTCCACCCACTTCACTCACCCAGCCACTTCACTCACTTCACCTACCCCACCCACCTCACACTCCGCCCAAAGCCATGCACGAAACCGACATGACCAAGGCTCTCATCATCACCCTCCGCGAATGGTGGGAGTCCCAGCCCGATCGCCCGCCCGTGGAAAAAGTATTCCTCACCGTCGGCCAGTTCACCTGCGTCGAACCCGCTAGCCTGCAATTCGCCTTTGACGTGCAGACCCAGGGCACCTTCCTCGACGGGGCGCAACTGATCATTCAAGAAACGCCGCTGATCGCCTTTTGCCACCCCTGCCAAAGCGAATACCGTCCCGTCATCGGCTTGCAATATGCCTGCCCCACCTGCCGATCGCCCCTGGACGACATCCGCTCCGGTCGCGAACTCAAAATCGATCGCGTGCAATATGCCTCCCCGTCTTCCTCCATCCCATAACGCCCAACCCACCCTCTTCGTTCTTCCCTCTTCCTTTTTTCCTCTTCTCCCTTGCCCATGACCACCGACACCGTTACCGAAATCGCCAGTCTCAAGTCTTCGCTGGAGTCCCAGGGGGTGAAGTACGCCCTCGCGAGCTACGTCGATATTCACGGCATGTCGAAAGCCAAGATGGTGCCCCTGAGCCACCTGGGACAAATGATGCAGGGCTCGGAACTGTTCACTGGGGCGGCCTTGGACGGCGTGCCCCAGGACATCAGCGACGAAGAAGTAGCGGCGATGCCCGATGCCCGCTCCGCCACCATCCTGCCGTGGAATAAAGAGGTGGTTTGGTTCGCCAGCGATCTGTACCTCTCAGGCCAACCCTTTGAAGCTTGTTCCCGCCTCATCCTGAGGCGCATGTTGGACAAGGCCGCCAGCCTGGGCTTCACCTTCAACCTGGGCATCGAGACCGAGTTTTTTGTCTTTAAGGAAACCGAGCGGGGTTTTGAGCCGGTGAGCGATCGCGACACCCTGGCGAAGCCCTGCTACGACCTGACCGGCCTGCTCGACAACTACGGCTGGCTCACCGAACTGGTGGACACCATGAACCACCTCGGCTGGGACGTGTATTCCTTTGATCATGAGGATGCCAACGGTCAGTTTGAGACCGACTTTGCCTATGCGGACGCCCTGACCATGAGCGATCGCCTCACCTTCTTCCGCCTCATGGTGAAGGAGATCGTCCGCCAACACGGCTACTTTGCCAGCTTCATGCCCAAACCCTTCGCCAACCGCACCGGCAGCGGGGCGCACTACAACATGTCCCTGGCCGACATCCACACGGGCAAAAACTTGTTTGAGGATCCTGGTGACCCGCGTGGCTGTCAGCTCTCGCCACTGGGCTACCAGTTCATCGCGGGCATTTTGCGCCACGCCAAAGCCATCTGCGCCGTCACCTGCCCCACGGTCAACAGCTACAAGCGGCTGATCCGCCAGGGCAGCATGTCGGGCTTCACTTGGGCACCGGTCTACATCTGCTATGGCAATAACAACCGCACCAACATGCTGCGGATTCCCCTCGCGGGGGGACGGGTGGAGTGTCGCGCCGCCGACATTTCCACCAATCTGTATCTGGGGGCGGCGATGATGCTCGCGGCGGGGTTGGAGGGCATCGAGCAGGGGCTCGACCCCGGCGATCCCCACCGGGAAAACATGTACAACTACACCCTGCCGGAACTCGACAACCTGGGCATCGACCTGCTGCCCCGCACCTTGCAAGAAGCGGTTGACGCCTTTGAGCGCGACCCGCTGAGCCAGGCGGTGATGGGGCCGCTGATGTACCGCACCTACACCGATTTCAAACGCCAAGAATGGGAGGACTACCACACCCACATCTCCGACTGGGAACACCAACGCTACCTGAAATTTTTCTGATTTTTCACATCCTGGTACGGGTGAGGCATTGTCCACCCTCATACCCATCCACTCTCACACCCAACCACTCCTTAAAAAAACATGCACCAAATCATTGACGACACCCTCGGCATCAACCTGCTGCACGCCAACCAAGCCGGGGCCGACGACAACCGCGCCCACTTTGACGCCTGGGGCATTACCTGCATGAACCTGATGAGCAGCCCCGGCGCAGGCAAAACCGCCCTGCTCGAAAAGACCCTGGCAGCGCTCACCGATTCCCTGAAAATCGCAGTAATTGAGGGCGACATGACTACCGAACTCGACGCCGATCGCCTGCGCCAGTACAACGTTCCCGTGATTGCCATCAATACCGGACGGGCCTGCCACCTCGACGCCCGCATGGTGGCTGGGGGCATTCACACCCTCAGCCATGACCATACCCCCCAGGATCTCGATTTGGTCATCGTCGAAAACGTCGGCAATCTCGTCTGCCCCGCCGAGTTTGAAGTGGGCGAACATGCCAAGGTCGCGCTGCTTAGCGTCACCGAAGGCGAAGACAAACCGCTGAAGTATCCCGTCATGTTTCGGGAGGCGGATGTGCTTCTGATTACAAAAATTGATCTCACTCCCTATTTAGATGTGGATCTAGCGCGGATTGAAGCCAACGTGCGCCAAATCAATCCTCACGTCACGGTGATTCCGTTGTCGGCCAAATCAGGGGAAGGTCTAGAGGTTTGGTTTGACTGGGTGGAGTCTACTGTCAAGACGCCTGAGTTGGCCTCTGCTCGTACCGGGGAAAATTAGTTGTGAGTTTTGAATGGTGAATTTAAGCGCCATTCATCACTCAGAACTGAAAATTTCGAATTTTCCCCCAGTTTCTTTGCTGTCTAGTTATGTTCACTGTCTAAAAATCATCATGAAACGTCGCTCAATTTTGCCCGTCTTGCTGGCCTTCTTTTGTACTTTATTCATCACCTTTAGCTGTGCTCAACAGCCTACTGACACAGGAACTACCGAAGAAAACACTGAAGAAACCACCGCTTTTATTAACGAGAAGCCAGTTGTCATGGGGTACAGCAGTTGGGCGGGTTGGTGGCCGTGGGCGATCGCCGAACAAGAAGGGCTCTTCGAAGCCAACGGTGTCGACGTTGAACTGATTTGGTTTGACGGTTATCTGGAATCTATGCAGGCTCTGGCCTCCGGTCAACTCGACGCGAACTGTCAGACCCTCAACGACACCATTTCCTTTGCGGGGGAAGCGGTGAATGGCGAAGTCGCTGTGGTGGTGAACGATAACTCCGCTGGCAACGACAAAGTCATCGTGGCGGCTGAAATCGAGACGGTTGCTGACCTCGTCGGCGCATCCGTGGCGCTCGAAGAAGGCGTCGTTGGCGACTTTTTACTGACCCTGGCCCTGGAAGAGGCCGGTCAGTCGCGCGCTGATGTCAACATCGAAAACCTGGAAACCGGAGCCGCTGCCGCCGCCTTTGCCGCTGGTCAAGCCGACGGCTTTGCCGGCTGGGTGCCTTTCTGGGAAACCGCGCTGACTCGCGACGGCAGCAAAGAACTCGCCAGTTCCGCCGACTTCCCCGGTGCCATTCCTGACCTGCTCGTCGTCACCCAGACCCTCATCGACAACGACCCCGAAGTCGTACAAGCCCTGGTCAACACCTGGTTCGACATCCTTGCCTTCATCAATGACAACCAGGAACGCGCCTACGAAATCATGGCCGATCGCGCCAGTGTCGATGCCGACGACTTCGAAAAGTACCTGGAAGGCACCCGCTTCTTCTCCCTCGAAGACAACCTCGAAGCCTTCACCCCAGGCGACAGCATGGTCCACATGCCCTACGCCGCCCAAGAGATGGCGGACTTCATGGTGGAAGTCGGTTTCATTCCCGAAACGCCTGACCTCGAAGCGGTGCTGGATAACCAGTTTGTGCAGGCGTATGCCGAGGCGAATGCCTAGAAGAGTGTGAGGGTAAGGGGGTATGAGGGTGTGAGAGTAGAAGATATTTAGCCACCCCATCACCCTGCCACCCCATCACCCTGCCACCCAACTACCCTCATACCTCCCCCCAAAGCGGGAACTCTCCCATTAACTGCTCTCTCACAGGTCTTACCATGACGGTTGTCTCCTCTCCCCCAACGTATACAGAATCGTCTACAGCGGCGCAAAGCCTGAAGCCGACGGTATTTTGGCGGATTGCTGAGGATATCCCCCAGCGGCTGAAGTGGGCGCTGATGGTGATGTCGGTGCTGTTGCCGTTTTTGCTGTGGTGGGCGATCGCCAGTACGGGATGGATCAACGACAAGTTTTTGCCGACCCCAGCAATGGTGACCACCTCGCTGGTGAATCTATGGCAGGAGGGCTATCTGCTGAGCGATACGTTGGCGAGCTTTTTGCGGGTTTCGGCAGGCTTTTTGCTCGCGGCCCTGGTATCCATTCCGATGGGGATTGGCATGGGGGCGTTTCCCAGCGTGCGATCGCTGCTGGAACCCCTCATCGGCATCGTCCGCTATATGCCCGCCCCCGCCTTCATTCCCCTCCTGGTGATTTACCTGGGCTTGGGCGAAGAGCCGAAGATTGCCCTGATTTTCATCGGCACGGTGTTCTTCAATACGCTGATGATTATGGATGCGGTCAAGTTTGTGCCCAAAGAACTGATTGAGACGACCTATACCCTGGGGGGCGATCGCCGTCAGGTGCTCCTGCAAGTCATCACCCCCTACGTTATCCCCAGCATTTTTGACACCCTGCGGGTCAACATGGCCGCCTCCTGGAACCTGGTGATCGTCGCGGAACTCGTCGCCGCCGACAGCGGCCTCGGCAAACGCATCGCCATCTCCCAAAAATTCTTCCAAACCGACGACATCTTCGCCTGCCTCATCGTGCTGGGCCTGATCGGCTTCATCCTCGATCTATCCCTGCAAGCGGCGATGCGGATGACCTGTCAGTGGGCGGTGAAGTAGGAGTGGCAGGGTGTGAGGGTAGTTGGGTGGCAGGGTAGTTGAGGGTGAGAGTGTGAGGGTAAACAACTACTGGACTGTCCCTTGAGAGGCGTTTTTGACCATATTGGCACGCTGACCCAGCACTTGGTCGTAGGCACGATAGAGGGTGCGAGCTGATTCCGGTTCCAGATATTGGCCTTTGACAGAGAACTCTAGCCAAATTTGGGTTTCGGTCGCTTCTGCTTGGCAGTCATACAACTTAGCGACGAAAGCTGCTTGATAACAGCGTTTACGCCACGTTTCGCCCAAGTTGGCACACACCGATCTTGAAGACCGCCGAATCTGAATCCGCCAATGAATACCGTTCCGCCACTGGAAATGTCTTCGATACCTCAAAAATCTCCATCGCCGACGCAAACGCCGTCTGATACACCTCCAAATCCCGATACACCCTGACCATTCCCTTGCCCATCTATGCGCTCTCCGTAGACCTACGCCTTCAGAATTCCCGCTCTCTCACCCAGCCACCCAACTACCCAGCCACCCTGCTACCCTCATACTCCCCCAACAACCATGCACCTTGAAATTGCCAAACTCCATAAACAGTTCGACACGCCCCAAGGCCCGCTAGTCGCGCTCAAGGACATCAACCTGCATGTCGAAACGGGGGAATTTGTCTGTGCGGTGGGGGCGTCTGGTTCGGGAAAATCGACGCTGCTGCGGCTGGTGGCGGGGTTGGAAATGCCGACCGCTGGGGAAATCACCGTGGATGGGCAGCCAGTGATGGGGCCGGGGGCCGATCGCGGCATGGTGTTCCAGAGCTACACGCTCTACCCCTGGATGACGGTGCAGGAGAATGTGGAGTTTGGCCTGAAACTGCAGGGCCTGGAGGCCAAGCAGCGACGAGAGGAGGCATCGCGCTATTTAGATGTGGTGGGGTTGGCGCAATTTTCGCGATCGCTGCCCAAGGAACTGTCTGGGGGTATGAAGCAGCGGGTGGCGATCGCCCGCGCCCTAGCCAACCATCCCAAAATCCTGTTGCTGGACGAACCCTTTGGGGCACTTGACGTGCAGACCAAAGAAACCCTGCAGGAATTTCTGCTGGAACTCTGGGATCGCCTGGGCATCAGTATTTTAATGATCACCCATGACGTCAGCGAAGCGGTGTTTCTCTCCGAACGGGTTTACGTGCTCTCCGCTCGTCCCGGCACCATTGAGCAAGAGGTGAAGATTGAGCTGGGTCGCGATCGCGCCTACAAAATCCGCCGGACGCCCCAGTTCCACCACTACTGCGACGAAATCATGGATCTACTCCGCAGGGCTACCGTAACCTCAGTTGAACCCTAATTTGGCCGCTCTCCTGACTAGTACAGTGCGGCGTAAATTTGCACACCCTTGGCCCTCACCCTAAATCCCTCTCCCAACCTTGGGAGACGGACTTTCAATCAGTATCGAGGCTTAAGCCACCGAGTACTAGATTACTGGCAAGCCGTGACAGATCACAGGTGCATATTAGATAACCCAAAGCGGAGAGAAGAGTGAGGGATATAAGATGAGCTTAATTACTTATAGGATGTGTTAGCGCCAGCGTAACGCATCAAATTCCTGTGAAATGGTGCGTTACGGCTTCGCCTAACAGCACCCTACAACATCTTTGATTGATGCCCACCAACTTAGAGCGACTCTTCGAGAAGCCGCTTTGCGTTGAGTGCGCTTCCCGCAGGGTGGGCCGACGGCTTCAGATTGCAAAGTTATGATGCCCTCGCACCGGGGAGATTCACGCCATTAAATTTTCCGCTGTTGGCAGTGACGACAATTTGTCCGAAACGTGGCCCGCTACGACTTTCTGATTCCGCAAGTTTGCCCACAGACTGCAGGATTCATCAGAGACCGTCAAAAAAACATCAGCCCCGTTTTGCGCCAGCTTGCAAGCTACCTGATACAGAGGACCACGCTCAGTCCCAGGCATTTGTCGCAAACGATAGTAGAGTTCATTTTGAAAATGCACGCCATCCTGCAAGCTATCGTTAAACCAAAACTTGAAAGGTTGAACCTGCTTTTCTTGGACAACTTTGGGTAGCAAGAGACTGATCCTCGCGTATTAATAAAATGGTAGCTAACCAGTCAATGGAAAGCAGCGAGAGGTTTAAAAATTGGCAACAACAATTTTTGAAGATTGAGAAGCCGCAAATCGCGTTACATATCTTTATTTTTGCAGACATCATGCCGCGATCGCCAGTATCCGCCGAACTTTCACAGGATTTTTATTTGAGGTGCGGCAAATTCAACGCGGCTTGATGTTTGACTCATTGGATAAACTTGGAGCAGCCGATTTCGCCTGTCTTCGCTGCACTCACCCTCTGTCTGCGCCTAGTTATGGACGGATCGCCGCCCTTTTCCCATCATCGGAATCCCAACTGCTAATGGTGTCGGTCGATGGCTCTAGCTGAACAGAATCCCCGATCGCCCGCGCGGTTGCTCGCCATCCTGCGATCGCCTCTTGATGGCCCCTCAGATTGCCAGTTTATCGATTGATGTTTAATCCGTCGTGTTGCTTTTCTCTGAGTTGGAGCAACGAGCTATGCAGTGTGTTGATAAGATTTTTTGATGGCAGCAGACTGGACGAGCGAGACCAGAATATCGTCTGTTAAAGGCTGCACGAGAAAGCCATCTAAATCCAGAGATTCATCAGAATTTTGCCACCTGGGGGAGCCCGACTCCGTTAGGGCCACAATCGTCATATTGGGGGTTTGATGAGTTTGGCGTAAAACCTTAACCTGATTCTCAAACCAGCTCTGATTCTCTCCTACCAAGATTACGAGACAGGGATGCATCTGTTGAGCTTGCTCGACTGCGTGCTCGGCAGATTTGGCTACCACAAAGGTGTAGTTAAGTGACAGGTGTGAAAGTTCTGACCGCTGCGGACAGCGTTGCCGTTCATCTAACACGAGAACATAATCTTGAGGAAGTGTCATTGCGGGACCATGGGTGGGATTTTTTCAAAGGTTAGGTTTCTGTAAACAACGGGAGAAATTCTAAATCGTGGCTACAGCAATCGGTTGAGTTGATTGTGAAGGATGGAAGTTCTCAGGTGCTCAATTAAACTGTTTTTTTAAGCTTTCAGGGCATCGGTCTGGGAAAACAGAATTGTGACACTTTAAATCAATAGTGGGAAACTTGAGAGTTGCATTCATACAGAAAAAAGGGCGATCGCTGAACAGGCCGGAGCTAGAGATTGCCGCTAAAGCTGGACCTTCAGTGCATTTACGGACTTCTCTATAGCATCTGGCTTGAATGCTAGCACCTGGCAAGACGGCAACGGTGCGATCGCAAGCTCTAGTTTAGATTTGCGTGAAATAATCTTAATTAAGCTCCGACCATGCCGTGAAATATTCAGCCGGGGCGACTCAGGAGAAATCGCCGGAGCGACTTCCAGGATGGCCGTAGGTCTAGAGATATTGTTTACAAAACTTTGGTCTTCATAACGTAAGCGTTAAATATTTCTGATAATTGCTGCTTTGTAGCAAGTCGTAAATTTTGAGGCGAATATTCAAAGGGAATCTTAATCTTTCTGGGCACTGGCTCAGGGCATTTTAGAAAGCAATCGTTTCACCCAAATGGCGAAATTTTTAGATTTTCCTAACATTAAGAGAAGATTGGCTTTGTCAATCCTGCCGGGGAGTGATGTTGAGGCTCCTGCTAGCGATCGCTCGTCGGGGCATTGCCTTTTGTCGATGCCCAAAATGACGGAGATCGCGATGAGGATAAGCAGACTGTGCTGGGGATTGTTGCCGATGTCTTTGACATTAACGGGCTGTCTCAGCCCGATCGCAACCCGCGAGGCTGTGCAGCAAGTAGAAGACACCTTTGCCGCCCATCGTGCCGAATTGGATGAACTGGCGACTACCGCGATCGCGGAACTGGAGCGATCGGGGGAGAGTGCTCTCAAGCTGCCGGATCAGCCTTTTTACGACCGGGCTTCGGTTGCGGAGACGTTTGGCAGTGAAGCGATCGCGGTGGACTTTGTCGTTGAGGAGTTTTATCTGCCGCTGGTGTACGTCGACACCGATGAACCGCAAGACATCCACGATACCTGTGCGAATGGCGGCAGGGTCGTCAAGTCGCTCGCCCCTCATTGGTATATCTGTCAGCGGGATGGGAACTGAATTGGATGACCAGGCCACGGCAGAAGTGCCCACATCGTTACCGGCGATCGCCCGTCTGGTCTCTTTTAAATGAGAAATCCCACCCCCAACTTGCAGGGCAGGATCTTTGCACCAACGCGCCGTTGAACTGTCAACAGACGCCTACGGTAGCTGCGACAGCAAGATTATCGCGATCGGCGTCGCCATCAGAGTCAAGAGCGCTTGTACAAAGGTGGTCAGCCACCATTGGCCCCGCTTTTTGTAACGTGGGGAAAACCTTTTGGGGCCAGGTTGAGTTGAGAATTTCACGATCAATCCAAATTTGAAGACATAGAAAAGCCAGCGATCCTGCCATTAAGCTGGTCGAGCTTGCTCGGATCACTGGCCGCATGAGGAGGTGTAAGCGAGGTAAAAGATGCAATCTGTTGGGTCAAGGAGCCGCGCTAACTGGCTGAGGTTGAAGGGGTCGCTAAGGGCGACAATGACCGCAACGCGGTTGACCGTTTAGGAGCCTTGGCATAGACATTCACGATCGCCTGCAATCCCTCTCGCAAGGCCTGCCGGATTTGAGGCTTTTGGGCGATCGCCGGTTCATACTGCCGCTGCACCAACTGGGGATGCTGCACTAAGAGGTACACCTTATTCACCCGATTGAGCGCATAGCGAATCAGCCGCTGCCGCTCTGAGGGCAACGCAAATATCTGCTGGTGCGGATCAGTGGTGCAAGTCGCCAACAAGGCGTCCGCTTCTTCGACCACGAGCTGCTCGGTCAGGTTGACCACTTGTGCTCCGGCTGATCCGACTGGCGAAACCGGGGAGGACATGCTCCGAGCCGTGTGCTTACCAGACATGGATTTAACTTCCATACGAGAGAACATCAGACGCAACAGGGCTGAACCGCGCCGTTGCTGCCGTTACTGGTCAAGTTAGAAACCAAATGTAAAAAACTCGGAAAGTGGGTGAGCAATGAGGGGGACGAGGTGCTCCCAGGCCCTTGCCCTCAGGCATTTTCAAGAAGATTCTCTATCGCTGGCAAGATTTGCGGCGATCGCGGCAAGTGCTTTGATGTAAGCTACTCGTTTAACGTAGTCGCACCGCTGAGTTTCAGGATCAGACACACCAATTTAGGGTTTTGCGACAGAGATTATGAGGCTATTGTTAATCGAAGATGATGAACGGATTGCCGATGCGGTCTCCGAAGATTTGAGCGATCAAAACTACACCGTCGATGTGGTGTATGACGGTCAGGCCGGTTGGGAATATGCCGAAATCACCCCCTATGACCTGATTTTGCTCGACGTGATGTTGCCCAAGCTGGACGGCATCACCCTCTGTCGGCGGTTGCGTCAGATGGGCATTCATACCCCCATTTTGCTGATTACGGCGAGAGATGCGATCAGCGATCGCGTTCTCGGTTTAGATGCCGGAGCTGATGACTATTTGGTCAAACCCTTTGACCTGCAAGAACTGGCCGCCCGCATCCGCGCGTTGTTGCGGCGCAATGACACCACCGCTCCCCCCATTTTGGAATGGGAGCACTTGCGGCTGGATCCTAGCCTCTGTAAAGTCAGCTACCAGGGGGAGCCGTTAGAACTGAGCCCCAAAGAATACAGCTTACTAGAGTTTTTCTTGCGGCATCCCAGCCGCGTCTTTAGCCGGGGCCAACTGTTGGAACATCTGTGGTCCTTTGATAGCCAACCGGACGAAGCCACCGTCAAAGCCCACATTCGCGGGCTGCGGCAAAAGCTAGAAGCCGTCAACGCGCCCAAAGATGTCATCGAAACGGTGTACGGGTTAGGATATCGCCTCAAGCAGCCGGAGCAATAATGTTTGAAGGATTACGTTGGCGACTCCTGATCTATTACTTGTCGGTCATGGCGGCCATTTTGGGAGCGTTTGGGTTAGGTGTTTACGGGCTGTTCTCTCGGAGCCTGTATCAGCAACTCGACCAAAAATTGATGACCCTGGCGCAGGCGGCCACCCCTTCGATGAAAGAGGTAACCACCGAGGGAGAGGCCTATCTAGAAAACCTGGAGGAAGTGCCCTGGCGGGATATTTTTAACCGCAATCAACAGAGCCTGGAATGGTTTGATACCCAAGGCCGACGACTGGCCCTCAGAGGCAAGATCGACTCCTCGCTGCCCCCCCAAGTCGGCATGCAGATGACGTCTGCCGACCCACCGATTCGGGCATTTACAGTATCGGTGTTTAAAGATTCGCCCAATGCCGACACGCCGGAACTGCGAGGCTTTATCCGGGCGAGCCAAAATACCCAAGAGATTCGCACCTCGCAGCAACAACTGTTAACGGGGTTGGCCTTGGGCGGCAGCGGCGCACTGTTGCTCGTGGGCTTGGGCGGCTTTTGGCTGACGCAGATTTCGTTGCAGCCGATCGAAAAAAGCTATCAGCGGCTGATGCAGTTTACGGCGGATGCTTCCCACGAATTGCGGGGTCCTCTAACCGTCATCAAGACCTCGGTGGAAGTTATGCGGCGACATCCAGAACGGGTGCATCCCCGCGATGTGAAAAAGCTGGGCGCGATCGCCAGTGCTACCACCGAACTCAGCATATTGGCAGAAGATTTACTGCTCCTCGCCCGGATGGATGCTGACGCGATCAGCCATCCGCCGCAAACAGTATTTCTCAATGCGTACCTAGAGGATCTCGTTGGTCTCTATCGCGACAGTGCCCACCAGCAGGGGATTGAGCTGATTTTTCAAGAGATGGCAAAAGTGGCCGTGACGGGACAACCGAACCAATTCAACCGGCTGTTTAAGAATCTCATCCAGAATGCCCTGCAATATACCGCCGAAGGGCAAATTATCGTCCAGGTGTCGCGATCGCGCTGCTATGCCCTGGTGAAAGTTGCCGATACGGGCATTGGGATCGCCCCCGAAAATATCCCCAAAGTTTTCGATCGTTTCTGGCGAGCCGATCGGGCGCGATCGCGGCGGGTGGGGGGCAGTGGCCTCGGACTCGCGATCGTCAAAGCGATTACCCAACACTACGGCGGCAAAATCTGGGTGACGAGCGAAGTGTATCGGGGCAGTTGCTTTCACGTGGCCTTGCCGTTAGCCAATGTGGTGCCAGTCGCCAAGCTGGTGCCGCCCAACTGGTTTGTAAGCAAACAAACTTAGGAGACCTCCAGAGATAAATGGATCTGTAGGGGCGGGTTGGGCAGCCTGCGATTGCTCCTACCGAGCAGCCTTTAGCCCAACCCGCCCCTACGCCACTGGGATCTGCTTTTTCAAAAATCTCAGCCCTAAAAATGAACGGGCATTGAGGTATCGCGGCCCGGATGGCACCCTACATTTTCATGATTGGGAACGTGTTGCTGGCGGCCTTGGGCAATCGCTTTGATCGGCTGAAAACCCCTCTAGAATCTCGTCGTTTTATCAAGAAATCCGGCTTAAAAAAGGCTTTGGCAAAAGTCTAGGATCCAGCATTTGTTATTTGGCTGGGATCACAGCCAGACCGTCATTTCTCCATTACCGAGTTTTTTACTTTTCATTGTTAATCTGTGGCCATAGGTGAACGAGTGAACTCATTCCAATCCCTTGGTAAGTAGGTGGACATAAACAAACGATGTTGTAAGGTGCTGTTAGGCGAAGCCGTAACGCACCATGCTAAGTACCTGGGCAATGAAAATTACACAGGCAATCACGGCAGAGCTTTGATTTCAGCCTTGAAACTTTGTAATTGATTTTGCCTAACTACTTACAGGGATCGGATGCGTTACGCAGGCGCTAACACATCCGACAAATAATTAAGCCTATCTACTTACAGGGCGATCGCCTCATCGGGAAGCTCTCTTTTTCGGATGAGGTGCATTGCCCACTGTCCGCAGACAAGTTTTAGGAGGTCTCAATGACCATCAGTATGGCAATTCATAATCGACCCTCCTTTCAGGGAGTGCGATACCCAGCCCAAAAACATGACTTGCTAGCACAAGCCCAAAACTGTGGTGTTGGCGATGATGTATTGTCTTTCATCAGTGCCATGCCTGACCAGGAATATCGAACTCCTGCAGAACTTCGCCAAGCTATTTTGACAACTTTGCCGACAGGATATAGCAGTAGTGACTGCCTCCAGTAAAGCATTCTTGGGCAAGGTTTAATGCGCAAAACCTGCTAAACCTTTTTGATTTCGTAGTCGTTTTTGCCTTCAAATATAGCTTTGAATTGCGAGGAAATATGCCAAGTTTAACCTACTCAATGTTTGGATTAGGAACATTTCCAAGTTATCCAGATGCGCAAGTGGCGTTGATGAAACTTCAAGATTCCGGGTTCTTAACCTGTCAGCTTTCCTTCCTAGCAAATTCTATCGCTCTGTATAACGATTGGTTATCTACATCTCCTAGTAGTCGGCACATAGCGTCACAATCGTCTTTTGGTAATCCGCTGGCTAATAATCTCATCAGCGGTTTAAAGGGCATCGTCAACCACCCGGACGAAATCATGCTTTTCGGTCAGGAGCGGGTCGTTACTGGGGGGCGATTAGGTTCGCTCCTCTTGTCTAAAAAGTCTTCTAGCCATGCTGTAGTTGCAGCACTCAAGACTTTGAAGCTGCCTGAGGAAACGGCTCAAATTTATCGCGATCGCCTGCATCGAGGTGATTTTTTGGTGGGCGTCGAGTGCTCAAAACGCGACATTGTGAGAGCCGAGGAAATTCTGCAAGATTGCCGAATTCGACATTGGCGAACCTCTGACTTGACCAAGGCGGTGCCTCAAAATGCCGCTTCTGTCCCCAATGAGCGGGGCGAAGACTGGCACTTTTATGCCATCCCCGACTACACCATTCTGACTACAGTGCCCGTTGCCCGCTATCGGGTGGCGAGCGGTCTGGCCAACATCGACGGCTAATGCCCATTGATGCCCATTGATGTTTCTGGTCGCGCGTTCTTGAGCGTCGTTGCGCGACCGCAAGATTGTCGATTCGAGCTTTCCGGGTTGAGCGTTGCGGGGCTGGGAGACATCACCCATACCGCGATCGCCCATCGGAAATTCCCAACCCGTCGACGGGTTGGGAACCCCCTGGAGTGCAGCCATCTCAGCCGCGCTCCTGACCAGTTCATTCAGTTTGTGAGGAAATGACCATGAAATCCTTTTTCGCGCTTCCCCTCGGTACGGCAGCTTTACTCGGTCTCATTGCCTGTAGCAGCCCTGAATCTACCTCTGAAGGCATGGATTCCACGACGGCAGCTTCGCCGCCAGCCGGGGAGCTGGAGTCAGCCGCCCCCGTGGATCCCCTCTCTAGCGATCAAGGATCGCCCAAACCGGATGCCGAAGCGATCGCCCCCGGCGCGGATGCCCAGAGTGATCTCGAACTGGCAGAGATGATTCAGGCTAATCTGGATGCTCAACTGCCGACCAATCAGCTCACAGTCGAGGCTGAGCAGGGCAACGTCACCGTGATCGGCGAAGTTGCCACCCCTGAAGAAATGGAACAGGCGGAAGCGATCGTGCTCGCCACCGAGGGGGTTCAAACGGTCGAAATGCAGGTGGATATGGCCATGCCCGCCAGCTAGTACCCGGCGGCTTAAGTCTCGATACCGATTGAAAGTCCCTCTCCCAACTTTGGGAGAGGGATTTAGGGTGAGGGCCAAGGGTGTGCAAATTTGCGCCGCACTGTTGTACTAGTTGGCCGCACTGACAAGCTAGCAAAATCGTGCTCGCCCCCCGGTTCTTGCCATTGCAGGAACCGGGGGGCGATCGCTATCGTGGCCGTGAAACGCCATACCCTATGCAGAAGGGGCGATCGCCGTTACCCTCAGCGATTGGCATGATATTTTTCGATAAAGTTGATGATTTTGCCCGCCACATCAATACTGGTATATTTTTCAATGCCCTCCAGCCCTGGAGAAGAGTTCACTTCCATCACCACTGGCCCATGGTTGGAACGGAGCAGATCGACCCCAGCGATCCGCAACCCCATCGCTTTGGCCGCCCGCACAGCAGTGCTGCGCTCTTCGGGGGTGAGTTTCACTTTAGAGGCACTCCCCCCCCGATGCAGATTTGACCGAAACTCGCCAGCTGCGCCTTGTCGCTTCATGGCCGCAATCACCTTGTCCCCCAGCACAAAGCAGCGAATATCCGCCCCTTTCGCTTCCTTGATATACTCCTGCACCAAGATGTTGGCATCCAACCCCCGAAATGCTTCAATCACGGACTTAGCGGCCTGGTAGGTTTCTGCCAACACGACGCCGATGCCCTGGGTCCCTTCGAGCAGCTTGATCACCAGGGGCGCACCGCCCACCAGTTCGATCAGCCCGTCAATATCCTGGGTGGAATGGGCAAACCCCGTCACGGGCAGCCCGATGCCCCGCCGGGCCAGCAATTGCAGGCTGCTGAGTTTGTCGCGCGATCGCGTGATGGCCTGCGATGGATTAGGCGTAAAGACCCCCATAATCTCAAATTGCCGCACCACCGCTGCCCCATAAAACGTGTTGGACGCCCCGATGCGAGGAATGATGGCATCCGCACCAGTAACCGGCTGACCTTGATAGAGCACCTTGGGATTGTGGGACGTAATGTCCATATAACAGCGCATGTGGTCAATCACCCACATTTCATGTCCGAGCGCTTCGCCCGCTTCTTTGAGGCGACGAGTCGAATACAGCGTGCTATCACGGGACAAAATAATGATTTTCATGGCAAATCAGGCTCATCTATTTCTTCGGTGGGGGCGGCATTGCGATCAAATTGGCTCATCAGATAAGATCCCCCAGGGTCAACCAAAAACCGCCGACGCACCGCCTCGCGTCCCAACAACATGCGAAATCCCATCACATCACGGTTCGTCAGAGTGAGTTCAATTTCCCAAGGCTGCTGACCAAAAGAAACCGTTGTCAAGATTACCGGTCGCTCTTGCACCTGCCCACCGGAATTTCGCACCTGCCGCTTACCTAAAATGGGGGCGATCGCCTCAACCGTGAGACTCGTATCCCGCTGCAAAGGATGGGCTTTAAACCGCACCATCAGCCCCTCCGCCTCCTCAAAATACTCCAGGTCAAAGGCATGGAGGGCAGAGGTGCGGGCTCCAGTATCGACTTTGGCTTTAATCCGATTGATGCTTAACTGCGGCAGGGTCGCCCACTCTCGCCAACCAATAACCTCTAATGGAGACGCTGACGCTACAGCGGGGGAAACCAACTTCATCTTTCGCAGGCATGCAACCTTTCCATCGTACTCATTGATGGGAGTTCTCCAACAGTCTTCTCAGGCACAATGCGATTGACGGGGGATAGATGGGGATTGACAGGAGATGGATGGGGAAAGGTGAGTCAGGGGCAATTTAACCCAGCATTTTTCTCTTGCCACCTCAAAACATGGCCCTGTCCAGACAGCTGAAGCATACGTTACAATTGTTAAGATTGCCTTTTATTGAAGGACACTTCGTTACGCGATCGCACTTTCCTACACATCACAGGATTTCGCAGAAATCATGACTCTTCCCATTCGCAACGTTGCTATCATTGCCCACGTTGACCACGGCAAAACCACGCTCGTAGACGCGCTTCTCAAACAGTCCGGCATTTTCCGTGAGGGCGAAGAGATTCCTGACTGCGTGATGGACTCCAACGATCTAGAGCGAGAGCGCGGCATCACCATCCTTTCCAAAAATACGGCCGTTAACTACCGAGACACCCTGATCAACATTGTGGACACCCCTGGCCACGCCGACTTTGGTGGCGAAGTTGAGCGGGTGCTGGGCATGGTGGATGGCTGCATCTTAATTGTGGATGCCAATGAAGGCCCCATGCCGCAAACGCGCTTTGTGCTCAAAAAAGCCCTGGAAAAAGGGTTGCGCCCCATCGTTGTGCTGAATAAAATCGATCGCCCCCAGGCGGATCCCCACGGCGCAACCAATAAAGTGCTGGACCTCTTCATTGAGCTAGGGGCCGACGATGACCAATGCGAGTTTCCTTACCTTTACGCCTCCGGGCTGGGCGAATTTGCCAAAAAAGAGCTCGACGACGAAAACAAAGATATGCAGCCGTTGTTCGAAGCCATTTTGGACCACGTTCCCCCGCCCGTGGGCGATCCTCAGAAGCCCTTCCAACTGCAGGTGACCACCCTGGATTATTCCGAATACCTGGGGCGGATCGTCATCGGCAAGATTCACAATGGCACCGTGCAAATGGGGCAGCAAGCGGTTCTCATCAATCGCGAGGGCAAGCACACCAAATCCAAAATTACCAAGCTTTTGGGTTTTGAAGGGCTACAGCGAATTGAGATTGAAGAAGCCAGCGCCGGGCAAATTGTGGCGATCGCGGGCTTTACCGACGCCAACATTGGCGAAACCATCGCTTGTCCCGATGTGCCCGAAGCGCTGCCCCTGATCAGCGTCGATGAGCCGACCCTCAACATGACCTTCGCGGTGAATGACTCGCCGTTTGCGGGTCAAGAGGGCAAGTTTGTCACGTCGCGGCAACTGCGCGATCGCCTCATGCGCGAACTCGAAACCAACGTGGCCCTGCGGGTCGAACCCACCGATTCCCCGGATCGCTTTTCGGTCTCGGGTCGGGGTGAACTGCACCTCGGCATCCTGATCGAAAATATGCGCCGCGAAGGCTATGAGTTTCAGGTGTCGCAGCCGCAAGTGATTTACCGCGAAATCAGCGGTCAACCCTGCGAACCCTACGAACTCGTAGTCCTTGACGTGCCCGAAGATGCTGTCGGTGGCTGCATGGAGCGCCTGGGCCAGCGTCGCGGTGAAATGCAAGACATGCGAGTTACAGGCACGGGGCGATCGACCCTGGAGTTTGTAGTTCCGGCTCGTGGCCTGATTGGTTTCCGGGGCGACTTCATGCGGCTCTCGCGCGGCGAAGGCTTGATGAACCACAGCTTCTTGGAATATCGCCCCCTGAGTGGGGACGTGGAAACGCGCCGCAACGGCGTCTTGATCGCCTTCGAAGAGGGCACCGCCACCTTCTACGCCCTGAAAAATGCCGAAGATCGCGGCGTCTTCTTCATCACGCCGGGCGTCAAGGTTTACAAAGGCATGATCATTGGGGAAAACAACCGCCCTCAAGATCTCGAACTCAACGTCTGCAAGACTAAGCAGCTCACCAACCATCGCGCGGCCTCCGGTGATGAACTGGTGCAGCTACAAACCCCCGTCGAAATGAGCCTGGAGCGAGCCCTGGAATACATCGCCCCGGATGAAATGGTCGAGGTCACCCCGGAATCCATTCGGCTTCGCAAGATGTCGAAAAAATTGGTAAAACGCTAACCCCATCGCCGCTCATCATCGCTGTCATTGATCAGGCACTCCTACTTTCTAGTGGGGGTGCCTTTTCCCTATGTGGGGGTTGGGGACGGCGATACGGCTTAACTTGCGGCTCAATAGCGAGACTGCCAGACCTAAACATCGAAGATCATAAAGATCGCAAGATTGCCAGCAACTTAACTTCCGAAAACAGCAGTTTTTGCCCGATAAATCTTGCGGTAAATCATTCCTGAAAGTTTCTAGGCGAAATAGCTATTTTGTCCAAAGTTGTGCAATTCTATAGACCCGATCCTATGTCTGCTAGGTCGCTTTTTTTTAGTGTCGTTTTTTGCCATCCATTACTGCTTGTTTTTTGGGAGCAATAAGTTATGCCCTTAAGTAAAAAATTGATTGCTGAGTTTATTGGTACGTTTTGGTTGGTGTTTGGTGGCTGCGGGAGTGCGGTCTTTGCAGCAGCCGTTTTATCCAGTGACAATACCTTCCCGCTCGGAATTGGGTTTGTCGGGGTTTCCCTGGCATTTGGTTTGACGGTGCTGACCATGGCTTATGCTGTCGGCCATATTTCGGGTGGGCATTTCAACCCCGCTGTGTCTTTTGGTCTGTGGGCCGGGGGGCGGTTTCCCAGTTCTGAGCTACTGCCCTACATCATTGCTCAAGTGATTGGCGCAATTGTTGCTGCCGGCCTAATTTATGTGATTGCCATGGGGCAGCCTGGCTTTGAATTGACCGGCTCCAATCCCCTGGCGACTAACGGTTTTGGGGAGCACTCACCGGGCGGATATAACCTGCTGTCTTGCTTGGTGACTGAGGTGGTCCTGACCTTTATCTTTCTGTTCGTGATTTTGGGGGCGACCGATCGCCGGGCTCCGGCGGGTTTTGCCCCCATCGCGATCGGTATGGCCCTAACGCTGATCCACCTGATCAGCATCCCCATCACCAACACTTCGGTGAATCCGGCTCGGAGTTTGGGTCCGGCTCTATTTGCGGGGGGCGCATTGATTGGTCAGGTGTGGCTCTTTTGGGTCGCCCCGATTTTAGGCGCACTGCTGGCCGGATTTGCCTACGCCAGCTTGATGGATGAGCCCACAGTGCCCAAAGCGACGATGCCAGAATAGGCGATCGCTTTAAGGCTTAATCCAAGCGCAGAGTTGACCCAGTCGCTCTGCGCTTTTTTATCGCTAAGGGATCGGCGGCTAAATAACGTACCCAATCAATCCGGTTTTCTCCTGCAAGGAGACGCTTCGCGAACAACTTCGCTCAACCTGTCAGGGTCGAGAGTTGAGCGGAGTCGAAACTCGGTCTGCGGGGATATGATTTGCGGGCCAGCTCCTAAGGGAACTGCGCTTAAATACCTGCCCACCCCAGAAACGCTTTTTGTAAGGGGTTGGCAATGCCAAACCTCTACGAGCGGGGACACTTTTTTGAGTAACTCCCTCAATACTTTTTGCCGATTCTTATAAAGAGCGCCCCGACTTAAAGGCAGACGAATTCATGCTCGCTAGAGGACATCCTAAAGCCCTGACATTTAGTGCAGCTTGGGCAATGCTCAACCCCTGATAGCAAAGTGCAAACGCCGTCCGCAGAAAGTGAAGAGCCTGGTATTAGAAAAGCAGGAGCAGTTGTAGGGTGCTGTTAGGCAAAGCCGTAACGCACCATTCCACAGGGATTTGATGCCTTACGCTGGCGCTCTAGCGCAGCCATGCCCGAAGGGCTTTACGCATCCTATAAATAATTAAGCTCATCTACTGATTAATTAAAAAAGCAGGAGCAGTTGTGCAGCTACTCCTGCCGTTGTCCAACCATGTTTTCGAAACCAAACAGAGCGGCGGAACTAAGCAACTTCCTCTTTATGAGAACGCTTTCCTGCCAGGAAACCAGCCGCAGCAACGCTGCCCAGTCCCAGCATCAAAGCGGGTTCGGGAACGGCTTCCACCTTGGCAAAAACGCCTCCCTTATCAGTGCCTAAGAACTTGGCTTCAACCGGAAGATCACGAAATTCCACAGAAACTTTGTATTTCTTACCGCTAGAGCTAGTAGTGATTAAGGAGTTAAAGCTAGGAGTGATGTCCAGTGTGTCTGGAGCCAAACCATTCTGTGAGACATTCGCCATAAAGTCTAATCCAGCCAATAAGCCGTCCGGGGCTGCGAAATCCAAACTGAGGTTGAGATCAGCAGTGTCCAAGATATTGTTGAAATCAGCGGTGTTCAAAATACCGAGCGTACCGATCCGAAAGAATTCTCCAAAACCGGCTGTAGTCGGTCCGTCATTCCTAAACCCAATACGAGAATCAATAGGCGTTCCATACTTGATCGTATTGAAGCCCGCAAATGGGTCGTTCTCATCGACATTGCAAGTAAACGAAAAATTGGTACAAGTGCTGTTACTCCAGTTAGAGCTAACGCCCGTGAATGAAACTTGAGCCTCTGCAGTGCCAGCAAGAGCAGTGGTAGTAACTACAGCACCCGCGATCGCAGCTTTCAACATCATGGTTTTCATTGTTTTCATTACCTAATACATGGACTTGTACGCAAATCAAAGGCGACAGATTTTGCACAGTAAAACGACCATCGAATTTCGATGGGGGAGCATCGTCCAATTAAAATATCCGTAAAAATACGGAGTCACTCAAAACTGTCGCAGCCGAACTCCTGATTCCTCTAGAGGTGTTGGGGACTAGCACCTCTTCGGCAATGTTTAATTTGTACTTATTTATACGGGCATGCGAAACCGTTTATTGGCTAAGTTCATAAAAACCTTACAAACAATTCAGCCTAATCAGTACTTGAATGCGTAACTGTGAAGTTGCTACAAATCCAGTGTTACAGAATGTCAATTCTGCCTATCAGGCTTCATAAAAAAACGCTGTCCCTACGTAAAGAGACAGCGTTTCAAGCATCATGTTTCGAATTTCTAGAGATTTAATTCTCTAGAGCATGAGTTTTATGAAGATTGGGCTTAGTAATCGAAGTCACCGCCCATGCCTGCACCAGCGCCCGCGCCAGCACCGTCTTTCTCGGGCTTGTCGACGACGATGCACTCAGTGGTGAGCACCATACCCGCGATGGAAGCGGCGTTTTGCAGGGCGGAACGAGTCACCTTGGCGGGGTCAACGATACCGGCAGCCAGCATGTCAACGAACTCACCATTGGAGGCGTTGTAGCCGATATTGAAGTCCTTCTCTTTGACCCGCTCAGCGATTACCGCGCCGTTTTGACCCGCATTTTCAGCGATGCGCTTCAGCGGTGCGGTCAGCGCCCGAGTCACGATTTGCGCCCCGATCAGCTCTTCACCAGAGAGGTTGCTGGCTGCCCAAGCTTCCAACTGCGGAGCCAGGTGCGCCAGAGTAGTACCGCCACCGGGGACGATCCCTTCTTCCACTGCGGCCTTGGTCGCGTTGATAGCGTCTTCCAAGCGCAGCTTGCGATCCTTCATTTCTGTCTCGGTAGCAGCACCGACCTTGATCACCGCAACTCCGCCGGAGAGTTTCGCTAAGCGCTCTTGCAGCTTCTCTTTGTCGTAGGAAGAGTCAGACTCTTCGATTTGCCGACGGATTTGCTCACAACGCGCCTTCACAGCGGCTTCGTTACCTTCGGCCACCAGGGTGGTGTTGTCTTTGGTGATGGTGATGCGGCGAGCCTGACCGAGCATGTCGAGCTTAGCGCTCTCCAGTTTGAGGCCAGTGTCTTCGCTGATCACTTGACCGCCCGTGAGCACCGCCATGTCTTCGAGCATGGCCTTACGGCGATCGCCAAAGCCAGGAGCCTTCACTGCTGCGACGTTCAGCACACCGCGCAGACGGTTGACGACCAGAGTAGCGAGGGCTTCCTTCTCGATGTCTTCCGCGATGATCATCAAGGGCTTACCGGCCCGAGCCACTTGCTCAAGCACGGGCACCAGGTCTTGGATCAGGGTGATTTTCTTATCGGTGAGTAGGATGTAAGGCTCATCAAGGATGGCTTCCATGCGCTCGGTGTCAGTGGCGAAGTAAGGGGAGATGTAGCCCTTATCAAAGCGCATCCCTTCGGTGACCTCCAGTTCGGTGGTCATGGACTTGCCTTCTTCCAAAGAGATGACGCCTTCGCGCCCGACTTTGTCCATCGCTTCGGCAATCATGGCACCAACTTCTTCGTCGTTGCCCGCAGAAATCGTACCGACTTGGCTGATGGCGCTGGAGTCTTCGACGGGGCTAGCGTGCTTAGCGATTTCTTCTACCAGGTAAGCGGTGGCTTTTTCCACACCACGCTTGAGGGCGATCGCGTTTGCACCTGCCGCCACGTTACGCAGACCTTCCTTCACCATGGCGTGAGCCAGCACGGTTGCCGTGGTGGTGCCGTCACCCGCCGCATCATTAGTTTTGGAAGCGGCTTGACGAATCAAAGCCACGCCAGTGTTTTCGACGTTGTCTTCCAGTTCAATTTCTTTAGCAATCGTCACACCGTCATTGACGATTTGCGGTGCGCCAAATTTCTTTTCCAGAACGACGTTGCGACCCTTGGGGCCTAAGGTGACGCCGACGGCCTCAGCCAGCATGTCCATGCCTTTTTCGAGTGCGCGGCGAGCATCTTCGTTGTAAATAATGCGCTTTGCCATGTTTAAAATACCTTTCCTGCGAAGAGATGTGAGTGAATAAAAAACTTAGAAGCGAAAATCAGGGGGGGTCTGGGTTTCAGGTTCCAAGTGATCCGAAACCTAGCTCCTGGTACCTAGCACCTAATACCTGACACCTATCGCTTACGCCAACGTAGCCAAAATGTCTTTCTCCGACAGCAACACGTACTCGTCGCCACCCAACTTGATGTCGGTACCGGCGTACTTGGAATACAGCACTTTGTCGCCTGCTTTAACTTCGGGAGCCTGACGGCTACCATCTTCGTTACGCTTGCCAGGGCCAACGGCGGTGATTTCGCCGACCTGGGGCTTTTCTTTAGCGGTATCGGGAAGCAGGATGCCGCCAGCAGTGGTTTCTTCCGATGCGCTGACCTTTACCAACACGCGATCGCCCAAGGGGGTCACGCTAGACGCACTCAAAGTAATAGCTGCCATTACAAATTCTCCAGAATCGCTAACACTGAGGTGAATGTGTGCTTGCCTAAAACCAGGGGTGAATTCACCTCATCAGCCGGTTTAGCACTCTCACCCTCTGAGTGCTAATTTAGAGCGTCACGGGGACACACCACAACAGCAAGGTGAGTGCGGTTTCCCGAACTGGTATGGATGAGCGTGAATGATTCAGTGAGTCCGCACCGATTTGGGGATGACCGATGATGAAATTTCGTAGGTGGATAGGGGCGATCGCCCTGGGTTCTTTTGGCGGTGGTTTGACTGGGAGTGCCGCCGAGGCCAACCCTATTGTTCCACAATCGGGCAGTCCGACGCAGGTTCAGCAGGCTGGCAATGAGTTCACCATTACTGGCGGGGTGAGTTCGGCAGACGGACAAGCCCTGTTTCACACGTTTGAGCAGTTGGGCCTGTCCCAGGGGCAAATTGCGACTTTTTTGGCTCAGCCCGAGGTGCGATCGCTCCTCGGCGGCATTGTGGGTGGCGAGGCCTCTTATATTGATGGGCTGTTGCGCGTGACTGGCAGCCCTGCCGATCTCTACCTGATCAACCCAGCGGGGTTTTTGT
>Ga0081535_100454_pt1 | contig 28870 bp, 18 predicted proteins | sample HotLakmasection3_FD_71020 | JGI IMG/M metagenome (GOLD analysis project Ga0081535, IMG submission 71020) | Hypersaline microbial mat communities from Hot Lake, Washington, USA - Section #3 (SPADES assembly) (version 2) | ecosystem: Environmental > Aquatic > Non-marine Saline and Alkaline >... | reverse complement strand
GCGGTAAGTAGGTGGACATAAACAAACAATGTTGTAGGGTGCTGTTAGGCGAAGCCGTAACGCACCATTCCACAGGGATTTGATGCGTTACGCTGGCGCTAACACATCTTGTCAGTGAGTCAACCATTCGCTTTGTAGACAGGCGTAGACTTCCAGGTCAACGAAATGGTCGTAAAGCCATTCAGCCTCGCGACTCGTGCCCTCATGGGTGAAGCCCAAGCGATCGGGGACGGCACGGCTGCGGGAGTTGGCGGTGGCCGCCATAATCACGATGCGATGCAGGTTTAGTGTCTTAAACCCATAGCTGACTAAGGCGCGGCAAGAGGCGGTCATGAGTCCTTTGCCCTGGTGCGTAGCGGCGAGCCAATAGCCAATACTGCCCTGGCGATTTTGCCAATCAAGGCGATTAAAGCCCACCACGCCGACTATTTGACCGTCGTAGCAAATGGTGGTGACAAGGCCCGTATTCTCCGCTAATTGTTCGAGGCTGAAGTGTATAAACTGCCGTGTATCTTGGACGGTTGTAGTGTGATCGAGCCAGGGGAGCCAGGACCGGAGATGAGTCCGGTTGGCGTCGGTGACGGCAAAGAGGGCTGGCGCATCTTGCGGTTGCAGTAACCGCAACTCGTGGCGATCGCTAATGCGGTAAGTAAACATAGGCGTCTTTCCCAATGGCCAAGCGGCCCATCGCGCAATTACTTGGGCTTCCTTAACTGTAGGGTGTTGTAGGGCTGACAGTACGTAGTAGACTGTCCATTTTCATTTGAGAGGTTGCCTAAGCCTGAAACATCTTTGTAATAGCCAATAAGTGGGTAGGCTAATTGGCATGTAGGATGGGTTAGCGATAGCGTAACCAGTGTGGGCGTGGGGTTTTGTGTCTCAACCGCAACCTATGGCGTCTTACGTTTAATTGCAACTGCCTACTAATGAGAACTGAATAAGTCCCAAGGCAGGCAAGATGCTGCCCTAACAATTTGGCTGTTATTTGATCCTCATTCCTTAGCGCTGAAATTCAAAATCTTCAGCTAACCCCAGCACCCGACACCCAGCACCCGATACCCAAATCCCCCCAAAAAAGTCACTCCCTCCCCAAATTCCTCCATTAGCTATTAGCATCTGCATAACCCTCGTGGCAAAATCATGAGGTAAATGACCGCCTAGAACGAGAACTCGACGCCATGACGGCCACTATTCCGACCCTCTCCAGCCAGTACGACCCCTCCATTACCGAAGAAAAATGGCAGCAAGTCTGGGAAGCTCGGCACGTTTTTAAAGCCGACCCCAACCATCCCGGAGAGCCGTTTTGTGTCGTCATTCCCCCGCCGAATGTGACCGGCAGCCTGCACATGGGCCACGCCTTTGAGAACGTCCTGATCGATACGTTAGTGCGCTACCAGCGGATGCAGGGGCGCAATGCCCTCTGGCTACCGGGCACCGACCACGCCAGCATCGCCGTCCAAACCATTCTCGAAAGACAGATTAAAGCCAACGGCAAAACCTTAGAAGAAGTGGGACGCGATCGCTTTCTCGAACGAGCGTGGCAGTGGAAAGCGGAATCCGGCGGCACTATCGTCGGGCAGTTGCGGAAACTGGGCGTCTCGGTGGACTGGAGCCGTGAGCGCTTCACCATGGATGAAGGGCTGTCCCATGCCGTCGTCACTGCGTTCACCCGCCTGTACGACGAGGGGCTGATTTACCGGGGCAACTACATGGTGAACTGGTGCCCCTCCAGTCAGTCCGCCGTGTCGGATCTGGAAGTGGAACCCACGGAGGTTAACGGCCATCTCTGGCACTTCCGCTATCCTTTAACGGATGGTTCTGGCTATTTGGAAGTGGCGACCACCCGCCCGGAAACCATGTTGGGAGATACTGCCGTGGCGGTGAATCCCGAGGACGATCGCTACACCCACCTCGTCGGCAAAACCCTGACCCTGCCCATCGTCGGTCGCGAAATTCCCGTAATTGCGGACGATTATGTGGATAAGGAATTCGGCACGGGCTGCGTGAAGGTGACCCCCGCCCACGACCCCAACGACTTCGCGATGGGCCAGCGCCACAACCTGCCCATGATCACCGTCATGAACAAAGACGGCACGATGAACTCCGAGGCGGGGCCGTTTGAAGGACTCGATCGCTTTGAAGCTCGCCAGGGCGTCGTCCAACGGCTGGAGGAAGACGGCTACCTGGTGCGGATTGAAGACTATCAGCACACGGTGCCCTACAGCGATCGCGGCAAGGTGCCCGTGGAACCCATGCTCTCGACCCAGTGGTTCGTCAAAATCAAGCCCCTGGCGGACAAAGCCCTGGATGCCCTGGATAATCACAATTCTCCTCGCTTTGTGCCCGAGCGGTGGACCAAAGTGTACCGCGACTGGCTGGTGAGCCTGCGGGACTGGTGCATTTCTCGGCAGCTCTGGTGGGGCCACCAGATTCCTGCCTGGTATGCCGTGAGCGAAACCGATGGCGAGATTCGCGACCAGACGCCGTTCGTCGTTGCTGCCAATGAAGGGGAAGCCTGGGAGAAGGCGATCGCGCAATTTGGCGAAGGCGTCCAGCTAGAGCAAGATCCCGATGTGCTCGACACCTGGTTTTCTTCGGGACTGTGGCCCTTTTCGACGATGGGCTGGCCCGATGAATCCACCCAGGACTTCCAGACCTATTACCCCACCAGCACCCTCGTCACCGGCTTCGACATCATCTTTTTCTGGGTGGCGCGGATGACCATGATGGCGGGGCATTTTACCGACACCATGCCCTTCGAGACGGTGTATATCCACGGCCTGGTGCGGGATGAAAACAACCAGAAAATGTCCAAATCCAAGGGCAACGGCATCGACCCGCTGCTGCTGATCAACAAGTACGGCACCGACGCTCTGCGCTATACCCTGATTCGCGAAGTGGCTGGGGCCGGACAGGACATTCGCCTGGAGTATAACCGCCACACCGACGAGTCGGCCTCCGTCGAAGCGTCCCGCAACTTCACCAACAAGCTGTGGAACGCCGCCCGCTTTGTGATGATGAACCTGGGGGGCCAGACGCCCGTGCAACTCGGCCAGCCGCATGTTCAAAACCTCGAATTGGCCGATCGCTGGATTTTGTCTCGCTATAACGGGGTGGTCCAGCGGGTCCATGACTATATGGAAAAGTATGGCTTTGGGGAAGCCACTAAGGAACTCTATGATTTCATCTGGGGCGACTTTTGCGACTGGTATATCGAGCTGGTGAAACCCCGGCTACAGGGCGATGATGGGGGTTCCAAGCAAACCGCTCAGCAGACCCTCGCATTCGTGCTGGACGGCATCTTGCGATCGCTCCACCCCTTTATGCCCCACATCACTGAGGAAATCTGGCACACCCTCAACCAGGTTGGCGAGGATCAATTCCTGGCGGTGCAGGCGTTTCCCACAGCGAACACCAGCACCATCAATCCGACTCTGGAGGTCGAGTTTGACCTGCTCATCGGCACCCTGCGCACTATTCGCAATTTGCGAGCGGAAGCGGGCATCAAGCCCAATGCCCAAATCGAGACGATTTTGCAATCCGCCAACCCCGCAGAGCGGCGCATTCTGCAAGCCGGTCAACACTACATTGAGGCGATCGGCAACGTTGAAACCCTCACCATTCGCGCTGGCGAAGCGGCCACTTCTCCCGGCGCGGCGCAACCGTCCACGGCGGCGCACCCCCCGGCAACGGACGCTGGTGGCCTAGCGGGCATCAAAGTCGAAGTCATAGACTTTTGGGTGACCATGCGCCCGCTACTAGAGGAACCGTTCACCTATCTGCAACGCTTCTTCAGCGACTTTCGGCGACCCGCCATCACCCTGGCGTTACTCTTCGCCCTGTTCGTGGCGCTGCAAATTCTCTCGTCAGTTCTGCGTACCCTCGACCACATTTTCCTGGTAGGCGGACTCCTAAAGCTGATTGGGGTGGGCTATACCGCCTGGTTCGTCACCCAAAACCTGCTGTACGCCCCCAAGCGGCAGCAAACCTGGTCGCGCCTCAATCACTGGCGGCAAGAGATTATCGGTGAAGCTAAAGACTGGATCGATCGCCAAACGCCCCCTCCCACGCCAACGACAACCGCCCAACCCGTCGCTCAGGAGATTGCTGATTTAGCCGAGCAACAGGCCGGACCCGAGATTGAACCGACGGCGACACCGGCACCCGTCCCTGACACCAAACTGTTTGCCGGAGTCGTGGGCACCGTCCAGGTGTTGATTCCCCTCACGGGTTTGGTGGATGTCGACGCCCTGAGAGCCAAAGTCGAAAAGGACCTGTCTAAGGTGGAAGGCGAAATCAAGTCCCTATCGGGCCGATTGAGCAACCCTGGCTTCGTCAACAAAGCCCCCGAAGAGGTCGTGCAAGGTGCCCGCGATGCCCTCGCCGAGGCGGAAACCCAGGCCAACATCCTGCGATCGCGCCTCGACCGCCTGTAATTGGTGTTCTTAGGGGTGCGGTCCCTGTGGTCAGGTCACAATATTTCTGATTGGTGAGTCATGAGGGACCGCACCCCTGAAACGGGCATTGCTCCTCCCCCGCCAGTAACCTCACCCATCCACCCATGCCCTCTGGACAGGCTTCGCCAACATACCCTCACACTCCCCATTCGGAAACCCGTACCCTGCAGGAGCAGTTTTGCCCTTGATGAAAAGGGCGATCGCCGATGAAGATCAAGCCGTTTACGCAGTTTTGAAAAACGTGGGTCCCGGACTATGGCGACAATTCTGGAAAAGGGCAACATCAGTATCCATACTGAGAATATTTTTCCCATCATCAAAAAGTGGCTGTATTCAGACCATGAGATCTTTTTGCGAGAGCTGATCTCCAATGGTGTCGATGCCATTCAAAAGCTGTCCTTGTTAGCGCGATCAGGCCAGTATTCCGGCGATGTGAGCGAACCGGAAATCCGCATCGCGATTGACAAGGACGCCAAAACCCTGAGCATCACCGATACAGGCTTGGGCATGACCGCCGAAGAGGTCAAAAAATACATCAACCAGGTCGCCTTTTCCAGCGCCGAAGAATTCATCAGCAAATATAAAGACAGCGGCGACGCCAGCATCATCGGCCACTTTGGCTTGGGCTTCTACTCCTCCTTCATGGTGTCGAGCCAGGTCGAGATTGACACCCTTTCCTACCAGGAAGGGGCCGAAGCCGTTCACTGGAGCTGCGACGGTACTACAGAATTTGAACTCTCCCCTGCCGATCGCGCCAGCGTGGGCACCACCGTCACCCTGCACCTCCTGGAAGACGAACAGGAATACCTGGAGCCGACCCGCATCCGCCAATTGGTCAAGACCTACTGTGACTTTTTGCCGGTGCCCATTAAGCTCGACGACGAGGTGATCAACAAGCACGAAGCGCCCTGGAAGCAGTCGCTCAACAGCCTCAGCGACAAGGACTACCTGGAGTTTTACCGCTACCTCTATCCCTTTCAGGAAGAGCCGCTGCTGTGGGTTCACCTGAACACCGACTATCCCTTCAACGTCAACGGCATTCTCTACTTCCCCAAGCTGAAGCCGGACATTGATGTGACCAAGAGCAACATCAAGCTGTTCTGCAATCAGGTATTCGTCAGCGACAACTGCGAAGAGGTGATCCCCCGCTTCCTGATGCCCCTGCGCGGCGTCATTGACAGCCCCGACATTCCCCTCAACGTGTCGCGCAGTTTTTTGCAGAACGATCGCACCGTCCGCAAAATCTCCGAATACATTGCCCGTAAAGTGGGCGATAGCTTGAAAGGGCTGTACCGCACCGACCTGGCGAAGTACATCGCCTCCTGGCAAGACCTCGGCACCTTTATCAAGTTCGGGGCGATGAACGACGACAAGTTCAAGCAGCAGGTGGAGGACTTCGTCATCTTCCGCACCACGGCCCAACTAGGTGAGGCGCAGGCTGACACCGCCAAAGTGGAGGTGCAGACTGATGAAGGGGACGCCTGGGCCGAAGTGAATGAGAGCGGGGAGGGGAACCCAGTGCCCACTGATGCTAACGGCTACTACTACACCAACCTCAAAGACTATCTAGAGCGCAACCAAGAGCACCACGAAAACCGCGTTTTCTACGCCACTGACGAAGCTGCCCAGGCCACTTATATCGCCCTGCACCAGTCCCAAGGGCTGGAAGTGCTGTTCCTCGATACTTTCATCGACCAGCACTTTGTCACCTTCTTGGAGCAGCAGTACAGCGATGTGAAATTCTCGCGGGTGGACTCAGACCTCGACGAAGCCTTACTGGACAAAGACCAAGACAGCGAAATCGTCGATCCCACCACCCACAAAACCCGCGACGAAGAAATCAAGGGCATGTTTGAAACGGCCCTGAATAAGCCCCAGGTCACGGTGCGGACGGAGGCGCTGAAAACCGACAGTCCTGATACGCCCCCGGCCATGGTGCTGCTACCTGAACAAATGCGCCGCATGCAGGAAATGATGGCGATGATGCAGCAAACTAATGCCGAGTTCCCCGAGGAGCACGTGCTGCTGGTGAACACCGCCCACCCGCTGATCAAAAATCTGTCGAACTTGAAGCAGAGCGTGATCGTGCAGCCCGACGGCAGCAGTTCCCCTGCTGGCGACATGGCGAACCTGATTTGCCAGCACGTCTACGACCTCGCCCTGATGGCCCAAAAAGGCTTCGACGCCAACGGCATGAAGTCCTTTGTGGAGCGATCGAGCAAGCTGTTGACGCAACTGACGGAGAATTAGGCGATCGGTGAGTGGGTGACTTGCTGGTTGTCGTGAGGTAGTTGGGTGGCTGGGTAGCTGGGTGGCTGGGTCGTTGAAGCTACCACTCTGCCACCCTCATACCCTGCGACCCTCACACTCCTTTCCATCAGCCAAATCAATCAGCGATCGCAGAAAAGCCAATCGCGATCGCGGCCCCAAAGGCCGGTAACCCAGTAGGATATTGGGTAGATAGTGAAAGCATTCTTAACTTCAGGAACATCATGGCACTGCTCATCACTGGCAAGCGATTTATCAAAGACTTAGAAACCGCTGGCGCACTAGCGGTCAGAGCCCCGTTAGAGGGGGGCTTTGAAGGTCGCTATCAGCGTCGCTTGCGAGCCGCAGGCTATGAGTCGGTGAATCTGACGGTCAAGGGCTTGGGCGACCTCTCCGCCTACCTGACCGATATCCACGGCGTACGCCCCGCTCATCTGGGCAAGAAAACGATTGGGCAAAACGCCGCTGTGGGCTACCGGCACTACATTCCGCCCATCATCAGCTATCGCCTGGAAAGCATGTCGCCCAAGGCAAAGGGCTTGGTACTGTGGCTGATTGAAGGCAACATTTTGTCTCAACAAGAAATTGCCTACCTGGCAGAGCTGCCCAAAACCATGCCCAACGTGAAAATTGTGCTGGAAATGGGCGGCGATCGCGCCTTTAGCTGGCAGCCCCTCGCCAAGGAACTGGCGGCTTAAACATCTCGATTAGGCAACCGTCACTTGATTGCTTTTGCAATCTGTCAAAAAGTCAGCGTCGCAACCCTGAGGTGCTGGCTTTTTGTAGCTACCTGAAAACGCTCCACAGTTAAGGAGATCTCCAGAAACCAACGCATCTGTAAGGGCGAGTTTAGCTGAATACTGTCGGTTTTTACAGCGAGTTTTTGGCAAAACCCGTCCCCATGCAACTGGTACGTTCTTGTGCAAAAATCACCTGAAGAGCCTGACCACCTCCGATTGCTGGAAAAATGGCTCATTAACTTAATGCCACTGCGTGATCTTCAGGAGATTTCCAGAAACAAAAATATTGGGCTATGGCGCATTCCGCTGCGCTGATGACACCCTACGAATAGAAAATTCCTGGTTGACTGACAAAACTCTTAAAGCCGCGCTCGAAATTAAAGCCGTGCTCGAAATCAAAATACGCATCCCGGTCTGGAAGCTGCTGCACCGCCCCATCCGCCCCACCGACCGCTCTCCACCGGGAGCCGAATTTTCCTGCCGCTCTTTATCGGCCTTGTATGAAGAAGATATGAGGTATGCGCATGATCACACCAACAATCTTGAGCACAGGGCAACCTATAAGCAAAGGGAAGAAAACCTAAACTCTCCTGATAGTCTTCTCTTTCTGAACTGTGACCCACCGTTCCAAATTCATCCTCATTTGAGGTAACTGGCAATGACTACGAAAGATGCTGCATTAAATTATCGGCCAACTCTTGAGATTTTCTGGCAATCCGGCATCACCGTGTTTGGTTTCCTGATGCTGATCATTTTGCTGGCCTAGCTCATCTCCAATTCAGCGGCCTCGCCTCCTAACCGTCCAAGAAAATAACGTGACGAGATGCCCAACAGATCGATCGAGGCCGTTATAGTCCCCTGAAAAATCTTTATTCAAGTGCGCGATCGCCCTCCTCAGCGGGAAAACTGGTAGCACCTATAACAACCCGACGATCGCCCAAAATCAACCGTCACGGCACTTTACTCGACTAACTAGATTTTGCGATTGTCTGCACCTGCTGGAGCATGACTATGATCACCATCCGGACAATGAAAAACACTGCGAACAGCCGCACGATCCCCAGCTTTCGCTCCTGCCGCACCATTAGCCGCGCCAACCAGGGACTCATTGTCGACCAGGGACGCATGATGCTGGGCTATGCCCAACTCTTGAGCGAGGATGCCCATCGCAAGTGGCGTAATGGCGTCTGGCGATCGCGCAAATAAATCCACGCGCGCTAAGGAATGAGAATTGAATCAGTTGGGATAGCCGTCTCGGCTGTCCCCAGGCAGGCAAGATGCCTGCCCTAACCATTTGGATGTTATTTGATCCTCATTCCTAAACCACCAAACCAGCCTCGTTTTTTCCATAGCCTCTCTGTCAATAGTTCAATTATTGATGGAGAGGCTGCCCAATTGCGCCGAACTGCTTCCTCAAGTGTCAAAAAGCGTATCCCCTCCTGTAGGTTTGAGATGACAGGCGCTAAGCTGAACCCATGACATCATCGGACCATACGCCTACAGAAAGTGATTTTGCGCTAGCTCGACCCGGCAACAACGACGCTGGCCTCGCTCCGTTGCTGTTAACCGTTACCGAACTGATCCGCCAATTGATGGAAGCCCAGATCATTCGACGAATGGAATCTGGGCGGCTGGCAGAGGAGGATTTAGATCGAGCAGCGGCGAGTCTGCGGCGCTTAGAAACGGAAATTGTGCACCTGTGTGAAGTGTTTGAGGTCGATCCGGCTGATCTCAACATTGATTTGGGCGACCTGGGCACCTTGCTGCCTCGCAATGGCGGCTACTATCCCGGTGAAAAGTCCGACTCCCCCTCCTTGTTAGAATTGCTAGACCGATTGTTAGACACGGGCATTGTAATCGAGGGAGATGTCGATTTAGGATTAGCCCAAATCAACTTAATTCAGGCCAAATTGCGCCTCGTCCTCACTTCGAAACCGCTGAACTGAGGTAAGCTGACAGCGCATCCTCCTTTGTTTTCTCTGATGGCTAACTATGCCGCAACTGCTCTATCTATACGGAATTTTTCCTGCACCGGGACCAGCCAGTTTGGAGGTGCAAGGACTCGACAAACAGCCGATTGCAACCCATACCATTGATGGCTTCACATTTTTATATTCAGTCGCGCAGCAGGAACGTTATCTCGCCAGCCGCAAACATCTACTTGGTCACGAGCGCGTGCTAGAAGCCGCCATGCAGGCCGGATATCGCACACTGTTGCCACTCCAGTTTGGCCTGATTATCGAAACCTGGGATCGCGTCATTGAAGAACTGATCACCCCCCGTAGCGATGCCTTAAAGCGGTTATTTGCTAAGCTTGAGGGTTGCCGTGAGGTGAGCGTCAAAGTGCTCTGGGAGCCCGACGCCGAACTCAATCAGTTGATGGCCGAAAACGCTGAACTGCGGGAAGAGCGCGATCGCTTAGAGGGCAAACAGCTCAGCATGGATCAGGTGGTCAGCATCGGCCAGTCCATCGAAGCCGCGATCGATGATCGCAAAAGTCAAGTGATTGAAGCCTTTCGTCAAAAGCTTAACTCCCTGGCATTAGAGGTCGTTGAAAACGATCCGATGACCGACGCCATGATTTACAACACAGCTTACCTGATCCCCTGGGAGGAGGAAGCGGAGTTTAGCCACCTGATCGAAGCTCTGGACGAACAATTTGAAGACCGCCTCCGGATCCGGTACAACAACTTCACTGCGCCGTACAATTTTGCGCAGCTCGATCAGTTGGAGTGAGCTTGATGGCAGGGCATGGGCATGGGTGGCTGTTGCCGACCTCCGACTGCCGGATTCTGCTATGGGGCGGCTTCGGGATTGGTGCTGTTCTCTGGGGCGGATTTGAGCGATCGCAGCCAGTCAGCGGCGGCGGCGGGCGATCGCAGCTCGACCAGCTGTAGGTGCTGATATTGGGGCATCGCCAGCCACTCGGGCAGCGATCGGCGATTTTTGCGATAGGTTTTCAGCGCCCATAGGATGATGGACTCGCGACTCAAAAAGCCTTTTTGGAAAGTTTCGTAGCAGCCATTCCAGAGTTCTTGGCGCTGCCAACTGCGGACGATGGTGCGGCGAGTGACCCGCCAGAGGATAAGCGGCAGGGAGTAGTTGAGCCATACCACCAGGGTGGCCCGTTCCCAAACGATGAGTCGCGCTCGCAAGTAGTTGCCATCAACGACCCAGTCATCCCCAGCGGTGGCTGCGTCGACCTGCTCCCAAAACTCCCAGGTATCAGATGGTTGCCAGTTAGGCTGCCAAAACAGCGCATCCAACTCTATATGGGGAATCTCTAGAATTTCGGCCACGGCTTGCGCCAGAGTGGTTTTACCCACACCTGAGGTGCCCACGATCGCAATTCGATAGTTCATCTTGTCGATGGCTGGGAGATGCCGCCGCCATTGGTCCCCCTGGCAATAAGCAGGCGGCGCTGACCAGGGGCCGATCCTCTGTCAATTTTCTCGCCCTTGAGGGCGATCGCCGGTTTTTTATCCATTTCGGCAGAAAATTTTGCGAGCCTTCCGGATGGTGCCCCTGCACCAGAGAACAGTGGAGTGGTAGATGCACCCTGATAGCAATCCCCGACCAATTGGCCGGGGATTTTTTTTGGCTATTCGGCTTTCTCGTCGGGGTCAGCGTTCTCTTCCGGTGAGGTGGCGGCGGCGGCATTCTCCTCCGGGGCGGGGGCAGCTTCAGCGTCCGCAGGGGCGGTAGCCTCTGCCGTTTCAGCAGTCTCAGGGGTGGCCTCTGCTGTTGGTTCTTCCGGTTCCGGTTCGGGTTCCGGTTCTTCGGCTTTCGGCTTTGGTCTAGGGCCCCGCATCAGGGCTGCGGGGACGGCGGGCTGCTTTTCTTCGCGATCGCGACGACCTTTCCCCTGGCCACCTTTGCGGCCTTTGCTGCGATCGCTGTCACGACGTTCACTGCTACGCCCTTCGCTATCGCCACTGCCTCCCTGGGCCTCGCGGGCAGCTTTTTCCGACTTCTTGATAGGACGTTCAACCATGACTCAAGATTTCTTAACACCTTCAAGATACTACCGTGAAAGCTTCCCTTTCCTGACCCATCGACAGATCTTCCGCCACTCGCAATGTTTGAGTCCCCCCCTTTTGAATCGTCACTCAAGCCTCGGAGGACAGCAAAATTTTGAGGAAACTGGCTGCCAGCAAGATTTGCCAAGAGATCAGGAAAAATGCTAATTACCGTTGGAGTTTTTGCACAGGTATTCTGATCCGGTTTATTTGACCGCAAAAGGATATTTGTGGTGGTCCCAAACCATAACGACTCGTGAGTATTCAAGGCAGATTTGTCAATTATGCGTTAGAACAAAGTCGATAACAAAGCACTAATCGTTTAAGGAGATACAAAGTCTTCAGAAGACGAGCGCTAAGGTAAGGTCGCCCAGGTGCGATCGCGGTTCTACGGCAGTCGGCTACCCAGCTTACACAGTCCATGCCGTGGTACTTCTATAATGATTGAGCCAAGCATACCGAGGAATCATTTGCGCTTGTTAAGACAATATAAAGATTGGAAGCTAAAATGGGAGTCTAAAAGTGAAGGAGATATGCCATGTTTGTCCGGCTGGCAGAACAGCATAGAAGCTTTGTGCAAGATCTAGTCATGAATTTGCAGGCTCTATCCATCGTGCTCGAAAACAGGGGATATCTGGCTTCTTGCTACACCTGTGGCGGGCAAATGAATAGTGCCTCTTTTATGGTGAGCTTAGGTGATAACCATCTCATCCGGTTCTTGGTGTCTGACTACGGCATCACTTGGACTGAGATGCGAGATGATCGGGAATTAATGAAGCTAGAGGGCGCTGAGGCGATCCATCAACTTCAAGAACTCGCTGACCTCGTTAAATTTGGCGTGAATCCTTCTGGCTATCAACCAGCGGTGGCATCTCAGCGCCAGTAGATGATTTGCGTGGCACTTTAGGGGCCTGCTAAAGAGGCCTAGCGGTCAGCAATCTGTGGGTGCCTCATTGCGGTCAAGATGCGCTTTCTTGCGACCAGCACATCCATCACTCAGGTTATTCGTAATCAGTTGATATCGCTTCACTCGTCATGAGCCCTGGACGTTCCAGAATGGCTTAGATGAGTGAATTTTTGTGACCACTTGGGTTGGCAATTAGCCCTCTGTATGAGCCTTTCGACCTTCGCCGGGTTGGGGCATTCTGTTCTTTACGCCCAGTCAACTCAAGAAGCGGCGTGCTGGTGGCGATACTGCTTGAGCATTTGATTCATTTGTTTGCAAGCTTCTGCGTATGAGCAGCCCTTTTGCTGTTGTAACCAAGCAACCAGAGCGGAATAACTGCTTTGCTGACGCATCAGTTCATGGAACTCATCGGAAAGGGGAGGCATGGGGTTAATTGTTCATGAATAAAAAGGCGGTAGATGCAAGGCTGATTGTCTCAATGGTGCCAACCGGAGTCAGGGCGATGAGCGATCGCCCAGAGAGTGAGGCAGCGTTGATGTCGACGCGGGGCAAGCCTTTTGATCTATCCATTATTCAACCTTACCCAAAAAGCTAGCGGGTGTAGCCGTTCATCAACCTACCTAAAGATAGATCTTTTATGGCGGGATTAGGGCTAAGGAGGCCGATAACCGATCCCCGATTCAGTTTACAGTGCCCCACCCCCTACATCTCCGCATTGGTCGCTCTGGCAAACTGCGGTTTGCGCGAGACTGCTCAAATGCCTGAAGTTCCCTTGGTCAGGGCCTCCAGGCTCCAGTCTGCCGACTGCATGCGGCTGGATAACCGTTGTTGGAGTTAGTCCAAATCCGCTCTAATGCAATTACGTCCTGACGACTTAGCTTCGTAAAGTTTTTGGTCAGCTTTTTGGATGAGATCCGCTGCTATCTGATCGGCTTGGGGGATTTGGCAGGCGATCCCAATACTCATGGTGACATGCTTGAGGGGGCTGCCGCCGTGGGGCAGGTTTTGTCGCTCCAGGCTGTGGTGAATATGCTGAGCAATGACACGGGCTCCTGAAAGGCCGGTTTCAGGCAAGACTAGGATAAATTCTTCGCCGCCGTAGCGAGCAATCAAGTCACCTGGTCGTTTGATAGAGTCTTTCAGCACCTTGGCGACGGCGCTGAGGCAGCGATCGCCCGCCGGATGTCCGTAGGTGTCGTTATAGCGTTTGAAGTAATCGATGTCGCAGATAATTAACGAGAGCGGCGCTTGCGCCCGTTGTAAACGCTGCCATTCTTCTCGCAATCGCTGGTCAAAGCAGTAACGATTAGCCACTTGGGTCAGCGGGTCTTGCATCGATAGTTTTTGGAGTTCCCGATTCGTTAACTCCAGTTGCTGATACAGCTCACCTTGATGAATCGCGATCGCCGCCTGGACTGCAAGCTGACCTAGCAGCGAGACTTCCGGCTGTGACCAGGCGCGGGGCGCTTGACAATGATGGGCAATGAGCAAACCCCAAAGCTGATCTTGATAAGCCACCGGCATGACGAGATTTGCCCTGACCTGATATTTTCTCAACAGCGCTCGGTGGCAATCTGCAATGTCTGCCGTCTCAATATCCTCGATCGCCCGGACGCGCCCCTGGCGATAATACTTGACATATTTTTCAGCAAAACACGGATCCACAATCTGCTGTCCGATTAACGCTGAAAAATGGGGCGAGACCGACTCTTCGACTACCCGACCTTCCCAAGATTCAGAAAATTGGTAAAGGATGACGCGATCGGTATTTAAGAGATGACGTACCTCTTCCACAATGGTGGGGAGAATGTCGTTCAAATGAAGCGACTGGCGAATCTTTTCGGTCACGCTGCGGATTAAGTGCTCTTGATGGGATGAATGGGGACTCTCAGAAAAGCCCAACACCATCGTCATCGAGGAAACAGCAACTTTGGCGGCAGCGGGGTTTGAGACCGGCAGGATAGCGGTAGCTGGGGGCAATATCTTACAGGCTGAACTGGTAACCGACGATTTGGCGTTATTGGTCTGTTGCAGCAGGGGGCACCTGATGGAGAGCGCTGGCGTCGGCAGGGTCGCAATGACTTGAGTTCTGAGCCAGGTGAAAAGATTATTGGCCAATTGCGGTCGCGCCAGGTAATAGCCCTGGAAATGGTCACAGTTGAGGGTTTGCAACCAGGCCATTTGGTCCGGCGTTTCGACCCCTTCGGCAACGACTTTGAGATTGAGCCCTCGACCTAACGCCACAATGGTTTGCACGATGGCGGCATCCTCCGCGTTTTGGGGAGAGTTGCGCACAAATGACTTATCAATTTTGAGACGGTCAATGGGGAAATGTTTGAGCATGTTGAGGGAAGAATAGCCCGTACCAAAATCATCCATGGCGATTTGGACGCCCAGTTCCTTCAACTGCTTCAGGATGGTCACAGCTTTGGGGATGTCTTGCATCAAAGTGGCTTCGGTGATTTCCAACTCCAGTTCGCTGGCGGCCATGTCGGTATCTTGCAAGATCTCTTTGATGAGCCCTACCCAGCGATCGCACTGAAACTGGGTGGCAGAGACATTCACCGCGAGGCTCATGGGCGCAATGCCGGCCTGCCGCCACTGGTGATATTGCAGGCAAGCGGTGCGAAGCACCCACTCATCGAGTTGACCAATCAACCCATTTTCTTCAGCAATGGGGATAAAGCGATCGGGGGAGATGAGCCCCAGTTGGGGATGTTGCCACCGCACCAGGGCTTCCACGCCGACAACACGCCCGGTTTGCAGGTCGGCCTGAGGCTGGTAATGAATTTCGAGTTCCTGCTGGGTGAGGGCGCGATATAAATCGTTGGCGAGGCGTTGTTCTGACAGATGGGCGGCGCTGCTGCTGCTTTGTGAATAGAACTGGTAGTGGCCGCTCCCGTTGCGTTTAGCTTGGTCGAGGGCCGTTTCCGCATGTTGGATGACGGCGTCGGTGGTGTCGCCATCGTAAGGGGCGATCGCGATGCCCAGGCTCGCGGTGAGGTATACCTCCTCATTTTGCAAAAAGAACGGTTGCGCCAAACTATCGAGGATGGCTTGAGCGTGGCGATTGAGGGCTTCGGTGCCGTCGCTTGCCGACAGAAGTAACGCAAAACGGTCCCCATGCCACCGAGCCAGTAAATGAGGGGGTTCAGTTTCGGCAGGCAATAGCTGGTGGAGATTTTCGCTCAGGCGATGGGCGACCGATCGCATTAAGTAATTGCCAAAGGTCTGACCATAGGCCGTGTTGATGCGCCGGAACTGGTTGAGGTTGAGAATCCCGACGGCGATCGCTTGGCCCTGCCGAAGACATTGCCAGATGGCTAACTGCAACTGCCGGGTAAAGAGCATCCAGTTGGGCAAGTGGGTCATGGCATCATGGGCCGAGTGTCGCGCCAGGTGCGACTTTACCCAGTGTTGCAGGAGCCCAGAGGTGACTTGTCGGCCCACCGAATGCGCGAGGGCGTAATCCGTTTCTTGCCACAGGTTGGCCTGACAGCGCTGTTCTTGCCAAGCCACAAAAGAGGCACGGGGACCGGCGTCACGCGGGTCGTTGCTGGCTTGTCCGGCCCAAGCGATGCGGCTCATCCGGGATTGGCGATACCAGCTTAAATACCCAATGCTTTCCTCTTGATGAAACAGCGGTAATACCAGCACATTACTGATATTGGCGGGTTGAAAGAGCGTCTCAAACAGCTCGGAATTCGCCAGTTTGCGCCATTTTTGCTCATTACTGGTGAGGATCGTCCGCTGCATGGTGGGGGGAGCCGCCACATCGCTCTGGGGCTCTAAAGCCGAGTAAAAGTGGGGCCAAATCTCCCCTGACTCAAGGGCCTGGGCGGGTTGTACACCGTAGGTATAGACAGCGGCTTGGGGATTCATCTGACTGGCCAGCAGGGAAAGGCGGCAACCCTCAGCGTCAAATGCGATCGCGATCGCTTGCAATACGTCTTCCCACTGAGCCGTCTCTAGGGTTTCCTGTTCTAGCCGCAACCGCAACTGGTGAGACAAGGCCTCAAACTTTTGGTGCTGCTGCACTTGCTGACGCAACCGTTCTTGGGCCAGGGCAACGGAAAACTGATCGATCCAAATTTGGACCGTTTGTAACTCGACCTCAGAAAAATGTCGAGATTCGCTATGGTGCCCCACCAATAGCCCCCACAGTTTGCTCTGGTGCACCAAGCTATAGGTCACGGAAGACAGCACGCCCATGCCCAGCAGGTACTGTAAATGGCACTGATCGACGGGGCTATAACGAATGTCACTGGCCTGGGGAAAGGTCGCCGCCGCGCGATGGGGTTTGGCTAACAGGGTTTTTTGCTTAGAGGCGACATCGACAATCACCCGTTGTCGGGCGTTGAGCAAAAACTTGCGGGCTGGTCCGGGAATGTCGCCCGCTGGAAAATGCAGTCCTTTCATGGAAGGGAGGCGAGTCTGATCAACGCTTTCGGCGATGACTTGACCATTACAATCAGGGTCAAATCGATATACCATGACCCGATCTAACTTGAGAAATACTTGGACCTGTGTGGTGATGAGATCAGCGATCGATTCTAAACTCTGGGTCTCTCCCCAACCGAGTAATGCCGGATACTGAGGGTGGCGATCATTCGTGTTGGTCATTCTTATAAGATGCTCCTTACGCACCAGCTTAATTTTGGGTAAAAAGCCGCTACGCTTTCCTGTTGCGTCTGTATGTCTATATTTAGAATGCCGCTATGGCGGTTAAACACGCTGATTGCTTTACGAATATTCTCAAGCGCACTCATTTAAATTTTTGAATTTTAACGACTTTCAAAAGCCATAAAGCCCTTTTGGGGATTTCACTCTTTGGATACTTGTCATTCACAGCCTATATGTTGCAATTGCACCTTTATGCGATCGCGCCCATGAGAGATGAGTGCCTGGTTGCGAAGGCAGGGCGCAAACTTGACGCTTCAGGACAGTCGCCACTCCCCGCTTTGGGGACTGTTGGCAATCATTGATAACAAAAAAAACTTCACTAAGGTAAGCATTGTGTGCCGATGAAATGGGTCTCAATGTCTACATTTCATAGGCGATTTTTGCTGCAGAAAATCTTGTCTAAGCAATAAATGTGTAGCGTGAACCCGTCACCTACGTCTCGATTTGTTTAAATCCTGATTGCTTTCTAAATATCCGCCTACTGGAGATTTCTGGAAGGGATGATGTCAGGGGGGAGCGATCGCCCGCTGCGATGCCAGGCCAGGTTGTTGAGGGACCGTTTTGCGGTTGGGGCCTGTCCCTCTCCGGTTGGAACTTTGCCCCGTCATCAAGATGGCCCCAATGGGTATGAGCGGGTGTCACTAGCGCCAACTGCCGACGAGAACGTAGGGAGCCCAGAGCCGGGGCCGCCCCGGATAGCGATCGAGGAGGGCGACTTGGGCGCGACGCAGGGCTTCGGCGCGACTGACGCCCGGTTGGGCGAGTTCAGTATAGAGCGACTGGGTGAACAAGACGCTGGCGCGATCGTCGACACTCCATAGGGTGGCGATCGCGCTGCGGGCTCCTGACTGCACCATGGCTCCGGCGATGCCCAGCACTTCGCGGCTGTCCCCGGTGGCGGTTTTGCACGCACTGAGAATCAACATTTCCAACCGGGTGTCGGCTTGGCGGCGACTCTTGAAGAGTTGCCCCAGGGTGTCGATATCAATGCGGCCATCGTTGGCGAGAATGTAGGTGTTTTGGCGATCGCTGCCAAACTGGCCGTGGGTGGCCAGGTGCACGATGGTGTAGTCGGTATCTCGCAGTTCTCGGTCCAGGGCAGTTTGGGTAAAGGCGGCGTCTTGCAGGGTAGTCACCGGCAATTCGGTCGCCCGGATTAAGTCAAGTTCTTCGGTAACGCCGGGAAGTTGGCTGTAGAACTGGGCTTCCTCGGGGGGCGGCGTTTCTAAGCTGGCGGCGAGCACGGCCAGCTGCGGGCGGGGGGGCAGCACTTCGGGGTCGCGCACATCCAGACCCAGCACCGAGGAAACGGCATACTGTTTCACCAAAAAGTCTGCGCCATCGTGCAGCGTCGTCATGGGAATCAGGCGCAGATTGCCATCCAGCACAAAGATCAGGGTTTTGATGGTTTCGGGGGTGAGCAAACCCAGATCCGCAGCGGGTTTGAGCAGCCAGGTGTAAAGCTGACGACCGTCGTTGACCACATCATCCCCACCCACGAGGTGCGATCGGTAGGTTTTGAGGGCGGTGTTGACGGTGTCTTGGTCAACGGGGGCGGCGTAGTGGATCAGGTCTGTTTGCTGGGGCAGCTTCATCACGACTTCGAGGCGATCCGCCAGCAAAATGGCGTACAGTACCGCTGCGGTAGTGTCTTCCTGCTCGACAACCTGGTCAATACTGATGGTTTTGTCGATACAGGCGGCTTGAAAGAAGTTCTCCAACTCGGCGACCTGCAAGGCTTCCATCACATCGCGAGCCTGGCTTAAGCGGGCCTGATTTTCCCTCCCCTCGGCTTTGCGGAAGGCGATTTCCGGGGCTTCTGGCACGTCGGTGACCAGCAGATCCACCAGTTCCCGATAGATGGGTTCGACACTCTCGCGGAAGGAGAACTGCACGTCGGGGTTGGCCGTGACCAGATCGCTGCGGATCACCTTGAGGGTTTCAAAGGCGCGGGTATAGGCCGCGATCGCCCCTGGAGTTTCCCCCTGCGCTTTCAGTGCCCGCCCCAATTGCCACTCCCAGCGGTAGCGAATGTCCTCGGCCTGGACCTGTTGCGCCAGCGAGAGAGCCTGCCGAGAGAGAGTGGTAACCTCAGCCCACCGCTCGGTTTGCTCATACACGTGGCCCAGCGTGCCTAAGACGAGGGACTGACTGCGAGGATCTTGAAGGGCTTCTGCTTGCGCCTGAGCGGGGGCTAACAGGGCGGCGATTTCTGGCCAACGGGGTTCGGCGCGATCGCTATTTTGCCGCAGGGTAATCAGGTTTTCGACCAGGCCGGTGTAGGCCAGGATGGTGGCGCGACCAGCGGGTAGTTGGGGCAGCAGATTTTCAATCGTGGGATACAACTGCAGCGCCAGTTCCCAGTTGCCCAAAATCGGGTTGGTAATCAACCGCATGAAATTGAGCCGGGCTTGAATGCCGAGTTCCCCCTCGTCGAGCTGGCTGACGCGCTGGTAGTACGCCAACGCCTCGCGAGCATGGGCGATCGCGGCTCTCAGGTCATTTTGTTCAAACGCGACCTTAAACCGACCTTGTTCCAGGTTGCCCAGGCTCAGACTGCTCGCTGCAATCAACGTCGCATTTTCCAAGCTCTCAGCGATGTCCAGACTTTCTTGCAGGCGCACGACGGCCTGGTCAAGGTTGCCCGTGGCCCGCAGGCTATCCCCCAGTTGCCGCAGCACCGTCGCTTTCATCACCGAGTTGGGCTGGTCGCTGACGTCTGTGGCTAGCGCTTCCAGGGTGCGAAACACTTGCTGATACAGCCCCTTGGCCTGCAACGCTTGGGCTTGATGGAGGCGACTGAGGGCGCGTCGCTCAGGATTATCCACGTCAGCGTAGAGGGCGTCGGATTGTCGCCAGGTCGCCAGGGCATCGTCAATCTGGCCCTGGGCAAACTGCAATTGTCCCTGCACGTCTAAAATTTGGGCCTGGACTCCCGGCGATAGGGGTTGATTTTGCAAAGCTTGCTGGGCAGTTGCCAGGGCGGTTTGGGCCGCGGCCCACTGCCCCAGTTGTTGATAAGTCAGCGACAGGTTGCTGAGGGCGATCGCGGCTTTGACCACTTCACCTTGGGCGGTATATTGCTGCTGGGCCTGTTGCAACAGGTCGGCGGCGGTCTGATATTGTCCCTGCTGGTAGGCGGTTTGGGCTTGCTGCTCAAAACTGGTAGAGGCTTGGGCGATCGCCCTCACCGGCGGGGCCACCGGGGCCGGGCTGAGATGGGCGATCGCGGGCGGACTCCCCCAACACATCATCAACGTCAGCAGGCCCAATACCCAGTAGCGCCAGCGGTTCAGTTTGCCCATTGGTTTTGCATCCTTAGAAGTGCCCTTGACCCTTAATCATGCCGAATCTTGATCAACCTACAGCCAGCCCAGTTACAAGAACGAAAAATCCAGGGTGAAGTAGATGCCTTGCTCTTGCAGGGTATTTTTGTCACCGTCGCGATCGATCAGCGGAATGCCCCAATCCAGCCGAAAAGTCGCGTCCTCAACTTGCAGCAGCAGTCCAGCTCCCGTGCTCAATAAGGCGTTGTCTTCGGGGTCCGGTTCGACCGTGTTCCAGCCGTAGCCGCTGTCGATAAAGGGGGCGATTTGCAACAGCGCTTGTTGCTCCTCATCTTGCCAGAGGGGAAAGCGCGCCTCCACCGAGAGGGCTGCGCCGTTGTCCGTCAGCAGGGCATCCTGCCGATAGCCCCGCACCGTGGCTTGACCGCCCAGCCCGTAGCGTTCCAGCGTCAGCAGAGGACTGGGAGTGAGCTGCACGCTGCCTTTGATAATCAGGGGCGTGTTTTGCCCCAACAGCCGCACCCACTGCCCTTGGCCTAACCAAGAGAAAAATTGACTGTCGGGGGTGTCGCCTTCGTTCACGGTGGCGTCGAAGGCGTCGAGGCCCAGGTTGAACTGCGATCGCACCGCAAATACCTGCTGGGTGCTCCGCTTTGTCCAGGCTTGAAAAAAGCGTAGGGCCGTGACTCGCGTGCGGCCCTGGTCATCAGCCCCCGCCGACAGCGGAAAGCCCCCAATGTCATCAATGCCGAGAAAGGTTTGCGTCCGCTGATGGGAACCGATTAGCCCCAGCACCACATCTTCGGTCGGGGTTTGCACCAGGGGATGCTGCACGGTGAATTCCAGCACGGTAGCTTCGGAGGACGCTTCGAGAATATCGAACGGCTCTTCGATCACGTCGCTGTCGGTGGCGCTGTAATATACCGACACCAAAGTGTTGTGAGGACTCACGGGGAACGCATAAAACAGGTCGAAGTCTTGACTGCCCTCCGTCAGGGCAAAGCTGGCGGACAGGGCATCGCCGTAGCCCGTCAGGTTGCCTTCGTTGCCCCCAATTTGATGGCGCAGGCTACCGACGCTAGGCGATCGGCTGTTGTCGAAGGTATAACTCACCGCAAAACTATCGGCCTCAGTGACGGTGACCACCAGCAGATTGGTGCCCGGCCTGGTGCCCGCCTGCAGATCTGCCGAAATGGTTTCAATCAGCGGATTGAGCTGCAATAGCTGGAGCTGTTCGAGCAGGGCATCGATTTGCAGCGGGGCCTGCGCCCCTAAGCCCAGACGACTGCTCACGTACTCCGGCTGCAGGCGATTGGTGCCTTCAATGATGATGTCTTCGACACTGCCCTCTACAATTTGGATTTCTACCACCCCATCCTGTAAGGGCTGCGGCGGCACGATCGCCCCCGAAGTCAGGTAGCCATCTTCGCGATATTGCGCGGTGATGGCATCGCGCACTTGCAGCACGTCTTCAAAGGTGATGGAGCGATCAGTGTAGGCGGCAAAAACGTTGGCAAAATCCTCGTCGGTGTAAACGGTGCTGCCGACGAGGGTGAACCGCTCCACCACAAAGGTGAGTTCATCGCCGGGGAGGGGGAGATCGGGTTGGGGGGCTGGAGCCAGATCAGGGCCGAGCAGGTTTTCTGGGTCGGGTAAGGGGGGCAACGGCTCCACCTCTGCCGGTGGCTCCAAACTGGGGGAAGTGCCGGGACGGTTGGGAGCGTTGGCCTGAGCGAGTTGGGTTGAAGTTGGAGAAGGGGCGGAGAGGGCGATCGCCCTTTTGCCGCCGACACCCCAAACGAGAACGAGCAAGCACCCAACCGTGGCTCCAGCCACCAGGTTCCAGAATTCCAGTCGAGCTGGTAACAACGGGGGATAGATGGGCGATCGCGAAACCAAAGCGAAACCAAAGCGGAAAGGCGACGACATGGGGGCGAGACTTAAATCAAGGTAGATTGTTGACAGGAACCACGGTCATAACGGCTAAGCATAGCGCACATTGGCTAGGGTGAATGACGGCAAAACGCTGATGGCACTGTCTGTAAACCTGAATTTAGAGAGGTTTCAGCGCTAGCCACCAAGTAAGGTTGCCCTGCCGCATCAACGGCGACCCCCTGCGCCTCGACCAGGAAGGAAGACCCTGGCGCATCAGAAACATCAGAAACATTGGTTGCAATGGGGGCTGGCGGACGATCATCGCCCACGACCCAGGGCACCTCTACCCCATCTGCCGCGAGCGGATCATTGGGATTGGGCGGTAGCCCGCCCCGCCCCGTCACCACAAACTCGTTGCCATCGTCGGCATTGCCCAGGCCACAGCCAGGAGTAATTTGGTTGGCCCGGTCTTCCAGATTTGTCGGCAATTCCACCACCCCCGCCGAGGGATCGACTACCAACGCGTTCAAATCCACAATCCCCGCCTCCCCAAACTGCGACCCAGCACTGGTGTCGTTCGTCGGTCGGGCACGCAACACCTGAAGGCGAGGCTCGCCGCTGGACGTTAACCCCAAAATACTCACCGCGTTAATCAATACCTGACCGCCGCGACCCTCAAAAGCCACGGCAATGATGTCGTTATTTTCGTTCAGCCCTGCAATTACAAAATCACTATTGATGAGAATGTTGCCCCCGGCCACATTGCCCCCCGCATCGGACGAAATCAGGCTGCCATTGCGTAACAACAGAACCCCGACATTGTTTACTTCGATATCACCCGCCAAACTAACGCCTGCCGTGTTAGCCGAGAGTGAGGTGTTGTCGAGTTTCACCACGCGGCCATTTTCCAGGCGAATGATGCCCGCCTGCGCTGAACTGAGATTTCCCTGTGCCAAGCTCGCGATGACAGAGTCGGTCAGCGTAATGTTGGAGTTTGTTGACAGGGAAACCTCGCCCCCCCTCACTACGACCGAGCCTGTGATCGCATCTACCGAAAGCGAGCCTGTAGTCCCATCTGCCGAACCGGCCACCCCTAAATCTTCTGAATCTTCAATGTTAATGTTGATGAAACCCTCAGTGGTGGCAGCTCCTTCCAAGTTCTGTAAATCAGGCAGCGAAGTTGCTTCGGTAGTGGTGCTTGCATCGACGAACACTCGGTCTAAGACTAGATCACCCGTATTCGATGAGAAGACTAGCGGTCCCCCGTTGCCGCCATCGGTCGGGGTGTCTCCAATCGAGACCAAAATCGTTCTCAGCAGAAATGCCGAATTGGTAACCCTCACATTGCCAGAGTTAGTGGCCAGGTTGCTGGCCCCGCCTCGCCCCCCCGCTGACGAACTAGGAATCTGACTATCGAGAGATGCCAGTAAATCGGTTAATCCTGATGCTTCTAGAGCCGAATTATCAAAAGTTGCCAGAAGATCAGCGAACCCTGCCAACAATTCATCAAACCCGAAATCAGCAAAAGACAGCGCAAAGGCTACTGAGGTAGATATCAGATCAGAATTGATGACGTCGATGTTGCCGGTGTTGGCAAATAAGGAGAGGACAGCGGCATCTTGCCCAGAGACGGCACTTGGTGATAAGAACCCTAATCCCAGTGATGTAGACACTGCTCCCAAATTTGCTCTATCCAGAGTGATGTTGCCAGTATTAGTCGTGAAACTAATCTCCCCAGAATCGACGGAGGAAATGACTGTTTCAACCTCTTCTGTCGGATCTGAGAAAGATCCTAGAAACGAATTGCGAATGGTCAGATCTCCTTCATTCGTCGAGACTGCGATGCGTCCTCTCGGTATCGTGGAGTTAGTTCCCAAAGCGGAGGAAGCGGAAGCCGTTGGCAAGTTGGAATTCGTAATCGTGACATTACCCGCATTACTCGCGATCGCGATATCACCTGCGGCTCCTCCGGTTGCTGCCCCGGAAGATCGGATCTGCGTGCCCCTGATGTTGATATCGCCCCGGCCATAGAGATTGATATCGCCCCCATTACCCGTGGCTGGAGTCGTGATCACTTGCCGCAGGCTATTGAACTCATCATCTAACTCATCCAAATCGACTACTGGTTGATCGGTGAGTAAGGGGTTGCTGATTTGCCGCAAGGGTATATCCCGCAGTAAGTCAATGGGTGGGCCAACGATCGCGATCGCCCCCGGTGCCCCATTGGGGCTGTACTGATTGGTCAACAACAGCAGTCCATCAGGTTGCGTGATGCGTAGGTCACCAGTGACGGTGATGTCGGCCCGGCTGGCGCTGGCGGTGGTGGTCAGGGGAGAAGGAGCCACACTGCCTACCTGGACGGGACTGGTGGGCAAGCCTCCGAGCACTGCCCAATCGACCCCGGCGCGCACATCCAGCGTGGGCTGGGTGCTGCCATCCACCGTGATCGTCCGCGTCACTGGCACGACGGTATTGACCGAGCCATCGGCATTGAGAATGGCCTGGTATTCCGTCAGGTTCACGTTAGCCAGATCAGCAAAAGTGCGGCTGCCGTTAAAGGGCGTGAGATTGTTGGGGTTGATGGTGGAGGCGATCGGGCCAGTGCCGGTAATGGTGACGGCTCCCAGGTTGACGCTGCCCCCCGCCAAAATATGCAGCGATGCGCCGCTGTAGTTGCCCAAGGTGACATCGCCGCTGGCAAGAATGACGGGGTCGTTGGGGCTGATGAGACTGCCCACAGCGCCCGTCGTCGTTTCCACCCGCCAGTCGCCCCCTGCATAAAAGTGGGCGTCGCCAATCACCGGATGGTCTGAGCGCAACTGGAGATCGTCCCCTGAGAACAAGCCGCTGTCAGGATGACTGAGCGCCGCGATGTCTACCAAGCGATCGCCCTGCACAGTCAGGGCATTACCCGCACTAGCGATGAAGGGAGTATCGGCGAGATCGCGCATTGTCACCGTATCTGCCCCTTGCACATTCAGATGATTACCCGCGCTGACCTGCCCTTCCAACACCACGTTGTTACCGATCAGCGTCAGGTCTTGCCCCGTGGTCAAACTGCCCGTGCTGATTAGATCACCCTGGGGACGATTAAACTGCACCCCCCACGGCACACTCATCGACAGCAATTCCTCCCCCGATGGCACTGCCCTGAACTCGCTACCATCGGCAAAGGTGAGGCGATCGGCGGTGCTGATGAAAACCGAGCCGCCAACGTCCAACCGGGCATTTGGGCCAAAGATGACGCCATTGGGGTTGAGCAAAAACAAGTTGGCCGGACCCGCCACCCCTAACAGCCCATCCACATTGGACAGATTGCCCCCCGTTACCCGCGTCAGGATGTTCTCAATCTCCAGGGGGCTAGCAAAATAAACTGCCTGTCCCGTCCCTACATTGAATTCCCGAAAGCTATGGAAGAGATTGCCGCCCCGCCCCGCCCCGCCCTCAATGAGATCAGCGGGCAGACCATTGACCGCCCCACCCACATTCACCACCGAGCTTTCGGCACCGAGGGTATCGTCGGGGAGGAGTTGCGTCCAGCCTGGGAGCGGCAGGAGAGCGATCGTGGCAACCGTCACCAGCGCCCCACTCATCCAATTCGTTAGATAAGGGCGATCCCGCAGGAGTATCGATCGCGGATAGCCAAACTTGCCCATAGCATTGTGAAAAAACAATTCTGGTATCTTATACGGGACTTCACCAGAACGCTGATGGCGATCGCACAAATCCACATTAATTTATCTATACAGTCACCCCTGCAGAACGCTCTGCCGTCGTTACGCGGCAGAGCCTGACAACCAGAGTATGGCCAATTCTGTACTGGTGTTCTAGGCGACTGATCGTACTTGCGCTTGCGCCGCTCTTTAACAGTGGCGCTGACAGTGGCGATCGCCCAGCCAGTGACTACGACCAGCTGGGCCAGACGCGATTAGTGGGGCGATAGCGGGCTCAGAACGTAGACAGAGCAAGCTCTATAGCTCGCTGCCCCCGCTTGTCATAGTTAATCCAACGATGGTTAATCTGCCCAAGTTCGTCCCATGCAGATAGCTCACACAAGGAAACCAAAGCGTCTCAAGACTCAGTCCCTCCAGTTTCAAGAACCGCTGCAGTTTCTTCCGACGACTCTCAAATAAAATTGGCAACGGCAGGGCTTCTGCCAATCGTTCTAACTTCACCTGCTTCAGGACTGGTAGGTTGGCCACCAAGAGCGTTAAGAATAGATCGGCGGCATGACTGAGTTCATTTCGTACGATGCTCTGGTATGGTTGAGCGATCATTTTTGGCGGACAGGTCAAGTGTACCAATCTTGGCCTATCTTGTTTCTGGCAGTCTGCATCAACCGCTACACAAAGCTTTTGGCTACCGTTGTCTCCCTGTCAGGTCTCGGACCCCGATTGAAGTGGTCACCTCAGCCGCTTGGCCATCCAGCGCGAAGGCGAGTTGTCAGCGGCGGCGCAACCGTTCTGACAGTCCTAAAAAATGATGTCTAAGCCTAATTCCCGAATGTCAATGCGATGTAACTGAGGGCTTCCATTCTGCTCACTCGCCAACCAAATTTGATAAGGTGGGTGAAAGGCGATCGCTCTGGGGGAGGGTAAGTTTTCCACCTGGCCGATGATTTGCCCCTGATCATTCACTAGGCGCATCTGTCCGGAGGGGCTGATGGCAGCGAAACCGACAACTAACTCTCCGAGCCAGTGAATGGTGATGTCGAGGCGACAGCGCATGATGCGATAGGGCTGAAGTTTAACGACTAAGAAATCGCTTTTTTGCGTCCCCGCGACCGCGAGAAAGTGCGCCGATTGGGAACTACCAAACAACTGGTGAATGGGGACCTGAATGCCCAGTTTGCCTAACTTCAGACCCTTGCGAGTCATGATGTGAAAGGTGGATTGCACGCCATCAACGGTGGCCGTCACATAATGGCGATCGTCCAAAGCCACGCCCTGCCCTCCTGGCGACTGCTCTAGCGCTGGTAAGCTTTGGGGTCTAGGCGTGACTCGTTGCCAGGTGTCCATTAACCAAAGCTGAGGCGGTGGGTCGAGCGCTTGCAAAAATGCCCACCGTTGGCTACCGGGCATGATCACAATAGGGCGGTCAAATTCTGCCAATTGTGACCTGCCCGCTGCGGTCAGGTGATATAACTGCCGCCCCGTGTTGACGAGGACGCCCTTTATCGTGCTACTCAGTTGAGTAATGGGGGCGTCGAACTGCCAGATTTGCGGAGCCACCGCCTCATCAATTTGGCCAGTGTTGCTGAGTGACCAGACGTGGAGCATTTGTCCCCCGGTGGTCAACAGTTTAGGGGTGGGTTGGTCACTATCCAGCAATGCGATCGCCTGACAAGATGCAGGGAGCTTGAGGGGAGATGGCGATCGCCACCGACCACTGGGCGAAGGGGGCACTGGCTTAGGATAGCGATCGCGCAACTCTTCCGTGGTCAGGGTTTTCCTCACCGCGATGAGGGCGGCCTGCATGTCCGCAGCGCTGCGAAAGCGACGAGGGGTGAGTTTTTCGGTCGACTTTTTCAAAATGGCCTGGATGCCCGGAGGCAGCGCCGTGGGTAGCGCGATCGCGTGGTTGAGGTGACACACCATCAATTGGTTGTAATTCCCTGAAAAGGGGCGATCGCCCAGTAGTAGCTCATACAGAATGATGCCGACTGCATACAGATCAGAGGCCGCAGAAGATTGAAAGTAAAAGCGCTCTGGGGCCATATAGGCTGGTGAGCCCGTCGCCCCCGTGTGATTTTGCTGAAATTCCTGACTGAGTCGAGCAATGCCAAAATCGGAAACCTTAGCCCGCCAACCGTCAGGCGACAGCGTGAGCAAAATATTTTCAGGTTTAATATCGCAATGGACAATGTTCTTATGCTGAGCATGTTCTAAGGCTGACAATACTTCCGTCAGCAGTTGCAAGATTTCGGCCAGCGTCAGTTGCACCCCCTGTTCCATCACGTCGCGCAGGGTGCCCCCCTCACAGTAGTCCAACACTAATTGCCGACCATTGCCCGATTGATCTAAGGCCAGACAATTGGCAATGTGAGGATGATCCAGACTCAGCAAAAATCGGAGTTCGCGTAAAAATTGATGCGTGGCAAAGCGATCGCGGTTTAAATTTTTGAGCGCCACCAATCGCCCGGTTTTGCGATGGATGGCGCAGTAAACTTGCCCAAATTGCCCTTGTCCAACTAACCCCAGCGATTTGTATTTGGTACTTTGACGACTTTTTTGCACAGTGTTAGCAGACATGGAGAGTTTAGGAAGCAGGGGCAGCGAGGTTACTAGTACCGCTCGGCGTAAATATGCTCACGATTAACAATGATGGAGGGGCAGGGTGCCAGGTTGAGGGTCTAAGGTGGCATCTTGCACCAGGGTAGGGAGACTTCCGCCACGGAGTACTAGCCGGGATGAATCGTTGCCCCCCTGGTTAACCTGCCGCTTATACACATCTTGATTGCCACCTCAACAGGCACATTCGCCCTCCTTAGTCCCCCCAATTTTGGGGGGAGACCGGAGTTTGAAGTCCCTCAGAATTGGGGGCTTAAAGCCCTCTGGGCATACCAGAAAAGGGGGCTAAACCACTGGCAGCAGTCAGTCAGAAACTTATGTATAAGCGGCAGTTTTTAAGAGGG
>Ga0081535_100448_pt1 | contig 29390 bp, 28 predicted proteins | sample HotLakmasection3_FD_71020 | JGI IMG/M metagenome (GOLD analysis project Ga0081535, IMG submission 71020) | Hypersaline microbial mat communities from Hot Lake, Washington, USA - Section #3 (SPADES assembly) (version 2) | ecosystem: Environmental > Aquatic > Non-marine Saline and Alkaline >... | reverse complement strand
CCCAGCGCCGTGGCCGCATAGAGCAGCGCCGTTTCATCGGCACTGACCTGGGAGTAGAGCTTGAGTTGCAGATCGAGAAAGGTTTTGAGGCGGCGATCGCCAGACAGCCCCAAAGTCTTGAGCAACTGCCCCACCGTCGAAAAAGTGAACGGAGCGGTGACCAAGGTATCGGGGCGCACCGCTGATACCAGTTGCCAGAGATCCCAGGCACTCCGGGGTGGCAGCACCGGGCCTCGGTTTTGAAAGCGCCAACTGGCCTGAAAAAGCGTCCTTAATAACTGCCAAAAGGGTTCACTGCCGGGAAATTGCCGCTGCCGCTCAGCCTGCCACGCTTGCGGATCGCGCCACACCGAAATGGGCTCGGTTTCTCCCGGCAAATACACTGCGCAAGCGGGATCACACGGGGTCGCCACCGGTAGCGGCATGTCAAGTTCGGCAAAAATCTCATGGTGAATGCCACCGGGTTCTAAGCCTGCTACCTGTGTTGCGCCTACGTCAAAGGTAAAGCCGCGACGCTTAAAGGTCGATGCACAGCCGCCGGGCACATAAGCCTGGTCAAACGCCATCACCTCGTAGCCCCGATGCGCCAACAACGCCGCCGTGGTCAGGCCGCCAATCCCCGCACCCATCACCACGACTCGCTTTTTTTGAGAAGGCCCAACCACGTGTTTACATTCTGTTACGTCTTCTCATAGTTTAACGCTTGGGGGGAGTGACGATGGCGAAAATGAGCGACTACTGCCCATTCAACAACCTGGGACTCCCCATCTCCGTTTCGGAGCGATCCCCCCAATCTCCCTTGAATCAGGGGGCGGCGACAGCGGGGGCTCTTCGATTTATCGCGCTGCGTCACAAAATTGGGATGCGGCCACTGCTGAGATCACCAGTGGCCGCGATGTCTTGAGTCAGGGATCCTCGGCAAAAGCAGGCGGCAAAAGCTCGGGAATTCACCTGCTGGGCGCTTGCAGACGGTCGAAAACGCGATCGCTTATCATCAAGCCAGTCTTCCAATTAATGCTTCACTATAAAAAATTGCCATGACGCTCCAGTCTACCGAGCCCCCCAGTGCTGCTCAGCCGGCGTCTGAGTTGGACGGTCCAAAAGCCAAAGGTTTACGCCGCCAATTGCGCATCTTACGGCTCATTCTTCAGCCCACCCATTATATGGAGGACAACGTTCGTCGCTACGGGCCGACCTTCAAAATTGGGGGCGACAGTTCACCGCCGCTGGTGTACGTCGGCGATCCCGACCTCGTGCGAGAAATCTTTTTGCTGGATGCCGACCAGGCTAATACGGGTCAGAACAACGGCGTACTACGCGCAATGGTAGGGGATCATTCCATTTTGCTGCTGGATGGCGAACCGCACCAGCGCCAACGGAAGTTGCTGATGCCACCTTTTCACGGCGATCGCTTGCGCACCTATGGGCAACTGATTTGTGACCTCACCCGCCAGATCAGCGCCGACTGGCAGCCGGGGCAAACCATGGTGGCGCGCCCACCCCTGCAAGAACTGACCCTTGGCGTCATTTTGCAAGCGGTATTTGGGCTACATGAGGGGGAACGCCTGACGGTACTGCAACGCCTCATGAGCCGTATGTTGGATACTTTTGCATATCCCCTCAGCTCCAGTTTTCTCTTTTTTCCCGCTCTACAAAAGGATTGGGGAGCGTGGAGTCCCTGGGGGCATTTTGTGCGCCAGCGGGAGCAGGTAAGGCAGTTGATTTATGCGGAAATTCGCGATCGGCGGGCCGATCTGGCTCAGCCCAACGCTGACCCCAACGCTAAAACCGACATCTTGACGCTGTTGCTGCAGGCCCGCGACGAAGACGGCCAAGCTATGACCGATGCCGAACTTCATGACGAACTGGTAACGCTACTGCTAGCGGGGCACGAAACCACGGCCTCGGCGATGGTCTGGTTACTGTACTGGATTCATTACCTGCCGGAGGTGGAACAAAAACTGCGAGCCGAACTCGCCACGCTAGGGGATGATGCCGAGCCGATGGCGATCGCTCAACTTCCCTATCTCACAGCGGTCTGTCAGGAAACGTTGCGGATCTATCCCATTACCCCCACCACGTTTGTCCGGGTGCTCAAACAGCCGATGACCCTGGGGGGCTACGACTTCGCTGCGGGTACTGCGCTCATGCCTGCCACCTACATCCTGCATCAGCGCCCCGACCTATACCCTGCCCCCAAAGCATTTCGCCCCGAGCGCTTTGGGGAACGTCAATACGCCCCCCATGAGTATCTGCCCTTTGGCGGGGGCAACCGCCGCTGCATCGGCTCCGCCCTCGCCATGATGGAGCTCAAGCTCAGTATTGCCACCCTCTTGCAGCATTTTGAGTTTGCCCTGCGCCATGCTCGCCCAGTGACCCCGACGCGCCGAGGCCTGACGCTAGCTCCCCCCGCATCCCTGCGCATTCGCGTCAAATCTCGCAAAAGTCCGGATTGAGATGTTAGTCAGTTTGTGATTTCAGGTAAATCAACATGTCTTGTTCAAACCGCGATCTAACAAAACTTCGTCCACCTAATTATTGTTGAACTGATAAGGATTTAGAAAGCTATCTAAACTCTACGGCTGACTGGGATTTTTTCAGTTGTTTCAGTTCTTTTTTCGTTAACTTCCGCTGTGGCGCTTCACCCGCTTCCATTTGCTGCAAGCGTTCCTGGCGATCGATATCGGGCAATTTCAGTACGATGCCTACTGCAAGCCAGTAATAAACATTTACTGGGTCCACATCGAGCGGATAATAGTAGGGAAAATAGCTAATAAACAGCACAAATACGAACATGGAAGCACCGTATCCGCGCAAGTTTGGATCTTTGATCGAACGATAAGCTTTAAAGGAGGCGATGATGAGAGTGGTATAAACCGCCAGCATTGAAATCAAGCCGAATACACCTGTTTCATAGAGCACTTTAGAGTGGTAAGTCTCGACTAAAACGGTTTTGCCAAAAATTCTGGCAGCGTTGGTCGCCCGGCCCACGCCTCTTCCTAAAAAGCCTTGCTGTTTGTCCATTGCCCACTGCAATTGGTGCATGATGAAATCTTGAGGAGGAGCAGCATTCCAGCGGCTTTGAAAACTCTCAATACGTTCAGAGACGACATCAGGATATTGCGTGGCGGCTATGCCAAGTATAACAGCCAAGGCAATGCCAATCGGCAAAAACCGCTTAAGGTTAGTAAGTTGTCCGGTCATGATCAACAGCAAAATAATCGTAAAAGGGACAAGGGCTAAGGCAATCCGTTGTCCTGAAAGCACTGCCATGACAAAGACCATCGCCATTGAAATTAAGCCAATGATTTTCCAGAGGGGAGATCGATCATTAAAAGCGGTGCCAAAGGAGAAAAAGGCACTGGAAATCAAAAACCATCCCCATTGCCAGGGGGCAACAAAAGTTCCCGGCAATCGAATTTGCCCTTGATCAGGAGCGTACAGTAGCGCACCACCGACCAAACACCTCGATTCTAATGAAGCTTTGAATAGTGCCTCACCTGTGGCTATGGTGCCCTCACAGCGCCCGGTTTTGAGCATCATGTATTGCGCAAAGGCCAGTCCACAGCAAATAATAATGATAATGACTTGCGATCGCAATAAGAAATACAAGTCTTTTTTGGTGCGCATGAGATAGTAAATGCAGGTAATCAGCAGCAAATAACCGATTTGTGCTTTTATTCCCAGAACACCTACTAAAATTGGAATCTCACCTGATGCTGATAGTTGTTGAGCGCCATTAACAAACAGCAGTACTGCGACTAAATAGGTAGCATAAATCGTGATCGGAATTTTCATCATTGGGGGAATGATGAGGGGCTGTTTGTACTTCATGCAAAACAGAACAACAGCCAGCAACGCTGGGAAGAAAATGGCGTCTTTAGCCAGCTGCAGGATGGAACTGCCGCCCAAAGCGTAGGTCACTGTGCCGCTAAATGGCAAATAAAAAATGAAGCCATAAACCGCATAGCGGGGAAATTTCCAGGAGAGTGCTAGGCAGGCGATCGCTAGCCCCCCAGCCACACCCAGTTTGGGTTCGGCGACGACACTGCCAACGGCGGCGATCGCGGCACAGGCTATCAGTACCGGCACGACAAAAGAGATAACTTTCTGCCGATCTTTGGCTTTTTCTCTAGCGATCTTGCGCTGTTCTTTTTTAGACAGTTCGGGTTTTGGAGTCGCTGCCCCCGAGGCCTTAGCGGTTTTGCTCTGTTTACGAGTTTTGGTCTTTGGCATGGGTACCCGTTGACGTCAATGCGACAGGCGGCTGAAAGGTCGCGAGAGGATTGCGGTGCAAGGTGCCGCATTTACGTTTTGATAGCGGTGTCTGAGCGAATTAAGCGCATTCCAATAATTCCGATAATTCCGAACTCTAACTTTCGACTAGCGAACTCGATCCAAACCGCTGTACTTCATAAGGCTGCATATAGCTGTAGATAGTTTGCCCGAGACAAGATTTTTCTAAGCCTAGCGGCAACCTGGATAGCCGTGGGTGGGCTCTATGAATTCTTTACGAAGGTCTTACAGATCTATCCGCAAACTTTTAGCGTCCTAAGCAATTGGGAATACCGTCACAGCCGCCGGGTATTGTGGCGCGCGTCGTTTCGCCTCCCCAGCGACAGCAATATTGGCGTTGCGCTTCTGACATCCGCTTGACACCTGAAAAGTCAGCAGCTTCCACCACAGCGCCGGTATGCTCACCCGTAATGAAGTTGGGGGAGGCAATGCGGTTGCGAGGCGAGGCCGACTCGATCGCCCCATAAAAGAACACCGCTCCCATTAAGTCGGCTTCGACCAGAGAAGCCTGATAAAGAATCGTCCGCGTGAAATTAGCGCGGATCAGGTCGCACCGACTGAGATCAGCGCGGATCAGATTAACGTCGCTGAGGTCGGTCCATCGCAGGTCGCTACCAGACAGGTCAGCATTTGCCAAAATGGCTCCCAAATTGATGACGCGCACGCCTTTTTCCCGGTCTTCGGCATATCCGCCTTTGCCATCAAGGATGGGCCGCCCTAAAAGTTCATCTCGCTTCAGGGGGGTGAGCAGGCGCGATCGCGACAAAAAGCGGACAATTTTGGCTTTGCCGGAGGCGTCAATACTGCTCAGGATGGCTGCGGTGCGAGCTTCGGCGATAATCCGTTCTTGAGGCCAGTCTTCGAGCAGCCCTTCGTCATCCAATACCAGTTCCGAGATGCCTTGAAAGTAGGTATCAATGGTTTGTTGCTGGGTAATGCGATTTTGTTGCAAGGTCAAGTCGCGGGAAATGATGTACTGCCGCCAAGCGACAAACAGCGCCAACATGGCGACAAAAATCTGACCGATCGCCCCTAAAAAATCGCCAAAAGCCCCCAAAATGTCCCAGCGGAGGGTCAACCCCCAGGTGGCGATCGCCTGGTTGATGCCTGTAGCCTGTGCCAGGCCAAAGACGCCGATCGCCAACGCGGGAATCGCCACCACCAGCGATCGCTGTTGGGGCGAGAGGGTGACTATAAAATTGGCAAAAGCTGGCCAGACCAAGCCCCAGGCCAAGACGAGCGTGAGCAATGCGCCAATCAGGGTCAGCCAGGTGAGGTTGAAGCTGATCCCTAGTATCACCAACAACACCCCCACCAAGATCACCACTGTTGCGGGGGGACTCGTAGCAGCGGCGGTGGATGAAGCGGTAAGGCTGGTAGCGTCAGCGTTTTGCGCGATCGCCGAACGACCATGGGTGGCAGGCTCTGGGGACTCTGCGAGGCCATTTTCCGAGCCATTCGTCGCGGCGGTGTCCGAGGCGGCGGCAGGCGGGAATTCTGGTTGCTGCTGGGAAGCGGTAACAGCGTCAGACTGTTTGCTCTGAGGGGTCACCTCGTCGCTGTTGGGCTGAGAACCAGAATTCATGGAGCAAATCCTTTGCATTAGCCAGGTTCACCGCTCAATGTAGCTTGATCGGTCAAGATTGGACAATATATTCAGAGAACGATGGGCCATCACCAGGGGCGTTATCCCCAGGAGCCGCGATGCGATCGCTACTAATCACCGGAGCCAGTGGTTTCTTGGGCGGCCATCTCTGTCGCCAAGGCCATCCCCATTGGCAGATGTGGGGCACCTATCACGCCCACACCGTGGCTTACCCTAACGTCCCTACGCTGCCCCTCGACTTGACGGACGAGGGGTCGATCCAGGCTTGCTGGGAGCAGGTGCGCCCGGAGGCGGTGATCCACACGGCGGCGCTGTCTCAGGTCGGTCAATGCCAGCACCATCCCGACCGGAGCTATCAAATCAATGTTGTCGGTACGGTGAACTTGGCTAAATGCTGTGCCAAAGCGCAAATTCCTTTCATCTTCACATCGACGGATCTGGTATTTGATGGCACGACGCCGCCCTATAGCGAAACCGATCGCCCCTGTCCGATCAATATTTATGGTCAGCATAAAGCCCTGGCCGAAGCGCAGGTGTTAGCGCAATATCCGGCGGCGACGATTTGCCGTTTGCCACTGTTGGTGGGACCGGCCACGCCGACGGCTCAGTGTTTTGTGCAGCCTTTTTTAGCGGCGATCGCTGCCGGTACCCCCCAAACGTTATTTACCGACGAAATTCGCACTCCCGCAGCCGTCGCCGACGTGATACAGGGGCTACATCTGGTGCTGGCTCAGGGCATCACCGGCTACCTCCATCTAGGTGGCCCTGAGGCGTTTAACCGTTACGACTTGGGGCTCCTCATGGCAACCAGTTGGGGAGCCCCCACCGAGTCACTCCAGCCGGGCTTGCAATCGGCGATCGCATTGACCACGCCACGCCCCCAAGATGTGACCCTCAACAGTCAAAAAGCGTTTGATTTAGGGTACGCGCCGCAACCGCTGAAATTGGCCTTGGCTGGGATGAGTCAGTTGTCTGCTCAGCGGTAAACAGCCAGGATTGGCAAAAACAAAATTGTAAATTTAGTCACAAATGCTCAATAATGAAACGCTGGCTTCGCCAGCGAGTTGAGCACGGGGCAAACTTGTGGAATCGCCCCTGAGCCGCTGTTTGGAGTGGTGAGTTTTTTCTGCCAGGTCGGTGTAAATCGACCGTGCTCCCAAGGCAGCCTGGTTGGCGTCGGAAACCGTTGCGGCATGTCAACGAGTCAGCATCAGGAGCGGCGATCGCAGACAACATTTTGTGAGCCTTTTTAGCGATGTCGTTTTTCTTGGGCACAGTACAAAGTTTTTTCTCCCGCATTCAACAAGTCATTGAGACGCCCTTTTTGCGAGTGGGCAATGCCTCGTTGACCCTGAGCGCGATCGCGCAATTTACCGTGGCGTTACTCCTTGCGCTGTTGTTTGCCTGGGGATTCAAACGACTGTTAGCTAACCAGATCTTGATGCGGTTTGGCATTAAGCAAGGACCCCGAGAATCGATCGCCACCATCGCGAGCTATGGCCTGGGAGCCATTTTTAGTTTGTTTTTATTGCAGTCCCTCGGGGTCAATTTGGCCTCGATCGCAGTTCTCTTGGGCAGTTTAGGCATCGGTATTGGTTTTGGCTTGCAAGATATCACCCGCAACTTTGTCAGCGGGATTGCCATGCTGGTCGAGCAAAAGCTCAAAGTGGGCGACTTTATTGAATGGGAGGGCGTATCGGGATATATCGTCGAAATTTCGCTGCGATCGACAGTCATTCGCACCATTACCCAACGGCATATTGTGATCCCCAACAGCAATTTAGTCGGTCATCAGGTGACCAACTGGACCTACAACGACACTAAAGGTTGGGTTGCGATTCCGGTGAATGTGGCCCACGGTAGCGATCCGGTGGTGGTGATTGAGGCCCTGCTCGACTCCGCCTACTTAGAAAAAACGGTGTCCTACGAGTATCCGCCGGAAGTGTACTTCATTGGGTTTACCCCCAACTCTCTGGACTTTGTGCTGTGGGTCTGGGTCGATCGCATTGATCTCAAGCACAAAACCGAAAGTTCGCTACGTTTCATCATTGAATACAACTTGCGGCAGCATCAAACCCGCCTCGCCGCGCCCCGGTATGACGTGTGGCACCGCAATCCGAATGTGGTGGTAGCCACGTCCTACGAAGACTACGAAAAGCAAGCCCATCTCCATCAAGATCCCACCCCCCTCAGCGACACCTATGCGCAACCGGTGGCGATGCGGGATCTGCTCAAGCAGATTTCCTACTTTGCGAACTGTAGTACCGTCGAGTTGCGCAAATTAGTCGAGGTGGGGCATCGTCGTCGTCTAGATCCGGGCGAAGTTCTCTACCAGGTTGGGGATCCGCCTGATGCCTTTTACCTCATTTTGTCAGGGGCTGTGAGCTACACCTTGGATGGCAGCCACCAAGCCACAGTGCTCATGGCGGAAGACTTCATTGGCGAATTTTCGCTCATGCTGGGGGTGCCGCGCACGGTCACCGTCAAAGCGGTAGAAGAGACCACCGTCTTTGCTGTTAGTCCCCAAGGCTTTAAAGAAATTTTGGAGAGCCAACCCCGACTCTACAACCTGATTGTGGAAAGAATGGCCCGCCATGAAGATGAGCTGACTCAGCAAGAGCGGCGACTGCGAGAACTTGGGCTCATTAACAAAGAGTACGAAAGCAACCCCGTGGTTTGGATTCGCAAAAAGTTGGAGAAGCTCTTTGCGACCCATTCTGAGAGTCCACGGACCTAGTATTCCGGGGCGGAAGTCTCCTACCCCGGTGCCGGGTTCCACCTTAGTCCCTAAATCTGGCACCCGGCCCCCCATCATCGCTAATCGTGAGCATATTTACGCCGAGCGGTACTAGGGCGATCGCCCCCCTCACCAGCCGACCCAGTTGAGAAAGCCAAAGATCGACCTCTCAAAGGATGGAAAGCTGCTCGCTGGAGCGCTCCTGGGCAATCCGCTCGACATCACCCCGGCGATACAAGGGGCGATTTTTGCGTTTCGAAAAGCGACTATCGATGCCCGCTGCGGTCAGGAGTTGCTGGGCGGTTTTGGCCGGTAGTGACAAGAGGGCTGCCGCGTCTTGCAAGCGCACCCACTGACGCCCAAACCGTTGCAGCAGAGACGCTTCGTCTTCTGACCGGATTTGCTTGAGCAGCAGTTCGGCGAGCAGCCAGCAGGCTCGGGTATCTGCGCCCGCCCGGTGTGAGGTCCCCACATTAAACCCAAAATGCTGTACCAGATTGGGCAGACTGCGAGAGGGGAGATCGGCCAGCAGCAGGCGCGACAGCAACACGGTGCAGAGTTGCGCGGCGACCGGTCGTTTAAAGGTGTAGTCGAGGTGGCGATATTCAGCCTGCAAAAAGCTGTAGTCAAATTCCAGATTATGAGCGGTCAAAACGCCGGTTTCCAAACGGTCTAAACAGTCGGGCCAGACCGCTTCGGGAAATACCCCTTGAGACACCATGGTCTGAGTAATGCCCGTGACTCGAGTGATCATGGCAGGGACTCGGACGCCGGGATTAATCAGGTGAGTCTCTTGATGCAGGATGCCGTCGGCCAAGCTTGCTTGCAAGACCGACACCTCAATAACTCGGGCTCCGCGATAGGGCAAGGAACCCGTCGTTTCGACATCCACAACGGTCAACAGCGACTCGCTGACCTGTCGGTAGTATGCCAAGAGGTCGGTTGATTTGAGGGCCGACTGCCCTTTGAGTTTTCGAGGTTTTGCCATGGCCTGCGCGATCGCCCAACTTACCCACGATACAAGGCGATTCCGATTTCTGCGTAATTCGCGAGTGGGATGGGGGCTCCAGCGTTAGACGGGGCTGGAGCGGTGCAGGCGATCGCCCGAGGGGGCGCTGCTCCAGATCCCCGTGGCAACGGATACACTTCGATCTTCCCAGTCTCTTCTAGAATGCCTTCAGAATTTTCCCTTGTAGCCAGAGGGGCCCAATATGTCCCGCTAGCATCTCCGTACACAGTTGCCGATATTCAGAAACAGTGACCAAGTCCCTATGCTGGGCGCGGCTTGATTGCGAAAGTGTATTTCTCTACCCCCGATAGTCCCTATGAATAGTACGCCTGAAATGACGCCAACCGCTGCATCCATGAGCAGCCAAGCCGAAGATTATCCGTTGACTCCGGTGCCTGCCTCAGCCCGGCGATCGATGATTTCGCTCGCGCCCATCCTGGCGGGTTTTACCCTTTACTCCGGCACGCTGTTCGCGGGGGGGCTAGTGGGGCCATCCTTCCAGTTCTGGCCGGACCTGGTAGGCATCATTTTGCTGGGCAATTTAATCCTGGGCGTGTATGCCGCTCTCCTGGGCTTCATTGCTGGAGAGACCGGATTAACAACCGTATTGATGGCTCGATTTAGTTTCGGCAGTATCGGCTCCCGGTGGGTTGACTTTATCCTGGGCTTTACCCAAATTGGCTGGTATGCCTGGGGATCTGCGTTAATGGCCCAGTTGCTCAACAGTTTGGCCGGGGTGCCCGAATCCTGGAACTGGCTGATCATCTTGTTTTTCACTTACGCCTTTTGTACCACAGCCTATTTTGGCTACCAGGCAATGGATTGGCTCAGCCGCATTGCGGTGCCAGCGATGATCCTGCTGATGGTATGGAGCCTGTCGATCGCGGCGGGTGATGTAGGGGGGCTGGCGGGTCTGCAAGCCACGGAGCTGGGGGATCCCTTGCCGTTGAGTGCAGCGATCACCATTATTGTGGGGACGTTTGTGTCTGGCGGTACTCAGGCCACTAACTGGAGCCGCTTTGCCACGTCTGGCAAGGCCGGATTTATCGCTACCTTGATCGCCTTTTTCCTCGGCAATGGCTTTTTGATTTTTAGCGGTGCCTTTTGTGCCAAGGTATACGGCGAACCCGACATCGTCCAGGTGATGGCAACTCAAGGGTTGCTGCTTTGGGGGCTGTTGCTGTTCTTTTTGAATATGTGGACCACCCAGGACAACACGATTTATGCGTTTTCCATTGCTGGGTCCAATATGTTCCGCACGAACAAGCGCACACTCTTGGTGTTGGGGGGCGCAACTTTTGCCCTGGTGCTGGCCTGGGGCGGCATTTACGAAATGCTGGTGCAATATCTGATTTTGCTGGGCACCTTTATTCCCCCCATTGGTGGCATCATCATGGCCGACTACTGGATTCATCGGGGCGGTCAGTTTCCCGCCTTAGACGAACCGCAACCGGCGTTTAACTGGGCCGGGGTGATTGCTTATATTGCGGCTTCAGCGATCGCCCACTTCACCAACAATGCGGGCTGGGGCATCGTTCCCATCAACGGTATCGTCTCGGCCCTAGTGATTTACGTGGCGCTGACCAAAATCATGCCTGCCACCCAAACCCAGTCCTAGTATTGGGGGCTGCTGGCTAGTGGTTGGGGAGAAACCTGTGGGACAATCAATTCCTGAAACTGACAGCGTTCTGGGAGGGGCAGTTGTCGGTGCACAAAGCTAGCGACCTGAGCGGCAGTAGGGAGTAGGGAATTGGTTTTTCGGATTGGGTTACGCGACTTAACACGGGTGACAGGGGGAACTTTAATCGACGACTCGAATCTTCTCCGCCCTCCGTCGAGTTTTGGCATTTCTACCGATACTCGTCAGGTTCAGCCCCATGACTGGTTTTTAGCGCTGACAGGCGATCGCTTTGACGGCCATACGTTTGCGGCCCAGGCGATCGCCCAAGGAGCCGCCGGGGTGATAGTGCAAGCGCCCGTTGCGGCGCAGCCGCAACTGCGAGTGCCGGATACCCTGGCAGCCTATCAAGCGATCGCCCGCTGGTGGCGACGACAGCTCGCGACGCCCCTCATCGCGGTCACCGGTTCCGTCGGCAAGACCACCACTAAGGAACTGATCGCGGCGGCGCTGCAAACTCAGGGGCCAGTGCTCAAAACCCAGGCCAACTACAACAACGAAATTGGGGTCCCCAAAACCCTATTGGGTCTGACGGCGGCGCACCGCTTTGGCGTGATTGAAATGGGCATGCGGGGACCCGGACAAATTGACCTGCTGACCCAAATTGCCGAACCTGACGTCGCCGTGATCACCAATGTCGGCACCGCTCACATTGAGTTGTTGGGCTCTGAGCAGGCGATCGCCGATGCCAAATGTGAACTGCTCGCGGGCTTGTCGCCGGGGGGCATCGCCGTTCTCAATTATGACAACGATCGCCTGATCAAAACAGCCGCCGGGGTCTGGTCTGGTCGCCAAATCACCTATGGGCTGACGGGCGGCGATGTGCGGGGCCAACTCCTCAATGCGGACGAGATTGAGGTTAACGGGGTCACGCTGCCGTTGCCACTGCCGGGACAACACAACGCGGTGAACTTCTTGGCGGCGATCGCGGTGATGGAGGCCCTGGGTCTCGATTGGCACGGTCTGCAATCCGGCCTCACGGTGACCTTACCGAGCGGTCGCGCCAGTCGCGTCACCCTGCCCCACGACATTGTGCTGCTCGACGAAACCTACAACGCTGGAGCAGAGTCGATGCAGGCCGCGCTGCACCTGCTCAAACAAACGCCGGGGCAGCGGCACTTGGCCGTGCTCGGCACCATGAAAGAACTGGGCGATCATGCCGTCAGGCTACACGAACAGGTGGGACGCTGCGTCCAAGATTTGCAACTGGATGGATTGCTGACCCTGGCGGACTCGGCAGCAACCCAAGCTTTAGCCCAGGGGGCGGGGACGGTTCCCGTCGAGGCCTTTACCGATGCGGCGGCTCTGACCCAACGGCTACAGGAGATGCTACAACCGGGCGATCGCGTCCTGTTCAAAGCGTCCAGGGCAGTGGCGCTCGATCAGGTCGTCGATGCCCTCAAGCAAGCCCTGACCGCCCCCCGTGCGACCTCATCCTGAGCGCTGGGCGGGCACAAGCCTTCGGTGGTAAGTAGGTGAGTGGGTGAACCGCTTTAAGGCATGGAAATTCAATCAGTTGGGATCGCCGTCTCGGCTATTCCTTGTCCAGTAAGGTCTAAGTAGGTGGACATCAACAAACAATGTTGTAGGGTGCTGTTAGGCGAAGCCATAACGCATCATGCCACAGGGATTTGATGCGTTACGCTGGCGCTCTAGCGCAGCCATGCCCGAAGGGCTTTACACATCCTACAAATAATTAAGCCCATCTACTTATTTTGCGCGGAAATGGGATGTTAGATGATCCTTTCCCTAAGTCATGAAAGACATTGATATCGAGCGGAGTTTTCATCCCTCATCACATCAGGAACTTCCTCACGATTTCAGCGTCAATTTGCCCATGACCTTTACGCGAATTTTGCGAGAGTGGGGGACTGGGGTCTTCTGCTCTTTTTTCATGCCCGGATAACTACAGTTGAATGGCACTGAAATCCAGCGAAAATCAACCCTCACAGATCGCCGAAAGCCCTGTTCTACCGTAGGGTGGACAGTGCCCACCAGCTTTAATTCAGTGACATTCAACTACGGTTCTATCTAATCAAGACTCGTCGAATGGCCGCAGAGACACACTGAATCAGCCGCTCCATTCGGCATTCGCCACTCTGAACGCACCCTTCCACGACGGGCTTTACGGCACACTGGTAATCAATGCGATGTCTAGAGCGGTGTCTCGTGACCCTGATTTTTCGCCCCCCCCAACTGCAAGCCATGAAGGCTCACGCGGAGCAAACTTATCCAGAAGAATGTTGCGGACTCCTACTGGGACAGTATGATGCCGCTCACGATCGCGCCCACGTTCACGAAATCCGCCTGGCCCACAATGACTGGACTGAAGCCGTCAACCCCTTCGCCGAGGCCGATCGCATCCACTCCAACATCAGTAAACGCAACCGCTTTTGGATTGACCCTAAACTGTTACTCACGACCCAGCGCGAATGCCGCGATCGCGGTTGGATAATCGTTGGGGTTTACCACTCCCATCCCGATCATCCGGCCCTGCCGTCGGAGCGCGATCGGCAACTGGCCTGGTCCAGTTATGCTTACCCCATTCTGTCAGTGACCGCTCACCGGGTGACAGAGGTGCTCAGTTGGCGACTCAATGACCACGGGCAGTTTGAGGCTGATCCGATCCTCTGCGATGGCGCTGAAGTCCAGTCTTGATATGTGTCAGAGCCGCCACACCTATGTGCCGATCGCCGATTTACCCATCCCTTTATCGAGCAATAGCCCGTATGAAAAAGCCCAGGTAGAGCGCACTCTTGCCTGGGCAAATAGTAGCTAAGGAATGAGGATCAAATTGTCTCCAAATGGTTAGGGCCGGCAGCTTGCCTGCCTTGGGACAGCCGAGACGGCGATCCCCACTTATTCAATTCTCATTCCTCAGGGAGGCACCAATCACGGGATTCAGGGCGATCGCTCTTGACGGCTGAACCATGTCGGCTTGTGAGTCAGGTAGGTCTTACTGCGTTGCCCCTTGGGTTTCTGGGGCAAATTTGTGAGCGTAGTCTTGCAAGAGATCACTCACCTGGCCCAACACCGTTTCCTGGTTGACGGCCTTGCGCAGAGTCCTCCGCTCTGGGTAGAAGTCCGGCTGATTAAGGCTACGGGCGATCGCCTCCTTCACTTGATCCGCAATCAGGGCCGATAACTCAGCCTTGGCATTACTGCGTTGGAATGTAGCGCCCTCTTCGGTGGTGGCATAGAGGGGAGGCAGTCGATTGAGCGCGTAGGCAGCGATATCGCCTAAGTCGAGGGTAGCGTCAGAACTGGCTTCAATTTCCGCCACTCGAGAAATCGCTTCCGTCAGGACGAGTTCTTCCATGACGTTAATGAACTGTTTACGTGGTACTGCTACCACTTCGCCAGTTAAAAGCGCCCCCATGAGGCGATCGAGCGCCATGTACTCTTCAATCGAAAGCTCGGAAGCTGTGTCGCAAATCCGCCCGACTTCCGCTTCCATGGCGGGCGTCAGATAGCCATCTTGCAGGGCTTGTTCAACAATCTTTTCAATGCTCATGGATTCTAACGCTCCGTTCGCGTCATTAACTTACTTTCTGGGAACAGATGAAACCAGAACATGCCAGTTACTTCGACACACCTTCTGGGACTGGGCTTATTTTGCCCCATGCCATTCAAAATCCGACATGTGAGTTAACTTTTCTAGCGTTGCGTAAAGTCGGTTCAAGCTGTTCGCTTAGCCTCAGGATGCCCATCCAGAATCGAAAACCATATTAAGTTTCAATGAACAGCAGTGGCTTTTTCGGATGGATAAAGTGGTGCGCCAAGAACTCAAAATAGCTGAACCAGCGCTATCCACGAACTCGGCTAATCCGCGCCCATCGTTACCTCGGCGATGCTCTATATGATTGCCTGACAGAGCACAATTTTTCTGCTTTCAGGCGCAAACCTCATCATTAATGCAGCGATCGGCATTTGAGATGTGGCTGAGGCACTAAGGAATGAGAATTGAATAAGTTGGGATCGCCGTCTCGGCTGTCCCAAGGCAGGCAAGATGCCTGCCTTAAACAATTTGGGGGTTATTTGATCCTCATTCCTAAGCGGCTTGCTGAGGGAGAGTACAAAGTGGTGAATCCACTTGCCTGCAGTTTTGCCAAATCAAAAAAATACCCAGCCCAAAAAACTTCAACAGACTACTCAATCGTGCCGTTGCGCCAGGGACCGGGATCAACCGCCACGCTGTTGACGTACAGTCCCCAATGGAGGTGAGGGCCAGTGGAAGCTCCCGTGGACCCAATTGTGCCGATGACCTGTCCGGCTTGCACAAAGTCACCCTCGTTGACATTGATGCTGTTGAGATGGATAAAAATGCTCTCGACGCCCTGACCATGATCTAACCCAATGGTGTTGCCATGTAGCTCAAAGCCCTCGGCCACTCGGCCCACCAACGCTACTCGACCCGCTGCCGGCGCAATAACCGGCGTGCCGGTGGGGGCAGCATAGTCGATCCCCCGGTGGTAGTAGTCGTCAGCAAAAATCCCGTTATAGTAGCGGCGCACGCCATATTCAGAGCTGACGCGCCCCTCGCTGGGGCGTAAAAACGGCCCATTCCAAAACTTTTCCGGACTGAGGATTTGCTTAAAAGCATCGACTCGGTCAAATTCGTGATCGGTGCCCAAATTGCTTTGGCTGGGCGAGAGGGTGATGTATTGGGTGCGAAAACTGCGATCGCTCAGCCACACCATCGGATTGCGTGGTCCCTCTGGCCCCTCGACTTTGATGATGTATTCCCCCGAGGGATGCAGCGGACTGGTGGGCAAAAATGTGCGATAACGCCCTTGACCAATGGCAAAAGTCGGATACCCTACATCGTTGATTTTTAACGTTGGCACGCTGGCGGTGCCCGCTTTCTCGGTTGTGATGATGGCAACGGTGTCGCCCTGGCGCGGACCCGCCGGTTGAATCAACACGTCGTAGGCGTGGGCAGGCGGATGCGCCAGGGTCACAAACAGCGTCACCGCTCCTGCTAGCGCCATGAACAAAACGGACTTCCAAGAAAACTGATGTTTCTTGAGAGCAGCATTCAGGCCTGGCAATCCATAGAACGAGAAGGTCTGCTTCATGGCAGGGAAGGCTAAAGAAAAGACAGAGGGATGATCAGGGATGGGGCGTTGAGTCTAGTCGAGGCAGCAGCTCAAGCCACCCCAGCTTGACGGCTATCGGTACCTGCCATGACGCTAACACATTGGCTACGATTAGACCCCCTTGAGGGAAACGAGGGCAGACCGCCAGATTAACGTCGCTTCGCCATTCACAGCCACACAAATACACTGGGGATCTTGCCAGGAAAGCGTACCCGTGACCGTATCGCCGGTGACGAGCTTCACTTCGACGGTGCGTTTGTCGCGCAGATAATTTTGCAATAATCGCGTGCTGGGCAAGCCGGTTTCTAGTTCTAAAGCCATGGGAAGCAACCGATGTTGACTGTTTACGAACAACTCATACTGGCTTCCAGGGTACCCACTCTTGGGGATTTTTGATCGCGCCCTCACCGGTAGTGCCTTACATAAGGCTATCTTCGAGGGGGGCGAGCAGTGGAGAGGACTATCGGGCCGGGGCTGGCCCGCCCGCTGGCAGGCTTAAACCGCAGTCTTTGAGCTTGGGCGATCAGAGAACGTTCACAAATGTGACAAATCGCTGCTGGCAAAGATTTACGATATTAGCGGCTGAGCCTGCGGCAAACTGAGCCCTCAGAAACTCTGAAGTTGGGTGAGCCAACGGTTGGCCAATCGCATTTGATTGAGGTGAAGGAAAACCATGGCGATCGCATTTAGCAAGTATCACGGCTTAGGGAATGACTTTGTGCTGGTGGACAATCGCCATCAAGCGGATTTACTGCTGACTCCAGAGCAGGCCATTAAGTGGTGCGATCGCAACTTTGGCATTGGCGGCGATGGGGTGATTTTTGTCCTGCCGGGACAGCAGGGCACCGACTACACCATGCGGATTCTCAACTCTGACGGCTCGGAACCGGAAATGTGCGGTAACGGCATTCGCTGCCTGGCCAAGTTCATCGCGGCTTTAGAAACGGCGGATGGGACACCCGCGGCACCGCCCAAGGCCTACACCATTCACACGCTGGCGGGCACGATTACGCCGACCTTGCAACCCGATGGTCAGGTCACCGTCGACATGGGAGAGCCGATCCTCAAAGCGGGGGAGATTCCCACTACCCTGGTCGCCGCCGACAAGCGGGCCATTAGTCAGACGCTGACGGTCGATCACCAAGATTGGGTGGTGACTTGCGTCAGTATGGGTAATCCTCACTGCATCACCTTTGTCGACCATGCTGACGCGATCGATTTGGCAGCGCTCGGCCCCAAGTTTGAGCACCACTCCGCTTTTCCCCAACGGATAAACACCGAATTCATTGAGGTGATGAGCCGCGACTATCTCAAAATGCGGGTCTGGGAACGGGGCGCAGGGGCGACTTTGGCCTGCGGTACGGGGGCTTGTGCGTCTCTGGTGGCAGGGGTGCTGACGGAGCGGTGCGATCGCACTGCCACAGTCGAATTGCCGGGGGGACCTCTGTGCATTGAATGGTCTAAGGCCGATAATCGCGTCTATATGACGGGGCCAGCGGAGAAGGTGTTTGCCGGGGTGATGGAGTAGAGGAGTGGCTGGGTGCTGGGTGGCTGGTTCGGACTTTTGAGAACGGTGATCTTGTGAGAAGATGCCTTAAATTATCCAGAGAGAAAAGTTGGTTAATCCCGGATGTAGGCCTGCGTCCTGATGATTGAGGGCCGTTTCGGTCATTCGAGCACGCTGTGATTTCTATCTAAATTTTGCTTCCAAGAGAGAGAAATCCATGATTTCAGCCTGAATGAACACTCCTGCCTAACTTCTCCAACGCAGTGCCTAGCTTGTTCTCTCTCTCACCCTGCTCCCATCCACCCTCACACCCTCCTACCCATCCACCCTCACACCCATCCACACCCTCACCCCCCCATGACTCTCGTTCTCACCAATGACGATGGCATCGACGCACCAGGCATTCGAGCGTTGCAGGCGGCGCTGCCGGGGCAACCGATCGCGATCGTCGCCCCCGATCGCCCTCTATCGGGCTGTAGTCATCAGCTCAACCGGGGTGGGGCGATCGCCATTGAGCCGCGAGGGGCGCGGGAACACGCGATCGCGGGTACGCCCGCAGACTGTACGCGAGTGGCGGTGAGCTACCTGTATCCCGAGGCGCGTTGGGTGCTCTCGGGGATCAATGCCGGGGGCAACATGGGGGCCGATATTCACGTATCGGGGACAGTGGCAGCAGTGCGGGAAGCAACTCTGCTGCGGGTACCGGGGATCGCCATTTCGCACTATATTCAAGACCGGCGACCGATTGACTGGGACGTGGCGGCACGATTGGCGAGCAAGGTGCTGGTGAAGCTCATGCAGGCCCCGCCCGTACCGGGTCAGTTTTGGAATGTGAATTTGCCACATTTGCAGGCGGATGATCCGGATCCAGAGATGGTGGTATGTGCGACCTGTACCCAACCCCTACCGACCGAATTCAAGGTGGAAAATGGGCAGTTTCACTACGTCGGTCGGTATGGCGATCGCGCTCGGGATGCCGGTGCTGATGTGGATGTGTGTCTATCCGGAAAAATCAGTATTAGCGAGATTCGATTGTGGTGATTAAGTTCGTCGTCACCCGTGGGGATCAGGACGCACTATCATAGGGAAATTGCCTGGAGTTTTTTTGCCTTGGCAAAAGAGATTTCTGGGCATTGACCGGTGATGGCTTTACGCGGACAGCGATGTCTCAACTCAATCAAGGTCTGACATTATTTCTCAGCTTACTCGTCGAAGCGACCCCATTTTTGCTATTGGGAGTCGCTTTTTCAAGCCTTTTGGCGATTTTAGTCGATGAGCGTAAGCTGATTGCTTACACTCCCAAAAATCCCGTCTTGGCGGCGATCACGGGCAGTTTGTTTGGTTGCGTGTTTCCAGTATGCGAATGTGGCAACGTGCCCGTGGCGCGGCGACTACTCATGCAGGGAGCCCCCTCGGCCCTGGCGATCGGCTTTTTGTTGGCGGCCCCGACGGTCAATCCCATCGTGTTTTGGGCCACGTGGGTCGCCTTTCGTGATCAACCCGCCATGGTGTTTTGGCGGGTCGGATTAACGATTTTGGTGTCGGTGATCATTGCCTGCATATTCAGCGTGCAAAAGGATCTGCGGCCCTTTTTGCAACCCACGATCGCACGCTACTTACCTGCCCCGGCGACCCAACCCGAACCGGCCCTCGTGGGAAGCGGTAGCACGCTATTGCAGGGGGGCGACTTTCTGCTGCAATCAACCGGCACCCTCAAGCTCGATCAGCCCATGCTGGCGACGATCGCCGGGGCGGCGGTGCTGCCACAGCAGTCTTGGCAGGCCAAAACCCAGGCAGTCCTCGAAATGATGCTCCAGGAGTTTCGCGAACTGGGGGCAGTATTGGTCATGGGCAGTGCGATCGCCGCCACGGTACAGGTGGCGATTCCCCGCGAGTGGATTTTGGCCCTCGGACAAGGCCCCATTACTTCCATTCTGGCCATGATGCTGCTCGCGTGGGTCGTCTCCATCTGCTCCACCGTCGATTCCTTTTTTGCGCTATCGTTTGCTTCCATCTTCACCAGTGGCTCCATCCTGGCGTTTTTGGTCTTTGGCCCCATGATTGACCTGAAAAATATTTCGCTGCTGTTGACCACCTTCAAAGGTCGAGCAGTGATGTATTTGTTTGTGCTGGCCGCGCAGTTAACCTTCGTGTTCACGCTGGCGGTCAACCTGTACACGAGTTGGTAACCCTTTCACGACCATGAAACGGACTTTTCCCTGGCCCACTTTTTGGGACATGGCAGCGCTGCTGCTATGGGGACTCATGCTGCTGCGCTACTGGTGGAGTGGTCGGTTGGCGGTGCTGCTGCATCCCGATTATCACTGGTTAGCGATCGGGGCCGGTTGGGTGCTGGTGCTGATGGCGCTCTGGCGCAGTGTGGGCCTGTTTCAACCGCAAACCAAGTTCGACACCGGTGCGCATATGGCGCTGCTGCCTCGCCAGTGGAGCCTGATGGTGCTATTGGCGATCGCCGTCTTTGGCTTAATCTATGTGCCGCGCCCCTTTTCCAGCGATGCCGCCTTAGCCAGGGGCATTGCGGATCCGGTGGGGTTGACGCGATCGCAGCCCCGGCGCTTTGCCCGGAACACGCCCCCCGCCGAGCGCACCCTCATTGACTGGATTCGGACGCTGAATGTTTACCCCGAACCGGATGCTTACGCGGGCGACCCGGTCAATGTCACCGGCTTTGTGATCCACCCTCCAGACTGGGACGATCACTATGTGATGGTGGCGCGGTTTGTGTTGACCTGCTGTGCTGCCGATGCCTATCCCGTGGGCTTGCCAGTAAAGCTGACGGGCGATCGCGCGGAATTTCCCCCCGACAGTTGGATTTCGTTACAGGGCACCCTGTTTACCGAAACCCTGGATGGTCAGCGTCGCCTGGTGATTGCCCCGGATGAAGTGCTTGCTGTTCCCGAACCCAAAAATCCCTATGAGTTTTGATCGTGTTTCCCGTCGCGCTTTTCGACGGTGGCGACTGCCCTTAGATCAGTGGGCTGTGGGCCTCATGCTCAGTTTGCTAGCAGTGGCGTTGTTCCTGGTGCTGCTGGGGGATCATGCCGTGGCTAAAGTCCAAAAATTTTCCTGGCAAGAACGCACCGTGGGCGCGGAAAATGTCGCCTTTACCCTGACCTTTACCCGCCCCATGAACCCCGCAAGTGTGGAAGCCAACTTGCAGATTACGCCCGATCTACCAGGGCGAGTCAGTTGGTCGGGTCGTCGTATGGCCTATACGCTAGATGTGCCGGTGCCCTATGGCAAAACTTATGAGGTGACGCTACCCGACGCCCGCGATCGCTTTTCGGACAATGGTAATTCCATCCGGTTCGAACCCTTTGAGAGCACTTTTCAAAGTCGCGATCGCGCCGTGGCCTACATTGGCACCCAAGGGGAAGAAGCCGGTCGGTTAATGCTGATTAACTTCTCACAAGGCGGCGATGCCGTCGCCCTAACCCCAGCAGATTGGCAAGTGCTCGATTTTGAGCCCTATCCCCTGGGCGATCGCGTCTTAGTGTCGGCTAGCCAAGGTTCAGAGTCAGGCAACGCTTTGTATGCTGTCACAACGGGCTTGGCCCCGCTGCCTCCAGAAGACTTAATCATTGCCGACGCTGCCCCCGTACTGCAATCCGGCGAAGTGGGTGAAATCACACCCATTTTAGACAGTGATGTCTATCAAAATCTAGCCTTTGACCTCGCTCCCAATGGTCAAAAAATCGTGGTGCAGCGGGTCAACCAGACCGATCCTGCCGACTTTGGCCCTTGGGTGATTGTCGAAGGGCAGGAGCCCCGTCCTTTAGCCACGGAACCGGGGGGTGAGTTTTTAGTGGGGCCTGATAGCGAGACTTTGTTGATGCTGCAGGGGCAGGGCACTGCCGTGATTCCCCTGGATCAGGACGATGCTGAGCAGGTCAGCGAACCGCTCGATTTCTTGCCCGAATTTGGCCGCGTTTTCGACATCAAGAGTGATGGCTCTGCTGCCGCTATGGTCGATTTTAACCAGAATGATCCGGAGCGGCGATTTGTCGAAACGCTGGTGCTAGTCACTGATCAGGGCGAAGAAACTCGCTTAATGGATGCAACTGGGACGATGATGAATGCCCAGTTTGATCCGACTAACCGGATCCTCTACGTGTTGGCGAGTGAGTTGCTGCCCGGCGAAGAGTACCAGGAGCAACCCTATCTGGCGGCGATCGCCCTCACCGACGACCCCCAACCTTTGCAGCTGCTCAGCTTTCCCCCTCAGACGCGGGTGTCAATGGATATTGCCCCCGATGGTTTGGCGGCTTTGCTGTCAGTGGCGATCGCTGCCGATGGCAATCCTGCTGATGAACACATACAAACCGTTTTACTACCGCTGTTTCAAACTACAGACCAACGGTTAACCGGCACACCAGCGTCGACTACGCCACAAATTTTGCCCTTCGCTGGGGTCAATCCTGCGTGGCTACCGTAATGGCTGAACTCAAGTGCTTTAGACCGGCAAGAGCGATCGCTGACAAGTCGGACAAACCGCGTGAATGGTGAGTTGACAATCCAGTAGGTGATAGCCGGATTTCTTGGCCGTGCGGGCACCAGCCTTTAGCACTGAGTCATTCTTAAACTCAATCGTCTTATTGCAGCGGACACAGATCAAATGGTGGTGGTGGTGGGGCGAAGGCTGGTTGATTTCATACCGCTTTTGCCCTTCCGCCAGTTCCAATTCCCGCAAAATGCCCATGCGAGCCATCAGCTTAAGATTTCGATAAATCGTGGATAAGCTAACCTGCTCGCCTTCCTGCTTCAGCACATCCCGCAAATCTTCGGCGCTGAGGTGCTCACCTTTTGGCAAGTTTTGAAAGGTTTCGAGCATAATCTCCCGCTGAGGAGTCATGCGCCACCCGCGTTCGTTCAATTCAGCTTTGAGAGCAGATGCTGTATAAGCCACGTGATTTTTCCTCTCAACAGTGACGCCTTATTGACAATGATAACAACTGATCCCCTAAATTTGCAAGAAGATTTACTTATTGAGAATTGATCCTGATATATCTCCATAGCCCTGGCGCTAAGACCTTTGCCACGCACAGATTAAACGGTTTACAAAGTTAAGTAATGACTGATCCAGAAATCGTCGCCTTCAGGGCAGGCTTGGGGAACTGCCCGCTGCGGTGGCGATCGCCATTTCCAAATTCGCGATCGTGCGCAGCCGATCCATCACGGCTACGACCTGACCATGAGAGACCTCAGTGTCAGCACGAATGATAATCAAAATGGGGCGATCGCCAATGCGCCGCGCCTGAATCTGATTTGGTAAAGATTCTAACGCAGCGGCTTCGTTACCCAATTGCAAATCGCCGCTACGGGTCATCGTTAAGGTCAATGTGTGCTGTTGCAGTTGCTCTTCACTCGTGGCGGCACTGGGCAGGTCAACGGGCAAGCCTTCGGAGCGAGTCAGGAACAAACTCGACAAAATAAAAAACGTCAACACCACAAAAATTACATCGATCATCGGCACGATGTTAATTTGTGGCGGGGTTTCTGGTTCTTCAGGGAGATGCATTCAGTCTAATAAAACACATTGAGCCCAGCTCCTGATGGAGGCAAGGCTGGGAACTGGATTTGAATCTGCTCCTACTTTATCGAATTGTTCCTGGTTCTGGATGGCACAGGCGTAACGCCTCGCGACCACCAATGTGCACATGGGCAATCACAGATCATTAAAGATCATCAAAAAGTGCCGCCTCGCGATCTCGAGGCGGCACTCGTGTTAGCTAATATCGCGATTGGCTATGCCACCACCGGATTCGAGCCCATGTGGGTCACTGCATTGCGAGTGAAATTGATGCGCTGCTCAAAATCCAGTTCCTTAATGTTGCTGACAAAGTCTTGGGTATGCTCCGGCAACTGGTAATCATTAGGCACATTGACGATATCGCCTAATTCCATGCCCTGGGCCAGCAACAGCCAGACTTCTAGCTTGGCGCTGGGGCTCAATGCGCCATAGGCACGGCTAATCTCGGTATCCGCCCGGTTAGCGATGTCACGCTGTACCTGTAGCTGCGATTTATCATCGAGCGGTGAAATTCTGTCGTAAATGGTTTGGGCCAAGCCTTCAACTTTATGACCAGGGGCGGGTGTCAAGGTTTCTTTGATATCCAGGTACCCGTACCACAAGAGTGCCAACTGGGTGTCAGCATCAAACTGTTCAAACTGTTGAAGTGGCTGTTTGACTTCATCTAAAGTGAGGTAAGTCATACAATCCTCGTCTAACTGCAAGCAACTTGACTCGTTCAATCAAGCCGCATCTGTTACAAAAGTTAACGAATCTTGCGGCTGACCTCACACCGTCCATCGTTAGACAAATTACGAAACGTGACTTCCCAAAAATGCCCCTTGCAGGTTGATGCCTCTATAGCCCGGAGGAACTTGGAGAGTTGTCTGAATTAATCTTGCACAACCCTAGTTCGCCCCTGAAGAGCTTGAAAGCGGTGCTGTGGATGACTATCGTTCGTTAGAGGCACGGCGATCGCGTCATGCAGGATTTCCCAAAACCAACCCCGCAACTTTAGAGCACGCCTTTGGAACTGGGGATTTGGCTGGCCCGGCGGGGATCAATTTCGGTAGCCATGCGCATGGCGCGGGCAAAGGCTTTGAAGGTGGCTTCGATGATGTGGTGGGAGTTAAGGCCGTCGAGTTGGCGAATGTGCAGGGTCATCTGGCTGTGATTGACCACGGCGACAAAGAACTCTCGCACCAATTGGGTGTCGTAGGTGCCGACCCGCTCGGTGGGAATTGCCAAGCCGTAGCTGAGGTGGGGACGACCGGAAAAGTCGAGCGCGACCTGAATGAGCGATTCATCCAGCGGGGCGACAAAGTGGCCGAACCGGACAATGCCTTTGCGATCGCCCAATGCCTGCTTCAGGGCCATCCCTAACGTGATCCCGACATCCTCATTCGTGTGGTGATCGTCGATTTCGTAGTCGCCCTGGGCCTGCACGGTAAGGTCAAACAGGCCGTGGGAGGCAATTTGATGCAGCATGTGATCTAAGAACGGCACCCCCGTATGAGCGTCACATTGGCCCGTGCCATCAATCTTGATGGTGACCTGGACGTCGGTTTCGCCAGTCGTGCGACTAACGGTGGCGGTGCGATCGGGCCGGTTAAGTTGGGGATGGGTGGAGGCGTTGCGGTCTTGAAGTTGCATAGGGTTGGCGGGGTGAGAGGGTGGATGGGGAAATGGGGCGGGAAGATATTTGGGCAGGATTCGAGGCGATATTGTGAGCCAGCCTCGCCCCTACGGTGGGGTGGTCATGGCGGTCAAAACGGGGCGGATGTCCTGGTTGGTGACTTGATCGGTGATAAAGACATCGGCGATCGCTTTCGGCAAGATAAACCGGACGCGACCATCTTCGACTTTTTTATCCCCTTGTAGCAGGGAAATCAGCGCTTCAATGCCCGCTTGACTGGGAATGGTAGTCGGCAGTTTCGTCTTTTTGATGAGTTGCCGTTGGCGCTGCTCGTCATCCGCTGACCAGAGATGAAGGGCGGTGGCGAGTTGGCCGGCGGCCATCATGCCGATCGCGACGGCTTCCCCATGATTGACCACACGATAGCCGGTGGCACTTTCGACAGCATGGCCGATGGTGTGTCCGTAGTTGAGGATGGCCCGCAGACCGGCTTCTTTTTCGTCTTGGGCGACGACGTCGGCTTTGGCCTGACACGATCGCGTCAAGATGGTTTGCAGCAGCTCGTCGCCGACGTAGCGGTACTGATCCAGCCGCGGTGCCGCCTCTAGGTCCGTGAATAAGTCAGCATCCCAGATGACGCCGTATTTAATCACCTCGGCCATGCCCGCCCGAAACTCTCGCGGTGGTAGCGTGTCAAGTACTGTAGGGTCAATGACCACCAAGCGCGGCTGGTGGAACGCTCCAATTAAGTTTTTGCCCTGGGGATGGTTGACCCCCGTTTTGCCGCCAATGGAGGCATCAACCATCGCCAGCAGGGAGGTGGGTACCTGGATGACCCCCACGCCTCGCAGCCAGGTTGCCGCCGCAAAGCCGGTCATGTCGCCGATGACCCCGCCCCCCAAGGCCACCATCGCCGATTTGCGCTCAAGCTTGGCTTCGTAGGCGGCATCGTGAATTTTTTGGATGGAGCGGAGGGTTTTGTAGCGTTCTCCGGCGGGCAAGATGCAGGTGCTGACTTGATAGCCCACCGATTTTAAAGACTGCACGAGGCGATCGCCATAATGGCGAAAAATCACCGGATTCGAGACCAGCAGCAGCTTTTGCCCAGCTTTGACCAAGGGCTGGTCGTGGTTGGTCAACCAAGCACCCACATGGCCGATCGCCTCGGGGGCAATCACCACATCATAAGGATTTTGGGGAATATCAACGGCAATGACGGACTTCATAGCGTGGCAAATTTCGGCGGTGGTCTTCCTTAATCCTAATGGTTGGTGAGCCTCGACAGGCGATCGACAACGGGTTCCAAAACTCCGATAGGTCTGTTGGGGGTTAGCGGATAAAAAGAGCAATGACCCAGGATGCGATCGCGTCCCTCCCAACCATGAAAATCGGAAGGCGCATCCGCACCGCGATGCACCATTTCCCAGCATTTTTCTGCGACATGGGGGTTCGGGAGGGTGGGTCACATCAGTTTCGGGTGGGAAGTTTGGGCGCGATCGGTAAGAGGCGGACCCACCTTACACCGGTGATTTTTAAGGGAAACGGCATAAAAAACCCCTCACCATCGGTAAGGGGCAGAAAGTTGCTCTGATTATGTAAATGAAGAAACGATTATCGGTGGTTACGCCGAGTAGCGAATGCCGCGATAGGTCAGTTCGCCAAGTGGTTGTTGGCGAGGGTGAACGGGGTACTGCTTGCGAGCATAGGATTTGCCCAGAAAGGTGGCGGTTTCAGAGGTTGTCGTCGCGGCGATCGCGGGCATAGAGGTTTCGTAAGACTGGCCGAGAAAAGAGAGTTGCATCGGGGGGGCTCCTTTAAGCTTTCAAAAGGGATGGATGGTTAGAGAGAGGGGTGGGAATAGTGTGCCCGAAGGTTAGCCGTGGCGACGCCAGAAGTCAATTTGAGCGTGGATGGCGAGGCGCTCTTGAGGCGAAGCGAACTGTAGCTGGTGGCGCAATTCGGCAATTTTTTGCTGGCGCGGGGTTGGGGAAGTTTGGAAGGCGCGTTTCATGGTGATTTTCCTTTCAGTCAGTTTAGTCAGTGGAGTGGACGGGATGGGAAGCGTAGCAATGGCAAGGCGGTCAAAGCGCCTGAAGGGCTAAGCCCAATAGCGAATGCCGCGATAGGTCAGTTCAGCGGTGGGGGGTTGGCGCTGCGAGACTTGGTACTGCTTGCGGGTGTAAGGCTGGCCAAGGAAGGTGGCGGTTTCAGCCGTTTCGGTGGCCGCGATCGCGGGCAGGATGGTTTCGTAGGATTGGCCGAGGAAAGCAAGTTTCATAGTGGGGCTCCTGAGCGTGAGTCATGGGCAGACCGCAAGATGGATGAAGGTTAGGAAGCGACCGGTTGCGCGGCTGGACGCCAGCTATTGATTTGGGCGGTGATGGCGCTGCGCTCCTGGGATGAACGGGCAAAGCGCAGTTGGTGACGCAATTCTGCAATTTGCTGTTGGGGAGTTTTGGCAGTTACAGGAAATGGGGATTTCATCGGGAAAGTTCTCTTGGCTGAATGGTTGGGTTTCTTTCGATGGTTTTAGTATCCCGATCTGCACTTCAGGTTTGTTGGGGAAAGTTGGGGTGTTGAATTCAGGTCCTCTCATTTCCCGTTGATAACCCCGCGATGAGCGGCTCATGCCGCCGATTTAGCCTGATTTTGGGGTTGATAGCGGTGCATTTTGCGGTCACGTCAGTACACTTGAGAGTGCATGCGTACTCTTGAGGGCGACACCATGGTTTCAGTGCTGCATTTGTCAGACATTCACATGGGCAGTGGATTTGCTCACGGTCGCCTCAATCCGGAAACGGGGATGAATACGCGGCTGGAAGATTTTGTCACGACGCTGAGTCGCTGCATTGATCGGGCGATCGCGGCACCCGCTGATCTCGTGCTCTTTGGCGGCGATGCTTTTCCGGATGCGACGCCCCCGCCGTTGGTGCAGCAAGCCTTTGCCGGCCAGTTTCGGCGACTGGCCGATGCGGGCATTCCCACGGTGCTGCTGGTGGGCAACCATGACCAGTACGCTCAGGGCCAGGGCGGCGCGAGTCTCTGCATTTATCGGACGTTGGGCGTGCCGGGGGTGATTGTGGGCGATCGCCTCGAAACCCATCGCCTTGAGACTACGGGGGGGCCGGTGCAAGTCGTCACCCTGCCCTGGCTCACCCCCTCGGTGTTGCTGACCCGCCCCGAAATGGAAGGCTTGTCGATGGCCCAGGTGAATGAGCAACTGTTAGAGCGTCTCCGGGTGGCTCTGGAAGGGGAAATTCGCCGCCTGGATGCCGACCTTCCTACCATTTTGCTAGCCCATGTGATGACGGATACGGCGACGTTTGGGGCGGAGCGGTTTTTGGCGGTGGGGCGAGGCTTTCATGTGCCGATGGCGATGCTGGCGCGACCCTGTTTTGACTATGTGGCCTTGGGCCACGTTCACAAACACCAGATCTTGTGTGAGTCGCCCCCGGTGGTGTATCCCGGCAGCATCGAGCGGGTCGACTTTAGCGAGGCCGAGGAGCCCAAAGGGTATGTCTGGGCGGAGGTAACGAAAGAGCAGACCCAGGTGGAATTTTGCTCCCTGCCGGTGCGCTCCTTTCTCACCCTCAAGGTTGATTTGACTAATTGCGACCAGCCCCAAGAGAAGCTGTTGCGGGCGATCGCCAAGCAAGATATTCATGACGCTGTCGTCCGTCTCATGTATAGCGTCCGCCCGGATCAGGTGGATGACTTGGATAATCCGGCCCTGTATGAGGCGTTGTCGGCGGCGCATACCTACACGATTCACCCACAAATGGTGTCGCAGCAATCGCGATCGCGCCTACCCGAACTCACGCCCGGTAGCAGTCTCGACCCCATGGCGGCCCTGCAAACCTACTTGAATAATCGGGAAGACCTCGCCGACCTCGCGATCGATATGGTCAACGCTGCTCAAGCTCTGATGGCCGACACTCCTTTTGAGCAAGCGGCAACGGTCACCACCGCCTTGGCTGAAGACCTCCCCGAGGATGATGCCTCTCGCCAACTACGACTGCTGTGACGGGCGGTTGTTCAGGAAGCGAATACGAATAGTGCGATCGCGTCTTAGGCATGGAAGTTCAATCAGTTGGGATAAACCCCGTCTAAGTTGAGAACTGGAGTTTTGTATGATCGGGCAGAACCTCACCTAACCTCTCCTTGAGAAGGCTACGGTCTACACATAAGTCTTTGGTCTGTCTTTTCCGGCTTGATGGCCCCCTAAATCCCCCGATTCCGGGGGACTTTGCCGTTATGTCCCCCCCAGAATTGGGGGGCGGAGGGGGGCAAAT
>Ga0081535_100442_pt1 | contig 29778 bp, 56 predicted proteins | sample HotLakmasection3_FD_71020 | JGI IMG/M metagenome (GOLD analysis project Ga0081535, IMG submission 71020) | Hypersaline microbial mat communities from Hot Lake, Washington, USA - Section #3 (SPADES assembly) (version 2) | ecosystem: Environmental > Aquatic > Non-marine Saline and Alkaline >... | reverse complement strand
CGGGGCTCGCGCCCGTCCGGCGCCCGGGGCGGGGGGTAGGGGCCGGGGCCCAGGCGGTCGCCCGCCGGCGCGTCGGTCGTGGGGTCGAGCGCCTGGCGCGTGTCGGGGGCCACGGGGAAGACCTGGACGGGAGCGTCCGGGTCCGTGACGTCGAAGATCTGGAACTCGAGGACCGCCACATCGACCAGGGCGCCGTTCTGGACCGTGTAGAGGTCCAGGATCGGGTTCTGGGGGCTGGAGGTCTGTCCGCGGGCGATGCTGGGCATGGCGCGCCCAGCGTATCACTCGCCCGCGGGCGCGGTCTTCTTGCGCCGCCGGACCCGGCCCTTGGGAGCCTTCGGGACCTCGGGGAAGGCGATCACGTTCCCGGCTCCGGTGGCCTCGAGCTGGTGAGTCAGGGCTCGGGCCTCGCCCTCGAAGCGGGCAGCCTCCTGGAGGTTCTCCCGACCGACCCGGATTGCGGCGTCGCGCGCGGCCATGATCCACTGGTTGAGGAGCCGCGCCGTCTCCTCCGGGGTCTGCGGGACGCTGATGGCCCCGGACGCGACCCCCTTCACCACGATGCCCTGGAGGGCTTCGACCAGAACGGCCGTGCGCTGGCAGGCGGCCGCTCCTCCACGATGGGCCACAACGGCCCGGATCGCGGCGTAGCGGCTCCGGACGGCGTCCATGGCTCAGCTCTCGTCGTCGGACTCGTCGGACTCGTCGGTCTCGGGCTTCGCGCGCGAGCGCTGGCGCGTGCGGGTCCGGGGCGTCTCACTCGCCTGGGCACGGGCCGAGGCCGAGGCCGGCTTGGTCCCGGGGCGCGTCGCCTTGATCGGCTCCTCCACCGTCCCGATGACCTCCTCGTCGTTCCGGCGCGAGGCCTGGCGAAGCTCGTCCTCCTGGCGCTTCGCGTCCTCGCGGTCGGTCGCGATCAGGAACGCGCGCAGCCCGGCCGGCTTGCGATCCTCCTGGGGGATCTTCCGGAGGGCCTCCGCCACCTCGTCGTCGACTTCGTACCAGCCGCGGTCGACGTCGAACCGCATCGGGCGCGGCTTCAGGATGGTGTGGCGCCGCTTCACGTAGCCCTGGCGCGGGTTGTAGGGCGCGATCCGAACGAGCTTGCTCATGGGTCTGGTCTTTCCCCTTGCGGACAAGGACAAGGGCGCGAGGAAGCTCCCCGCGCCCCGGTGTTGACGGACGGCCGACCTCCCGGTCAGCGCGAGATCACGAGGAGGACGAACGTGGTCCCGGAGAGGTCCCCGGCGTTCGTGAACTCCGCGAGCGCGGCCGGCGCGGCGCCGTTGCTCGTGTAGACGAGGAGCTTCCCGTCCGCCTTGTTGAAGCGGGGCACGTAGCCGCCGCACGGGCCCGCCGGGACCACGGCCAGGATCTCCCGGGTCGCGCCCACGAGCGCCTTGAACGGCGTCTCGATGTCGGTGCCGCCGGTCGCGTACGCGTCGTCGCCCTCGAACGAGATCGTGTCCACGAACAGCGGGCCGGGGCTCGAACCGCCCGACTGCGCCGCGTCCTTCGCCATCGCTCCGATCGCCATCTTCCGCTCTCCTTCTGGGGGCCTTGGGCCGCTCCTCTAGGGCCTGGGGCCCGGGCTGGTTCAGCCCTTGATCGTCTTCAGCGCGGCCGCGCCCACCGTGGCCACGTAGTCCGCGTCCGTGACGCCGGCGTCGGCGTCGAGCTTCGCCAGGAGTGCCTGGTACTTCGTCCGTAGCTCGGCCAGGTCGTCCGCAATGTCGCGGAGCGTCGTGGCCAGGTCCGGGTCCCCGGACGAGCCCCCCGGCGTCAGGTTCGCGCCGCCGGATCCGAAGTCGGTCTTGATCGTGGTCATGGTTCCTCGCTCGCTCTCGCCTGGGGTCCCCCCGGACTTGGCCCCGGGGATGCCCCCGGGGCCAAGTTCAGGATCAGGAGACGGTGACGCCGGTGGCCTTCACCACGGCCGGCTCGTGCATGTACTTGAAGTCGCACCGCATCGTGATGACGACCTTCAGCACGCCGGCCTCGATGTCCTTGTCCGTCTCCATCCGGATCCGGCGCCAGATCCCGAGGAGGAGGTTCTTCGGGTCCGTGAGGATGACGTTCGTCTCGTTCGAGCCGCCGCCCAGGTTCTCCGGGAAGAGCGGGACGTCCTCGAGCGGGATGCCGGAGTACATGATCGGCGCGTCGTCCTGGAGGAAGCGGTCGCCGACCACGGTGTTCCGGTTGCTCAGCGTCTCCCGGTAGTCGATCTCGGCGTCCGTGCCGGTGAGGAAGCGGAGCTTCTTCTTGTTCCGGATGAACTCCTTCGGCATGTCCTTGATCATGTTCTTGAGGACGGTCGAGACCAGCGGACCGGCCACGGGGCCGACCGTGTTGCTCGTCGCGGCCGCGAGCATGCCGTCGAACTGCGCGAGGAAGGTGTCGGCGCTGCCGGTGTCGCCCTGGACCGTGACCTCCTCGAGATCGCGGCTCACGGCCTCGCCCAGAAGCTCCATGATGGTCTGCCGGAGCGAGCCTTGCTCGATGTTGTCCTCCAGCACCTCGTCTTCGAGGTTCGCCTGCGCCTTGAACAGCTTGGCGTCCAGCTCGACCTTCGAGAGGTCGGGCTTCACGCGGTCGCCGGCCGGAAGCGCCGTCCCGGGCGAGCCGGCGCGGAGCACGCGGCCGCCGAAGCGGATCTTCTCGATGCGCGACTTCGGCGCGGCCATCGGCCGGACGGTCGCCATCCCGAGGACCACGCTCTCGAGGATGAGGAGCCGGATGAACTTCTTGGCCTGGGCGGGGACCAGCTCGCCGCCCGACAGAAGATCGGACAGGGCCAGATCCGCCTTCTCGAGGATCGTGCGGTTGTCGAGCATCATGATGGTCTCTCTCTCCTTCGGGGGTCCACCGCAGCCGGCGACGGGGTCAACTGTTTCGGACGCTTCTCTCGTTGTCCAGCCTTCGGCGGTTCTTCCTCAGGCGTTCATGTCCCGCGGCCACGTCACCTTCTCGGGGGCGCGGGGCGCGGGCTCGCTCGTGTCGACCGGGATCGCCTGGGACGCGGGGCGCGCCTCCTTCAGCGTCCGGATCTCCTGGGCCTGCTTCTTGACGGTGGCCTTCAGGGTCTCGATTACCGCGGTCGCGGTCTCGAGCGCCTTCGTGACCTCCACGGGGACAGCCGGCGCGGGAGGCGTCTCGGCGGCCTGCTTCGGGCTCCGGCCCTTCTCGGGCTTGACGTTGCCGGCCGCGTTGTCCAGCTCCTCCAGGAGCTTGTGGAGGAGCCCCAGCGCCTCCTTGAACTTCCCGAGCCGCGCCGAGGACATCTTCGCGCCACGCTTCTGGATCTCGGTCTCGAGGCCTTCCACGAGCGAGGACAGGCCCTTCTCCACGTCGGAGGGGTCCGGATCGGGGCTGGGGTCGTTCTTCGCCAGCTTGCCGATCTTCTTGCCCACCTCGGCGATGCTGGCGGCCGCGGCGGCCAGCTCGGTCGCGAACAGCGGAGCGAGCGCGCTCGGCTCCTTGCCGTCGTAGTCCGTCTGGGCGACGTCGGCCAGGTTCATGACGACGTGGACTCGGCGCATGCCCTCGCCCAGGCTGTTGAACAGCTCCCGGCGGACCTCGGGGGTGAGGGTCAGGCCCTTCTCGATCCGGGTCAGCATCTTCTCGACGCGGTCCGCGATCGCCGGGTCCATGGCGGGAGTCGGCGTGGGAGCCGGGGGCGCCGGCGCGGGCTTCGCGGGGTCCGTGACCAGCTCGCCGCCCGAACCCGGAACGACCTCGGCGCCGTGTCCGCCCTCGGACTTCACCATGAGGAAGGGCCGCTTGTTGGCCGGACGATCCACGATGGAGACCTCCTCCACCAGAAGATCCTCGAGCCGGTGGACTTGCTGCTTCTTGGTCATGGCGAGGTCTCGACGGTTTGGACTCTACCGGGTCGCCGTCGCAGGACGCAAGGGATCGCGTCCTACGCCTTGACGGGCTTTCGGATCGCCGACCCGCCGATCGAAAACCCGGTGAACTTGCCGGCCTTGGCGGCCTTCCACAGCTCGTCGTCCACGACGCGCTTGGTCATGAGCCAGGATCCTTCCTTGACGGCCTGACCCTCCATCTCGAAGGAGACCGGCGCGATCCAGGACTCGAGGATCTTCAGCCGGCCACCGGCGAACTCCTTGTGCTGGACGCCCGAGACCTGGAACTCCTCCATGAAGCGGTGGGCGGCGTTCCGGATCTCCTCCTTGGAGATCGTGTCGCCCTGGGCGTCCACCTCGTCGGGCTCGAGGACGACCCCGACCACGATCCGCTCCTCGTTGGCGGTCTTCGCCTTCAGGATCCGGATGTCGCGCTCGCGCGCGAACTTCACGAGGGCGCCGGCGCGGTCGGTCGTGATCCACTCCACGGCGTCCGAGTTCTCGAGGTCGGCGCTGGTCGCAAAGAGGAGGTCCGTGCGGCCGCGCAGCCGGAACGCGGGCGCGAGCACCTTGCGGACCGTCTCGGAGTCGCGAACCGCGATGACCCAGTCGGTCTTCAGCTTCGCCGTCTTCTCGAGGAGGGTGTCCAGGCCCAGCGCAGCGGTGACGTCCTCGTCGAACAGCGCCACCGGGGTCTCGGAGTCGACCAGGAGCGCGGCCGCCTTCTCGATGGGCCGGCGCGGCGCCGGGACCACGACGGGCTCGGTCTCGTCGTAGCTCGGGGGGAGGTACATCTTCACCACGGGCTCGAAGCTCACGCGGCGGGGCTCCCCGTTCACGAGCCGGACGGTGTCCGGGGTGAACAGCTCGGACTCCACGAGGGCTTCGCGCACGAGGAGGGCATCCTCCGCGCTCGCCGCCTTCCAGAAGCGGTACGCGGGCGGGACATCGCGCTCGAGGCTCGGGGGGAGCCCGGACCCTTCGGCCGGGAGCTGGCCCGTCCGCACGGCGTCCCAGGTCAGCACGGCGGGGAAGTCGGCCTTGGACGTCTTCACGGTCGCCGGAGGGGTCGGGGGAGCTGCGGGAGCCGACGCGGGAGCGGCGTCCCCCTGGGGGGACGCCTTCTCGACCGGGATCGGCTTCAGGCCCTCGTCGAAGTCGAGATCGGGATGGCGCGCGCCCGCGCGGCCGAGGGGATGCGGCTCGCCCGCGCGCTTGCGCACGGTGCGCCGGCGGGTCTCTCCGAGCGAGACCTCGCCCTCGTCCTTTCGCCGAACGCGCGCCATCTCGGATCAGGCCTGGGGCGCGGCCTTGCGGGTCTCGGCGCGACGGGCCGGCTGGCTCCCCTTGTCGAAGCCCCAGTCGGGCTCGACCTCGCCCTCGTCCAGCTCCTGGCCGAACGGGCTGTTCATGTCCGCGGGCCAGATCACGCCCATGCCCTTCTGGACGTCTGCCGGGGTCTCGGTCGTCGTCGTCGGCGCGGTCTGGACCGGGGGCGTCGCCGCCGGAGCGGGCGCGGCCGCCGGAGCGGGTGCCAGGTTCTCGAGAGCCTTCTGGAGGCCCGCGAACATCTTCGCGAACTGCTCGGGCGCCTCGGCTCCGGAGCCGGCGGTCAGGGGCGGGTTCTGGCCGCCCGGGGGCTGCGACCCGACGCTGGAGCCCGCGGGACCCGGGTCGTTCGCGGCGAAGTTGCCCAGGCCCTCGGACTGGCCCTGGGGGCCGGGGGCGCCGCCGTCCGCGCTCGTCGGCGTGGACTGGTCCGGGTCCTTGAAGGTGGACACCGGGAGCGCGGCCGGGACCGAGCCCTCGAAGTTCTTGGCGACGGCCGCCACCTGCCCCTGGAGGTGGAGGAGGCGCGCCTTGCGGACCTCCGGCTTGTCCTTCGCGGCCTTCTCGACCTGTTCGGTCGCGTAGGCCAGGAACTGCTCGGGGGTCATGGTCTGTGGGCCGGGCGCGGGCGCGTCCTCCGCCGCCAGGTCGCCGAGCGCCTTCTTCATCCGCTCCAGTAGATCCTTCATGGTCTCGTCTCCTCCAGAGGTCCGCGGGCTCGGGGCCCCGGAAGTTGCGCGGTCAGCATCGCAGGGAACGTCCCAGCGATCAACCAAGCCCCTCGGTCTCGATCCCCTCGCCATCGGGGACCTCGGGGGCCAGATCGGGACCGTCCAGCTCGGCGGGGCGAGACTTGCCCTCCTCGAACCAGCTCGATCGATGCTCGGGGGGCGGCGTCCAGCCTCCGGGCTCGTCCAGCTCGGCGCGGAGGTAGGCCGGAAGCGTGTCGACGATCCGGGGGACGGCCCAGCCGAGGTCCCGGCGCATCATCCGGAAGCCGTCCAGGCAGATCTTGAACCGGCGCTTGATCTCGTCCTGCGTCACCACGGGACGGATCAGGGCGTCGGTCGCGAAGCTCTTCCGGATCGCGGTCTCGACCCCCGAGACCACGCGGCCGGTCCAGCCCTCCGTGACCATCTTCGCGAGGTCTCCGGCGGCGTGGCCGGCTTGGCGTCGAACCTCTTCCATGCCGCGGAGGATGCCACGCGTCCTCCCGGGGGGACAAGGAAGCGATCGGCGCGTCGCCTATTCCGCGTGGAATAGGACGAGGGTGTTACCCTGGCGCCCGACCTTCAACCCAGCCTCGCGGCAGTTGAGGACGAACGTCTGGACCGTGTCCCGACTCACTCCCACGGTGCGGAAGTGATTCGTCGCGGCATCCGCCGCTCCGTTGAGGTCCGAGGTTCGCGCCTTGATCACGATCGTCGTCATGACCCTAGTATGAATCCGCATAGCGCGGTGTCAAGACAAAATCGACAGGTCAGACGTCAGCGACGATCGTGGACCGGCATCGGGCGTGGAGCGGCGGCATGCAGAGGCCCATGTCCTGGAGGTCTCGGTTGCTCCGGACGTTCGTGAAGCTACCCGGCGCGTCGCGCTGGCCCACCCGGGACTCGACGACGGTCGCGACGTGCGTCCGGGATCCGTCGCGGCGCTCCGTGAAGAGGATGCGCTCGCCCTCGGGACCACGTCCGACGCGGAGCCAGGGTTGGATGTCCCGGACGGCCTCGGGGTCCTCCGAGCGCGCTACGGCGTCGTAGAGGCCCACGGCGGCGCCCGTCTCGAAGACCCGGCCATGGAGGCACGCGCACTGGTCCGTGGTTCGCTCGTCCATGACGGCCTCGAAGACGTAGCGCTCGATCCCGGCGTCCTCGAAGCTCCGGAGGTGGGCGAAGCTCCGGGCGCGCGCGGCGTAGGTCGACGCCACGACGTCGTAGTAGGCGCGGCTCGCGCGCGCACCGGCCTCGGGGCCCAGGCGAGCGTGGAGCATCGCGGCGATCTCGTCGCGGCCCAGACCGTCCTCGAGCCCCTGGGCGACGATCCCGCGCGCGGTCCGGCTCCATTCGTCGCGGCGCCTCCCCCACTGGTCCGTGATGAAGTGGGCCTGGGACTCGGCGGCGTGCTCGGTCACGCGCCGGTCCTGGGCGCTCAGCGAGACCCCGATCCGGCTCCGGAAGGTCGCCGAGACGCTGGTCCGGACCGCGCGGCGCGTCGTGCGTTGGATCCGCTCCCCGGTGACGCGCATCGTCGACGTCAGGGCGGGGATGGTGCGGGCCGGGATCTTCGCGATGGTCGACGCGGCCGCCTGCATCACGCGAGCGCGCGCCGCGGGGCTCAGGTTCGCCCAGTCGACGTCCAGGGCGTTGACGGCGGCGTTCAGGATCTTCGCCTCGGTCCCGGCGGTCGCTCGGGTCATGGCGCGCTGGAGCCGCGCCACGATGGTGTCGAAGTCGGACGGGTCCAGCGGGTCGAGCGCCTTCGTGATGTCCACGCGGGCGATGTGGCGGATGATGTCCGCCGCCGCGGCGGCGCCCAGCTCGAGGTCGGTCACGAGCCCTCGGGCGCCGGCGTCGCGGTCACGAGCTGGGCGAACTCCTCCGGAGCCAGCTCCACGATCTCCACGTTGTCGGCGTCCCGGGTCGTGTTCGCGGCGGTGACGGCCTCGCGCTTCTCCTCCTCGAGCATGATGGAGCGGAGCTGGACCAGCTCGCGCGCCAGCTTCCGGAGGTCGCGCTGCTTCACGGCCTCGGCGTACCGCGCTCCGAGGCGGGTCCGCTTGTCGCGGTCGGTCCGGCGCTTCTTCTTGGCCTTCTCCTCGTCCTCCTCGGCGGGCTCGGGCGCGTCCGGATCGGGCTCGGGCGCGTCCGGGTCCTCGTCAGGCTCCGGTTCGGGCTCGGGCTCCGTACCCGGGGGCGGCTCGGCGTCGTCGGGAAGGATGCCCGCCTTCAGCAGCTCCGGGGGGATGCGCGTCCAGAGATCCTCGAGCTTCTTGAAGTTGCGATTGAAGATCCCCTCCGCCAGCTCCCGGGCCTCGCCCGGGGTGAGGATGGAGGCCTTCACCAGCTTCTCGAGGATGCCGGCGAGGTCGATCGGGTTGCGGGTCGTCGCCGCGTTGCTCCGGAAGTGCCAGAAGCGAATCCCCAGCTCGGGGAACAGCTTCCGGTTGATGAACCAGTCGAAGTCGCTCCGCTCCGGATCGAAGACCTGCATCTCCGTGAACTCGAGCGCGGCGTCGGCGGTGGCCCGGTTGAAGTCCCGGATGTCGCCGCGGAGGAGCCGCGGAAGCCGGAAGCTCATCCCCACCTTGTCGATGTTCCGCTCGTCGTAGTTCTGGAAGAGCGCGTCCGACTGCTGGGCCTGCATGAGGGGGACGATCTCGATCCGGGTCCGGGATGCGTCGTTCGCGTCGAGCGCGGCGCCCTTGGCCGGGATGGCCTGGACGATCAGGATCTTGTGGAAGTTCTGCCGGCCCTTCAGCCGGTTCTCGACGAAGTCCTCGATCTTCTTCGTCGCGTCCTTCGCCAGGTGGCCGCCCGAGACGAGCAGCGCGAGCGGTGGGACCCCCTTGTTCTCGAAGTAGAGGAAGTTGACCTCCTCGGCTTGCCTCGAGCCGAGGACGGCGAGGAGGTTGCCGATCCAGCGCGGAACCCCGTAGGGGGAGCGCGGGCTCCGGACGCGGAAGTGGAGGATCTCCGTGGCCGGCGGGGGAGCGGCGCCCTGGTCGCCCTCCTCACGCTCGAGATCCTCAGGCGAGGCGTAGACCTTGCCCGTTCGGCTCGAGATCACCCGAGGGTCGCCGAACTCCTTGAAGTAGCACTTCCGGCCCTCGTGGATCTGGACGAACCGGCGGAAGCGCCGGAAGGCCTTGATCGTGTCGTAGGTCAGCGGGGCGCGCTTGACCTGGACGCTCACCTCCACCGGGGTCTTGTCGAGGGGGAGGAGCCGCATCGTGAACGCGGGCACGTGGTTGAACTGGGCGATCTTCCCCCCGGCGTTCCGGAGAACCTCCCAGTAGCCGTTGCCCATGATCTCCTTGTCCTCCCGGGTCTCCTTCCGGAGCGCCACGAAGGACTGGTCCAGGCACGCGAACTCGAAGAACGAGTCCAGGCGCGCGCGCTCGAGGCGCATCGCGCGATCGAGGAGCTTCATGCGCTCCCGGACCTCGGCGGCGGTGGGCGGCTCGATCTCCGGGACAGCGTAGGGGTCGCCATCCTGGTCCTCGGCCGCCGGGTCCCCGCTCGCCTCGGCCTCGGCCAGGCGCTCGAGGTACATGGAGTCGGATACGCGCTCCTCGGCGTCGTCGGCGTCGAGGTCGATCACCGGCTCGAAGCGGTGGCCGTGGCCGTCGATGTTGACGGCGTAGGCGTCGACGTTCTGGCGGAGGCTGTTGGAGTGCTCCCACAACTTGACCAGGATCTCCGGGGGGTAGGGCGGGAGGAGCGCCCCGACCTCCTCGAAGATGTGATTGCCGCGGTCCCGGTCGCCGGCGGGGGTGACGTTGGACGGTTGGACGTCGCTCCCGACGATGTGGGCCTTCACGAGGGCCACCGGGTCCGCGATCCCGGCGACGCTCACCACGTCGGCGTCGCCCCAGTCGTCGCCCCAGACCTCGTCGTGTTCCGTGCTCTCCGTGCTCATGGCTCACCGCGAAGGGTAGCGCCGATCGCTCGCGCGCATCGTGACGGGGCGCGTCTTGGAGTCCTCGGCGGTGAAGACCACGACCCGGATCCCGTCCTGGCCGATGTGGACCCCGCGAACGACGCGGCCGCGCTTCTCGACCTCGGCGCGCGCGGCGCGCTTGGCGCCGTCCCAGCCCCGGGCCGTGACCACGATGGGAGTCCACTCCGGAGGCTTCAGCTCCCGGAGCTTGAGGTTCGCCTCGTCCTCCGCCTTCGTCTTGGGAAAGCGGTGGGGGTGTTCGTAGCAGCGGATCTCGTAGCGCACGGGCTAGTCTCCGCCGCGCAGCTTCGCACGTTTCGAGGCCCGGCGCGCCTTCCGAGCGGCCCGGCGCTCCATGGCCTCGTAGGCTCGCTTGCCCTTCCGGGATCCAAGCGAGGACTGGGCCTCCACGATGGCCTTCTGGCGAGCGATCTCGTCCTGCGTCCGGCGCACGGCGGCCGCGTGGGCCTCCGGATTCTCGCGCTGCTTCTCGGCCGACTCGAGGAGGGTTCGGAAGGGCTCCTCCCCGCGCATGGCCCGGGCGACGAAGACGATCGGGCGCATCGCAGGATGCTCGGGCGCGAAGCGCGAGGCCCGGCCGGCCATGACGCAGTCCGGGCACGCGAGCCCGGTCATCACGTCGGGGTCGTGCCCCTCGATGACCAGGCCCTCGAAGTCGCAGCTCCCGCACTTCCCCTGGTAGCGCGTCACCCGGACGGCGGTCTCGCCCGGGCGCGGGGGTTCGGTGGAGACGTGCATGGTCAGACGATGGTGGCCGCGGCCTCGGCCTGCGCGCGCGCGCGGGCGGCCAAGCCCAGGTGCTCGTTGTTGGAGTGCTTCAGGGCCAGCTCGCGGATCCAGGTCGAGAGGTCGACCTTCGAGAGCCCCTTGGCCTCGCGCTCGGCGTTCAGCTCGTCGATGTACTCCTGGAGCGCGGACTTCTGTTCGTCCGAGCACCGGATGTAGATCCCCTTGTCCATGGTCTCGCCCCCGGCGGGCTTGCGGCCCGCGCCCTCGCGGCGGCCGCCTCGCTTCGGCGCCTCCGGCGTGGGGGTCGTGGCGGTCTGCGCCGCCGGCTTGGTTCGCGTCTTCATCGGTCGATCTCCCTTCGGTTGTGTTATGCGTCGCGAACGGCGACGCGTCAAGCGTTTGCGATCTGGGCCAGGATCTCCCGGCCCTTCTCGACGTTGTTGGGGTTGTTCCGTACCCAGTCGCCCCCGCTGTAGCTGGACGTGCTCCGGGGGTCGATGTCCCTGGAGACGTGGCCCAGGACGGCGGCGAGGACGCGATCCACCTCCTCCTCGGTCGGGGTGGTGATCCAGGCCTTGGCGGTGTGGAAGAAGTCGCGGTTCGGGTCGTGGGAACAGGTCGTGACCTTCAGGTAGGCGTCGATCGCCTCCTGGGGGGCGCGCCGGCGTGCGGCGAGGGTGACGGCGTGCTTCCCGAAGCCCGTGATGACCTCGAGCCCGGAGCCCTTCAGCGCCTCGGCCAGGGGGTAGACGCGTTCGCGCACGATGGCGGCGGCCTCGCGGGCGTCGCCGGCCGAGAGGTAGCCCTTCCCGTCGGTCTTCCGGAGGCGGGGGGTCTCGTCCTTCCAGATCGCCCGCTTCAGGTGTTGCGTCGTCCTCTCGAGGGGACGCGCGCACCGGGGGCAGGCGGCGTCCTTCAGGAGCGGGGCGCCGCTCCAGCGGTAGGCGGTCCCGCAAGGGACGCAGCGGCCCTGCGTCACGACTTCACCGTCCCGTCCGGGTTGAGACCCCGCTCCCCGTTCTCGCGGCACGCGTCGCACCACGGCTCGCATTCCTCGCGGTGATTGATCGCGTGGCGGCGCGTGCTTCGCAACAGGCGGTACATCCGCCGCATCGTCGGGTCATCGTCCTCGGTTCCTTTCCACCCACTCGGCGTAGGTCTCTCGTCGGTAGCTTCGCGCGTGTCGAGCGTTGGGGTCCGCCATGCGGCGCACGAACACGTCGAGGGGTTCGGTCTCGCGGTTCTGCCCGAACCCGATCCGGATCTTCACGCGGGGAGCGCACTCGGCGCAGCAGCGCTTCACCCGGGGGAGGCCGAAGAAGACGGCCTCGCGATCGCAGCCCTTGTAGCCGCACGTCTTCCCGTCCATGAAGCCCTTGGACCAGCCCGAGAGGTGGCCGTAGAGGCAGACCTTGCAGGTCCCGTTGCTGAAGCACTGCCAGGTCCCGCAGCCCTCGCACTGCGCCGGCTTGCACTCGTCCCCCCAGCGGTTGCAGTGGGGGCAGGTCACTTCGCCACCGTCATCGCGTCCAGGCGCTCCAGCATGACGCGCGCAGCTCGCGCGGCGCGCTCGTCGCCCGCGGCTTCGTACCGCGCCAGGTTCTCCAGGATCGCCTTCCTCATGCTCTCGATGGTCATGCTCGGGTCTATGTGCAGACGTTGTGCCATACGCAATCAAGAAGGATTTTGATATGCGTGGCGCTTGGCGCTATGACATTCGTGTCGTGGTCGAGTCGTTGTGTCACACGGGGCGATCTACGGCTTGACATTCGGAGGATCGGGTTCACCATGGCGCGCATGACCTCCACGTGACGGACCCCGGGCCCGTAGGAAGAAGGCCCATCATGCAGCGTTGCCCCCACTGCGGTCGGACTCTCGTCGGCCAGCGCGAAGACCACCCGGAGCTGTGCGAGCTACAGCTCCGGCTCGCCGCCCGGCGACCCGTCACCCTCGAGATCTCCCCGGGCGACCCCGGGCTCCAGCTCCAGAAGCTGGCCCCGGACTTCTTCGTCCTCATGAACCCGGTCCGCTGGCGGGCCGACGTTGCTTCGGCGTAGCCCTCGAGCCTTCCGCGTCGCGGCCGTGCTGTAGCAGCGCGAGCACGCCCCCTTGGCCTTGTGGGGGCGGTCCGTGCCGCCGCAAACGACGCACGCGGGGGGCTCGCGGCCATCCCACGACCTCGAGCGCCCAATGAAGCCGCCCTCGAGCATGAGGGCCAGGATCCGCTCGGTCTGGCCGGGGGTGACGGCGTAGACCTTCGACTTCGCGCGGCGGCGGCGCGGCCTTCCCGCGGGCGCATGGCGGAGCTTGATCCCGAGCGCGCCGGCCGCGTGCCGGATCTTCGTCGTGCTGAACCCGGACATCGCGGCGAACCGCCGGAGGGTGATCGCCTCGAGCCCGTGGCGCGGAGGGCCGAGGCCCAGCTTCTCGGCGCGGGCGCGGAGCGCATCCGGGGAGCGGTCCAGGAGCTTCGCGATCCGGGGGAGGGTCGTCCCCCAGTGGTTCGCGAGGATCCGATCCTCCTCCTCGGTCCAGGCTCGGCGCGCGCGGGCGGGGCGCGTGTCGTAGCGGGGTGGCGCCGGCGCCGGCGGGGCGGGGGCCTGGCGGGGGGGTTGCTTCGCGAAGCGTCGCGAGAGCGCCGGGAAGCGCTCCTGGAACGCGACCCATTCGTCCCAGCTCATCCGCTCCATGCGCTACGCGTTCGCCGGCTTCAGGTCGCGCCCGAAGTGGTCGAGCCCGCACCGGGCCTCGATGCCCCAGGGCAGGAAGGGGTTGTAGACCCGCCGCCCGAGGAGCCCGCCCCCGAGGGTGAGCGGGAGGAGCCCGAGCCCCTTCGCCGGGGCCAGGGCGACCTCGAACGCGGCGTTGACCTCGGTCGTGATGCGGTCGGTAGCCCGCCGGAGGTGGGGGCGTAGCGTCTCCATGACCTTCTCGACCTCGGCGTCCGTCACGACGCCGCCGCCCGCGGGAGGTTCACGATCTTCTTGCACTCGGGGTAGCTCGTGCAGCCGAGGAACGGCCCGAACTTCCCCTCGCGCCGGGCCATGGCGCGCCCGCAGTCGGGGCAGGGGCGGACCTCGCGCGCGCGCACGTAGGCCTCCCGGACCGCGCCCCGAAGGCGCTCGAGGAAGGTGGCGACGCGATCCGCGACCCCGTGGGGCGCCGTCCGGAGGATCTTGATCCCCTTCTCCGTGGGGCGGAAGCGGAGCTTGCCGGTCTCGCCGAAGTCGTCGCGCTCCTTCTCGAGCCCGCCGACGCAGACCCGGATCGCGTCCTCGCCGCAGCCGCGCGCCGTCGCGGCGCCGTCCAGCGTGGTGAAGATCCGGACCTGGGCCGCAGCCCCCGGGACCGTGAGGTCGAAGACCTGTTCGCGGCCCTGGACGCGCCAGGCGAAGTCGCCGCCGCGCTCCCGGACCTTCAGCCCGATCCCCTCCAGCTCCGAGACCAGCCTCTCGGCGGGGATCTCGACGTACCTGGTTCCCTTCGTCATGACTCGCACCCCTTTCTAGCGCGTTGGCGCGCGCTTGATTCTGTTTTACGCCTTGACGTGCGAGGTGTCAAGGCAAAATCGACCGAGGCTTACTCGGCGGCGCCGGCGACCTCCGTCCAGGGCTCCATCTCGGTCGATCGGGAGCCGTTGGCGGTCTCGCGCTCGGCCAGGGACTCCTCGAAGCGCTGGAGGACGCGAAGCCGGAGGCGCTCCGGCTCGCGTCGCAGCGGCTCCGGGGCCTGGAAGAGGAGGCAGCGGTAGAAGCATCCGTAGTGCCCGAGGACCGAGCTGGTGAGGTCCTCGGGGTCCGCGAGGTCCATCGGACAGCGCGCGCCGTCCGGCGGGTCGCGGGGGGCCACGCGCCCGTCCCGGACGAAGGCCTCGGGGAAGACGTGGTCGTCCGGCTCCGGCCACTGTTCGCGGTCGCCGGAGCACATCCCCCAGCTCGCGCTCGTCCGCTTCTCGCCGATGGCGTCCGAGTCCTCGAGCCGTAGCGGGAGGCCCGCGGCGATCCGGCGCTGCATCCGACGGAGGGCGTCCTGCCAGCGGCCTTCGGGGAACTCGGGGTTGATGGGATCGTTCGTCCCACGCACGCGCTTCCGGAGATCGCTCATGGTTACCGAGTATCAGCCGGAACGGCCGCGGGCGATAGTCCCCTCGGCCGAGCCGGCAAGGTGGGGCGTTCTAGACGTTCGTGTACCTCGCGGCCCCACTTGGCGATCAGACTCGCCTGGGCCTCCTCCGGGGTGGGGAAGTTGGGGACGAGCGGAGGAGGCGGAAGTTTCACGAAGCCCACGCTATCAGTAGTCCGCGCCGGGGAAGGGCGAGTAGTGGGCCGCCGCGCGGACGACGTAGGTCCCGATCCCCTTGGTCTCGTGGTGTAGGACGGGGTCGCTCGAGGGTGTTCCTCCACGGTAGGGGGTCGCCAGCGCGCGCCCGCGGTAGCTGCCGTGGAAGGTGGTCTCGGTCCCGTCGTCCATGCGGACGACCCAGTGGGTTCCCCAGCGGGTCGTCTCCTGGCGAACGAGGCGCCCGAAGGCCTCGCCGCAGCCGATCCCGTAGACGGCGACGATGCGATCGCCCGCGGTGGGGGTGAGGTCCGCCCAGCCGGCGGTGTCGAAGTCCAAGAGGTTCCAGCCCGTGTTCTGCGTCGTGCTCATGCTGGGGTCTATGTGCAGACGTCGTGCCATACGGAATCAAGCGGGTTCCCGGGTTGATTCCGCTAGACGCTATGACATTCGTGTCGTGGTGCGACGCCGGGACGAGTCGGGTTGTCTCAGTCCTTCCACCGGGGTTCGCGCCCGATGGCGGTCTCGAGCACGGCGGCCGCTCGGCTCACGGTCCGGAAGTGGTGCGGTCGGAGATCCTTCGGGTCGTAGTCGGTCAGGTCCGGGCGATCGATCCGCTCGATGGCGGTCCGGATCGCTTCCTCGAGCGCAGCCTCCCGGAGTTGGCTCTCCCGGAGGCGCGCGCGTGCGATGCTCGCCTCGCGTACGGCCTCGGAGCGGCCTGCGATCGGAAGAGGACCCGCGGCAGCTTCCCGCAGCTCCGCGGCCAGGGGCGAGCCCCCGAGCGCGTCGGCGGCCCGCTCCAGGAGGGCGCGCAGATCGGAGGGGAGCCCGGAGCGCTTGCGGGTCATCGGAACCTCACCGGCTTGTAGTCCACGACCTCCGGAGGAAGGGGCTCGGTCTCGAGCTTCTTCAGGATCTGGGCGATCCGGAGCGCCTTGATCCAGGCCTCCCGGGCGTAGCCCTCGAAGCGCTGGAAGGTCTCGAGGTCCCGGAAGTGGTCGCGGTAGTGGAGCGCGGTCGCCCGGTTCTGCTTCACCCGGTCGACGAACATCCGGCGGTGGTCCTGGAGGTAGACCCGGACGACCTCCAGGCGCTTCGTCTCGATGACGTGCCCGATGGCAGCGAGCGGGCGGTACAGCTCGAGGTTCAGGACGAAGCCGTCCAGGGCGCCGGTCATCTCCCGGATCGCGCCCTTCGTCCACTTCTTCAGGGGGCGGAGGAGCGGGCGGCGACGTCGCCGGATCTTCACGGGCGGACCGCGACGGCCGGATAGTCGTCCGCGTAGGTCTCCATGCGCGCGCGGAGCGCCTTCATGGCGTCCCGCTTGTCGAGGACTCGCTCCCGGAACGCGTCGACGTCGACGCTCGTGGAGCCCGGGACGTTGGCCGCGCCGTAGACCAGGAAGTCCGCGGCGGTGATGGCGCGCCGGAGGGCTTCGTACAGCCGGACGGCCTCCTGGACGTCGGAAGGTGCCGGCTCGAGGATCTGGACGTCGGCGGACCAGGCCGAGACCCCGGTCTCCATGGCCTCGATCGCCTGCCGGATCTTCCGCCGGAGACTGTCCCAGCCCCAGCTCGATCCGTTGGGGTCCGGCTCGAGGCGCCCGGCGAAAACCTCGCGCGCCGGCGCAGCCTCGAGCGCGAAGTCCTCGAGCCCGGAGCGGACCTCGGCCAGGGTCGGAGGGGTATCGGTCGTGCTCATCTAGTTCCAGGCCTTCCCGAGCGCGGCGCGCCCGTTGGGGGTCAGCCCCCACCCGAAGTAGGGGCAGGCGAGCCAGTCCGGATCCGAGGGGGACCGGAGCTTCAGCTCGATGAGACCCCGGCGCTCCAGGGTCTTGATCGTCGGGTTGATACCCTTGGCGTGCGTCCCCCGATCCTCATGCGTGGAGAGGTTCGAGAGGACGGTCCGAAGGTCGCGGCTCAGCTTCACGGGGGCTCCTTTCGTCGGCCCTGGCAGCGTTCCAGGGCCCGCGTGCGGGGTCCACTTTTCGGCTCACCCCCAGGTGACCTTGACGGCCCCGAGGGTGCCGCCCTCCTCCACGAGGGCGGCGAAGGACTCGAGGCGGTCCCGGAGACCCTCCGCGTCGAGCCCGAAGGACTGGACCCGAACAGGGCGCATCTCCACGGCCCCGTCCTCGCGCACGCGCGGGGCGCCGCAGTCGTCCTCGCGCACGAGCGCCGAGACGCGGCGATCGAAGGTCGCCCGCGCGACCATGACGGCGCGGCGCGCGTCGGGGAGCGTGCGCTCGCCCCAGAGGTCGAACTCCCCGGTGGGCTCCCCGACCCGGATCTCCCCGAGGGGGATCCTGGAGGGCGCGGCCGCCCAGCCGAGGAGGGCCAGGAGGGCCCGGGCGTTGACGTTGTTCAGGTTCAGGAAGAGCGTCCCGCGGAGGACCGGGAGGGCGATCGCGTCGACGTCGACGGGGGAGACGCGCGCGGCGCGCTCCAGCTCTGCGTTCGCGCGGCGGAGGGCGCGAGTCGTGGCCTTGCGCGCGGGCTTCGCTTCCTTGTTCCAGTAGCGGGCCGAAGAAGCGCGGTTGTGGTGGTGGTAGGTGCGGGCCATCGTTCTCTCCTCGTCTCGTTCGCGTCTCTTGATTCTGTATATACGGCCTGCTAGGCAGGGGGTCAAGTCAAAATCGACAGACCCCCTCGATTTTCAGCGCGCGCCGCGGCGCTTCAGCTCGGTCCAGTAGATCCCGGCCTCGTCGCGGTAGCGGCCCGCGCGGTCCAGGTCGTCGACGCGGTCCAGCGCGTCCATGGCCTCGGCGGTCTTCACCGCGTCCATGCGGGAGTGCCACAGCTCCGCGTCCGTCATGGTGCGCGCCCGATCCTCGATGTTCGTCAGCGTGTTCATGCTCGGGTCTATGTGCAGACGCCGTGCCATACGGAATCAAGCCGGGTAGTGGCTTGATTCCGCTAGACGCTATGACATTCGTGTCGTGGTGCGACTAGAGGATCGAGTCGGTCTGGCGCACTACAGGGTCCGGGCGTGGGCTTCGTTCTCGCGGTCCCGGACGATGCGGGACAGCTCGGCCACGGGCTCGAAGCGGAGCGCGGCCGCTCGGCTCTCCTCGGTCCCCGCCGGGCCTCGAGCCAAGTCCAGAAGCCGCTCGAGGGCATCGTGGGCCGCGTTGGCGACCATGGCCCGGATCCCGGGATCCTCGTATCGCGCTCGAGTCCAGGAGGTCAGGGACTTGATCGCGTGCGCGGCTCGGCGCGAGCGCTCGAGGTCGCCGGATCGGCGGGCTCGTGTCTCGAGGTAGGTCGCCAGGTTGTCGAGCCCCCCGAGGACGGCCGCCAGCGCCTCTTGGAGACCCTCCAGCGTCCGAGGGCTCGTGGGACCTTGCGGCGGACGCTCGACGGCCCCAGGGCGCGCCAGGTCCGGGAGGACGGCATCGGGAAGGAAGCCGATCGTCTCGCCCCGGGGCCCGTAGAACCAGACCGCGCCGGGGAACTTGGCCAGGCCCAGGCTCACCGGGAGGTTCCCCGGAGCGAAGGTCGGGACCTCGATCACCGTCCGCTCGACCTCGGAGGCGCGGAGGTTCAGGATCTCTCGGCCCTCCGGCGTGTAGACCCGGACGCGGAGGCCGCTCCCCGAGGGGGAGGCGCGGACCACGGCCCGGATCTTCGGCTCAGTCAGGAGGACGCCCAGGACGCTCTCGGCGGGGTTCATGCCGGGAGTATCAGCCCAGCTCGTAGCTGTCCGCCTCCCCCTCGAGCGCGCCGGCCTCGCGCTCCGTGACGGGCTCGGGACGGCCGGCCTCGCGCTCGGCTTCCCAACGGTCCAGGACCCCCTTCCCCAGGTCGGTCTCGCTCCTCGCCGTTCCCCAGGCGTACCAGTGGGCGCGAGGGTCGCGCTCCTCCACGAGCCGGCGCGTCGCCTCCACGCGCTCCAGCGCCTCGGCGTGCGTCGGGAAGGGTCCGCGGACCATGGAGCGCCGGGGCCCGTCGATCGCGCTGACGTAGTAGAACCCGGGGCGGGGATCGATCGGCTCGCCCTCGGCCCCGTTCACGAACGCGACGATCGCCTCCACCAGCTTCGTCGGGAGCTTGTCCCCGATCGATCCCAGGCTGAACCCTCCTCCGTGGTACCAGACCACGAAGAGCGCGGTGTCGCCGCGCCGGATCCGGAAGCTCGCGGCGTGCTGGCCCGTGTAGACGCGCTCGGCGTCGCCGAACCCCGCGCGCTCGAGGACGCGGAGGAGCGTGGGCTCCGGGGCCGCCTGCCATCCCCAGGGCATCGGATCCGGAGCCGGGACGGTGGCGGCGTAGGGGCTGTTGAAGACCGGGGCGATGCCCCCCAGAAGGGGGACGGGCTTGCGACGCCGAATCCTCACAGCTCCCCCGGGACCGTCTCGGGGAAGACCCTGAAGCCGTAGGCGCGGAGGTAGGCGCGGAGGTTCAGGACGTCCTCGCGCTCCTGCTTCGCGGCCGCCGAGCGGCGGCGGACCAGGTGGTCCGTGCGGAGCGTGGGGACGTAGCCGTGCTCGGTCATCGCGGTGTGGAGGGCCACGTTCGACTTGAACGAGGAGATCCGGGCGATGGTGTCGTCCAGCTCCTTCGCGTTGCGGAAGATCTCGTTCGTGGTGCGGCCGGTCTTGGGGTCGGTCTTCATGGCGTCGTTCCTTCCTTCGCTCGCGTCTCTTGATTCTGTATATACGACCCGCATGGCCAGGGGTCAAGACAAAATCGACCAGGCTCGGTCGATTTTCAGACCCGCTCCCCGTTGGCGGTGTAGACGGGGACGATGCGGCGCAGGCGGCGCGCGCAGTCCGAGCCCAGGGGGTAAAAGCCCACGGCGTCGGGGTCCTCGCTCCGCGCGTCGAAGCTCGCGCCCGTCAGGGTGAAGGCCCGGAAGCTCGCGCCGATCGCGAGCTTGCCGCAGAACGCACAGCACTCGGTCTGCCCGGCGCCGTAGCCCTTGCGACCGAGCCCGATGCGGCCGACCCGCTCGAGGTTGGTCTGGTAGCTGGGGTGGCCCCCGGCTCCGCCGAAGGGCTTGGGGGTGATGCCCTGGGCGGTGGCGGTGGCGATGGCGGTCTTCGTCGTGGTCATGCTGGGGTCTATGTGCAGACGTTGTGCCATACGGAATCAAGCGGGTTCCCGGGTTGATTCCGCTAGACGCTATGACATTCGTGTCGTGGTGCGCAGCCGAGGCGAGTCGGGTTGTCGCACCCGGTCTACTCGAGCCGCCGGAGGCTCCAGGTCCCGCCGGCACCCTCGTCGCCCTGGTAGGTGGCCCCGACCTCGAGCCCGCGGAGGGCGGCCGCGGTCTCCGGGTCGAAGTCGTTGGCGGCCAGGAAGGTCTCGAGCGTGGTCTCCATGAGGTCCGGATCCCCGGGGCTGCCGTTGTCCAGCTCGTAGCGCGGGGTCACGGGGACCCAGACCCACGACGTCCCCGGCTCCACGTGCTCGAGGGCCCAGAGGATGGCCGCGGTCGCGGTGTCGTGGGCCGGCCCCCTGGGCTCGGTCCGCGCGAAGATCTGGTAGCGGGTCACTCGTCGTCTCCGGGCTCGAAGTCCACGGTGGCGCTCCGGATCGCCAGCTCGACCCCCTCGTCCTCGGCGTGCTCCGCGAGCGCGTCCTGGATCGTCCCGGTGTCCAGGACGTTGTCGAAGATGTCGATCGGGGCGATGTCCTGCCCGTTGGGGTCGAAGTCGATCCGGAACCGGATCACGATGGTCTTACTCATGCTCTCCTCGCTTTCAGTCGATCCGGGCGTCCGCCCGGTCCCAGTCGTCTTGGTCGCTGTGCCACTCGAAGCCGCAGCCGAGGCACCGGACCAGGGTCCGATCGCCCAGCTCGCACGCCTCGCACGAGCACTCGGGGCAGCTCACGATCTCGAAGTCGTCGCCGGCGAGCATCACGCCTCCAGTCCGCGCACGTAGCGGGCCTTGCAGACCTCGCGCTCGTAGACCGCCCAGGGGTCCTCCGCCTCGCCCTCGAGCCCCAGGGAGGCGCAGAGGCTGGCGAAGTCGAGGGCAGCGTCCAGGGCCTCCTCGGCCTCCTCCATGGCCTCCCGCTCGGCCTCCTCGCGCTCGCGCTCGAAGTCGTAGGGCTCGGTCGTCTTCCAGTCGTCGTATCCGGGTAGCAGCATGGCGGTTCCCTTCGTCTCGTGGACGGCTCACGCCGCCGCGGCGATGGCGCGCTCCAGGCGCTCGAGGTAGGCGGGGGCCGCCTCCATGACCAGGGCGTCCCCGCGGGGGTCCGTGGTGACCTTCGTGGAGACCACCATCCCGCTCGCCCGGATCGCTTCGTCGCGCTCGTCGTGGGCGTCCCACTCGCTCTCCGGCGAGTCCGGGGACTCGGGCCAGGGGTTCGCCTTCGCGGCGATCAGGTAGGCCGCCCGAACCGCCTCGTGGGCGGCGATGGCCTTGGCGGCCGCCTTCTGGATCCTGTTCTGCTTCACGGCGTCTCCTCCACGAGGCGGACCCGGCGCGCGCCGTAGCGCTTCCTGGCCGCCTTCAGCTCCTGTTGGGCTTCCTTCCAGCCGATGACGTGGACCACGGCCTGGCCGTCGACCTCGACACGGAACCAGCGATCCGCGCGGCTCACGCGTCCTCCCCGAGCTGGCGCTTCAACCAGCGCACGGCGCCGCGCTCGGTCTTGAACCAGCGGCTCCGGGTGAAGGTGAGGGCCAGGAAGCGCCCGTCGTGCTGGGGGAAGACACCCTGGCTCAGGGACTCGTTGTTCCCGAGGTCCAGCGTCCGCTCCATGATGGGCGCGGGGTTCGGGGTGGGGTCGGGGCGACCCTGCGGCTCCGGCTCCACTTCCAGATCGGCCCCGCAGCCCCGACACGACGCCTCGCGGGCGCCGTCGGGGAAGAGCACGGTCACGTTGCATGCGGGGCAGGGGGCCCAGGTGGTGTCCATCGTGGTCATGCTCGGCTCTTAGTGCAGACGTTGTGCCATACGGAATCAAGCGGGGTAGTGGCTTGATTCCGTTGTGCGCTATGACATTCGTGTCGTGGTACGCCGCTTGGGGCGAGTCGGCTTGTCACGCCGGCGCGCCGCCGCGACCTCGTAGGGGTCGGGCTCGGTCGCGATCTCGACGCGGTGGCCCCGGCTCTCGAGGTTCGCGAAGCACTCGGCCGGGACCGTGAAGAAGACCTGGGCGCGGCGGTAGCCGACCGGCTTCCCGTCCAGGATGGAGGGCTCGGGGCGGAAGACCCCGTCGGGCTCCTCCCAGTGGAGGAAGAAGCTCCGCCGGCCGAACCGATCCGGGCCCGCGTCCTTGTAGAAGACCCGGAAGACCACCGGGGCCGCCTTCTTGCGCCGGATCCTCACGCGTCCCCCCGGGGGGACGCCCAGCCGTGCGCGCCCGTGACGGGGTCGATGAAGAGGCGCCCCGCGGGCGGGCCCGAGAAGCTGGCGTCGATCGCGGCGTCGACGAACCGGACCAGGTTGTCCCCGCGCTCGCGCTCGTGCCGGAGGCGCGCCTCGAACAGCGCGCGGTCGATCTCGCCCCAGGTGGAGCCGTCGCGGTAGGCCTCCTCGCGGAGGGCGGCGGCGTCGGTCTCGCGGCCTTCGATGGCGGCGCGAACGTAGCGGCTCAGGCTCGAGGGCCCGTTCCAGGTCGTGAAGGTGGAGGCCATGGTCAGAGTATCTCCCGGGGTGAGGGTTCGGCTCAGAGGCTCAGGTAGAGGCCCGTCTCGGCCTCGAAGATGCGGCGGAGGCTGTCCGCGTAGACGCGCTCGAAGCGCGCCAGCTCGCGGGTCTCGAGCCCGCGGCGCGTGACCTTGTGGAAGGACACGGCGTAGGTGTCGGAGGGCTCCAGCTCGATCCGAACGTGCGTCACGCCGCGCGCGTTCTTCATAACCTTGAACTGGAGCCCGCCGAGCCCGTCCAGGGCGAGGAGGTTCCGGGCCCCGATCATGTACATGGCGCCGTGTCCGCCGAGCCGGCGCGGTTCAGCGGGGCGACCGTCGCGGCCCGGAGGAGGGCGGCCAGGATCTCGGGCTCGGTCGCGACGCTGTACTCCGGGCTCCTCGAGCGCGAGCGGGTGACCAGCTCCCGCACGTGGGCGCGGTACATCTCCGGCCTCAGGCTCTCCAGGAGAGGCCCGGGGGCGCACGCGAGGAAGAGGCCTGGAGGTTCGTCCTTCTGGGGGTAGGCCTCCCGGATCGCCTCCTCGGTGATGCCCATCCGGTCGAAGGACTCGGTCACCCACCGGGGGAGGAAGTCCTCCACCTTCGCGCGCCGGCGACGGCGGATCCTCATGGGCAAGGCTTCAACCAGCACGCGCCGCAGAGGTCGGGGCGGAGGAGGGTCCCGGCGAGCACGATCCGGGTGGAGTCCTTGCCGCAGCCCGAGCACGTGAACGGGGTCCCCTGGAGCATGCCGGGCTGCGGCGCGGGCTCCGGGGACGGCGAGCGCTTCTTCCGAATGGGCACGCTCGAGTATCAGCCCGGGGACAGCTACTTCCAGCGGAGGTTCAGCGCGAGCCGGAAGGTCGGCGCGGGCGCGGGCTTCACCATCCGGAGCTGGGGCTTCTCGGTCCGGGGCGTGGAGCACAGCTCGCAGAGCTTCAGGCGGCCGCGCCGGATGTAGGGCTCCCCGCAGCGCTCACAGTCGCAGATCGCGACCGTCATCCCCTGGACCGTCGCGGTGTCGTAGCCCTCGGCGCCCTCGCGGAGCTTCGCCAGGGCCGCGGCCTCGATCTGGCGGACGCGCTCGCGGGTGATCCCGAGGTGGACCCCCACCTCCTCGAGCGTCATGCCGTCCGGGTTGTCGGCCACGATACGCCGGACCTCGGCGTGCTCCTCCCACTCGAGGTCGCTCCAGGGGTCGAACGGCTTCGGGCTCTTCCCGAGCCGGCCGCAGCTCCGCCGGTCGTGGCCCGGCCGGCCACAGCTCGAACACTTCCTTTTCGGCGTGGAGCGGATGGCCCCGATGCTGAAGGCGTCCTCCCGAGAGGACAAGGCTTGGGCGGTGGCGTACATCGGCGATCCCTCCGTCGTAGCGGTACCCTTCCGCTATACGGTGAGATCAACGACGCGTCAAGATAAGAGATCGTCGAAATCTTGACAGCCGTCACTTTTCCGGGGTCGGGTCCCACGGGGGCGCGCCCTCGGCCTCGCGCTCCGCCTTCAGGGTCGGGCAGTCCGGAGAGCAGCCGTTGAAGGCGTCCGGGTCGCAGTCCGGGGCGTGGACCTCGGCCAGCTCGGCGGGGTAGGCGCTGGGGACGTCGGCGACGCACGCGGGGTAGCTGTAGCCGTGGGGGCGCGTGTCCGTGCTCCCGCAGTAGGCGCAGACGTAGCTCCCCGAGGTCTCCGCCGGCGAGCGGGGCCCGACGTAGCCCCCGCAGCGGCCGCACTTCCAGAAGCTCCCGTAGGTCTCGTGGAAGGCGTCCCGGATCCGGCGCATGGCGGCGGCCTGGGCGGTCTGCATCGCGCGCAGCGGGGCCTCCGCGTCCTCGAGCGTCCGGGCGACGAACCGGGTCAGCTTCTCCCGGAAGGACTCCACCAGCTCCTCCTCGGCCTCGCTCAGGAGCCCGGTGCGATCGCCGCGCGCCGCGAAGACCAGATCGATCGCGAGGTCTCGAGCGGGGTCCGGGGGAGGGTAGGAGGGGGCGGTCTCGGTCCGCTCCCAGTGGGTCCCGTGCTCCGTGTACCCGGGAACGTCGAGGTCGCAGGGCTCGCCCTTGCCGGCGCGGCAGACGGGGCAGGTGGAGGTCTCCACAGCCCAGGCGGAGTAGATGCCGGTCGCGTCTCTGCTCATGACGTCCTCAGTAGGTGGGGGGAAGGCAGGCCGAGCAGTCGCAGTCGTCGTGCCGGGTCCGGGGGAGCTGGAGGGGGGCGGTCAGGTCTCGCCCGATCCCGAAGTCGATCCCGATGACGAACCGGGCCCCAGGAGGAAGGGCGGGGGCATCACGAAAGATGACCCGGCCGTCCGAGTCCAACACCTCCGTGGGCGTGTAGGGAGCCCGCAGCTCCGCAACCCACCGTGCGCGCTCCGCGATGGCTCGCTCCGGGTCCGTGGTCGTGATCTCCCGGGTCTCGTCGACGACGCGCTGGCCGCGCCACTTCACGACGGCCCGGAGGGCGAAGCGGTTCCAGTCGATGCGGTAGACGCCGGGGGCGATCCGGTCCGCGGGGTCGTAGTTCCTCCTCACCGGAAGATCTCCCAGCCTTGCCACGGGCCCCGGAGGATGGTCTTCGCCAGGTCGACGGCGTCCACCATCTCGTTCCCCTGGAACCAGAGGTGGCGCGAGGCGCCTCCAGTCGAGACCGCACGGACCTCCACGGTCCAGGTGGTCCCGTGGCGGGCGACGTTGCAGGTCACGGTGACGCTGGCGCGGCGCCATCCCTGGATCCTGGCCAGGTGGGCATCGGCGAGGCGGTCCAGCTCGTCGAAGTCGACGCGTTCATGGGGTCGGGGCATGCCCGAGTATCAGCCCGGGAGCCGTCTCGAGGAATCGCCCGGGCCCGTCGTTTTCCGCTTGCGTCCGGTCTTTGAATCCGTATACTCGTAATCATGAAGACGTCGACGATCCTGAAGATGATGGGCCCGCTCGTCGCGCCCGGTGCGGGGCCAGCCCTCTTGCACGCGGGGGGCCTTGTCATCGCGGGTCGGCGGCGAGCGGTGGACCTTCCGGTCCGCGATGGTCGCCAGCTCGAAGCACTCCACGTGGATCTCGACGTCGAAGGTCGTCGTGGTCCGGTTCGAGCCCCAACCCGAGCCCCGGGCCAGGAACAGGTCCGCGGCTTGCTCCTCGGTCTGGTTCTTGGCCGGGCGGTAGCCCTTCACGCTCACGCGGAGCCAGGGCTCCCAGGTGACGTCGCTCCGGGCCGCGGCTTCCTTCAGGCCGCGCTTCGTGACGTCGTCGACGTCGTCCCCTTCGATGTCCAGATCGATCTCGTCGCAGATCGCCCGGAACTTCGTGGAGGAGTAGCCGGACCCCTTGACCATGTAGATGTCGACCAGGAGCTTCCGGCCGTCGGCGCTCGTGATCTCGTGGCGCTCGATCCTCTTGCCCCCGCTGACGCGTCTCGTTGCCATGCCGGGGAGTATCAGCCAGGCGGACCGTATAGCGCTCTCAAAAGCTCCCGATCGGCGTCCGTGATGCGAGGGGGGAAGGTCCGATCCGGGGTGGGGGTCTGGACCGGGCGCATGATGCTGGTGTCGAAGTCGTCGTGCGCGAGCCCGAGGCAGTGACCTAGCTCGTGTTGGAGGACCAGGTGGAGGATCTCCGAGGTCCCGGTGTTCGCCGTCCGGATGGCGCAGCTCGGCCCGGATCGGAAGCGGGCGTCGCCCCCGGGCTCCATGCCGGGCTCGCTCGGAACGCCCACGAGGACGGTCACGTCGCAGTCGTCGGTCCGGACCTCGAGCGCGGGGAAGCCGAGCCGCTGGTTCGTGGCGTCGCAGGCCTCCCCGACGGCGGTCACGGCCTCCATGAGGTCGTCCGAGGTGTCGAGGTAGGCCTCCGGGCAGACGGCCAGGGGGAAGCGCTCCCGGGGCCAGGTCGGCGCGTCGGGCATGAGCCCGGCCTCCTCGTGCGTGGCGACTCCGACGGCGACCAGGATGCCGGCGGCGAGCGCGAGCACGGCCAGGATGATCGCCATGAACTTCCAGCTCCGGATGAACTCCATGGCCCGAGCCTACCTCAGAACCTCGGTCCGCTCGATCTCAGCGATGACGGCCCGGACCTTCGCCGTGGCCTCCTGGATCTCCCAGATCAGGATCTCGACCAGCTCGTCCGCCGCAGCGGCGCAGAGCGGGCAACATCGGCCCGCCGGCGTCCGGATGGCGTCCTCCCCCAGAGGGTCGCGGCAGCCGGCGCAGCGCGCGGGGCGCCTCACGGCAGCCCTTGGCCCCCGCAGATCCCCATGCAGCTCTCGCCCTCCGGCGGGTCGTCCAGGCAGGCCTCGCAGTCCTGGCAGGCCTTCGAGCAGAAGCGCTTCCCCGGCGGGGCCGGGTGGTCGCCATGCTCGCAGACGTTGACCTCCTCCGGGCCGCGCCCCGAGACCTTCTCGCCGTTGTGGATCGCGAAGCCGGAGGGGTCGACGTAGACCCGGCCCTCCTCGCACAGCTCCCCGTTGACGGTGACGGTCCGGGGACCGCTCACGTGGACCCCGTGCGCGACCAGGTAGGCGTCGATCGCGGTGGCAACCTCGTCCCCGGTCAGCTCGATGCTCACCCCGGGCCCGTACTGCGTCCGGCCCTCGCCGTGTCGGACCTTCATCCGCGCAGCTCTCCCCGGATCTCCATGAGGAGCTTCCCGAGCTGGTTCTCCCCGACACCCCGGGGGCACTCCCCCCAGAAGCGATCCCCCCAGGTGTTGACCTCGATCAGCTCCCGCTCGCCGGTCTCGAGCAAGACGCGCGCGAGGAAGGTGTCCGGGCGGAACTTCTGGCGAAGGAGCCCCCGCATCACGTCCACCTTGATCGCCTCCCAATCCGGGCGGATCTTCAGGCGCTTGCCGGCGGCCTTGGCCTTGCCGGCGGTGGGCAGGAGCCGGATCCGCTCCCGCGCCTTCTGGTCGAGCGTCTTGGCGGCCTGGTAGGCGTGCTCGACGGTGGGGTATCGAACAGGCGCCAGGGTGTCGAGGTCGAGCACGGGCGGGCCACCCGGGTCCTCGAGCGTGACGCCCCCGGGCACGGCGGCGAAGTTGGAGAACGCGGTCCCGCGGAAGCTGATGATGGGCTCCATGGCCCGAGTATCAGCCCTCGGGCTCGTTCGTCCCGAGGCGCGTCGTCGGGACCGGGATCCCATGGGCGCGGAGCAAGGCCTCGAGCTGTTGCTGGATCACGCGTTGGGTATGGACGGCGGTCCGGAGCCCGTCCTCGTGCTTGGCCCCTTCGTCGAAGGCGGCGACCAGGATCCGGCGCAGACCATCCTCGAGCCGGTCCATGTAGGCCTCCCCCATGGCGTCGGCGTCGACGCCGGCGGCGGCCAACAGGGCGCGGGCTAGCTCCGTGGCGCCGGACAGGTGCCGGGCGACGTAGAGGTCCCGCCGATCCTGCGTCGGCATGTACCAGGACTGGGAGGGCTTCGTAGGCACGTCGGAAGTCTAACCGAACGTGAGGACGCTCCCGATGTCCACCTCGCCGCTTCCCACGACCTCGGCGCCTATGGCTCCGTGGTCCGGTTCCAGGTCGCGCTCCTCCTCGGACTCGATCGATCCAGCGTCGCGGCCGCGGCGGGCGAACTCGCGGGCGAACCACAGCGCCATGAGGCGGTCCCCGGTGTGCGCGCCTCGGACGTAGTAGCGCATATCGGCCAGAAGGGCCTCGGCCTCCTCCACGGCCTTGTCGTGTCCGGACGAGGGGAAGAGCCAGTCCCCCGCCGAGATCTCCACGGCCAGGCCCTCCACACCGAACTGGGGGTGCGCCTTGTTCTTGCCGGTGTGGAAGGGGATCAGGGTGGGGAGTCGCCGCTCCTCCTCGGGGAGGTCGGCCTGGTTCCGGACGATGTCGAGGATCCAGCGCTGCGCGGCGTTGTTCTCCACGATGAAGGTGGGGAGGTAGCGGCGGTCGTGGTCCAGGATGCGCTCCCGGATCTCGGCGCTGGACCACCTCCCGGACTCCACCCAGAGGAGCTGACGCGAGAGGTCGTCCGGCCACAGCAGGATGGTCACGAGGGCGGTCAGGTGGCTTCCCTTCTTCTTCTCGCCGGTCGCGAGGTCGACCCCGGTGATCGCGATGGCCCCCGGGGGAAGCTCGGCGGGGTCCAGGCGATAGACCAGCTCGAGATCCTTGGCCGCGTCGATGCAGGCCTGAAGGGCCTCCTCGTCGAAGGGGCTCTCGCCCTCGTCCCGGGCCTTGCAGAGGTGGGCGCGCGCGAACTCGAGCGGGCCCATGTCGGTCCGGGCTTTGTCGAGCCGGTCGTGGTCCCACTTCCAGGGCCAGGTCAGGTTGCCGTCTTCGTCGATGCTGACGTACCGGGCGCAGTGCCATCCGGCCTTCTCGAGGGTGTGGGCGGCGTCCTCGGGGTGCCACGCGTTCGTGAGGAACCAGATCCGGCCCTTCTTGCTGACGCGGTCGATGAAGGCCTTCCGGATGCGCCGGATCACCTTCTTGCGCTGGTCCGGTGTCGCCGTGTTCTCCGAGTCGAGGGCGTCGTCCAGGAGAAGGATGTCGATGCGCGAGCCGGTGACGGCGTCGTAGAGGCCCAGGGCCTGGACGCTGGGGTCCCGGGAGTGAACCGGGCGGCGGACGGTGAACGCGTCCTCGCGCCAGGTCCCGCCGGGGAGGAGGTCCGGGAAGACCTCGGCCAGCTCCTTGCTCTTCTCGATGTAGCTCCGGATGACCTTCGCGATGTCGATCGCGCGGCCCTGGTTCTTGCTGACGATCGCGATGCGGAGGTTCGGGTTCCGGCCCAGCTCCCAGAGCATGCGCAGGATCCCGAGCTGGGACGTCTTCCCGGACTCCGGGAAGCTCATGAGGATCATCCGGGGGAAGACGTCGGCCAGGGCCTGGAACTCCTCGTGAAGCTCCTCCTGGACGATCGGCTCGTCGGTCTCCGCGTCGCGACCGACGTACGCGCAGAACTCGTCGACGTCTTCGCGGCATGCCTGGATCCGGCGAGCGTGGGCACGGGCCAGCTCGGACTCCAGCTCGCGCCGCTCCAGCTCGGCCTCGAGTAGCGCGGCCTCGCGGTCGTCCTCGTCCGTGTAGACGTCCTCCCGGGGGGACGCGCGGCGGCGGATCTTCATGCGGGTCGCGTCGCGGAGCGGAGCCAGGCACCCTCGCTCCCCGGAGCCTGGAGCCAGGCGATCGCGTCGTCGTCGGTCTCGAAGACCCGGAACGCGTTCCCGTTCAGGAAGATGCTCCGGCGCACGTCCCCGCCCGAGACGATGAAGCGGGCGCCGGCGAGCTGCATCGAAGCCATGAGCCAGCCCCCGGTCTCGATCCACGTCCCGATGGTCCCGGCCTCGGGGAAGGGGAGCCAGGC
>Ga0081535_100441_pt1 | contig 29939 bp, 32 predicted proteins | sample HotLakmasection3_FD_71020 | JGI IMG/M metagenome (GOLD analysis project Ga0081535, IMG submission 71020) | Hypersaline microbial mat communities from Hot Lake, Washington, USA - Section #3 (SPADES assembly) (version 2) | ecosystem: Environmental > Aquatic > Non-marine Saline and Alkaline >... | reverse complement strand
CCGCAAGATCGTAGATGGCATCAGCTTACCAGCCTTAATGGATAGGGCAACCCGCATCAAATCCTGCCAGTGGGTCTGAATCAGTTTCCAATTCACCACATCGGTAAATAAGGGATCAAGGTACTCATAGATAGACTCTCTACTGGGACGTACGAAGGTGTAATCCTGCCAATTGCGAATTCTAGGCATTAATTTAATCCCCAGTAGATAGGCTAAGCCGAAGACTGGAACAGATTGTCCTTGGGTATCAGCATGCAAGGTATCGGGTTGAATGTCGGACGTGTTTTTGAGCAGCCCATCGAGAATATAAACTGCTTCCCATACCCCACAGGTAATGAAGTGCGTGAATAAGGCAATGTACGTATCAGAAACATGATGGTAAGCAATGCCGCCATATCCACCGTAACGAATGTGATACTCCGAAAGGAGATTATTTTCATAGGTCTCGAATTTACAGCCGTCAGCAGCGGCACGCTTTCCGGTTCCCCAAAGTTTCGGCAAATTGAGGCGGTTGTAAGCATTGATCATGTCTGTCATGGCGGCCTGTAATTTGGGCACATTGATATGACGACGATGAATATAAGACACTTGGTGGGACGTAATGTGCCCACGAGTGTGCCTGGCTGTTTGATTGGCACCTAAATTGCAACCTAATCCAAACACAGTCAAAAGGTAACGCTCTACAGGATTGTCTAGCTTGGGTTCTGAACCTGATTGTGGGCCAAAGTGACGAGTCCAGTTCAGCCAATGTTCAACGTTAGTGAGAATGTCGAGAATACTGCGCTCGGGTAACCGTTGCTGAATTAAAGCTTCCAGCTTGTCAGCACCTGCGGGTTTAGTTAAAGCTGGAATACGCTTGAGGACGGGTTCTCCAGTTGCACTTATTGTGACTTGAGTGCCGTCCTTACAGACCTGGTCTACAGCACTCGCCACTTGCGTCAACCACTGCTGCAAATGATTGACAAAGGTTTCTGGTGTCGCTGGAATTTCTAATTCCTGGCAAAATTGTTCAATTTGAGGTTCACAAACCTCCCAAGCAAGTAGTTGTTCGCCAAAGTCAGCAAAGGATTCTGACCCCACAACACAAGCATCACCAGTCTTTAACTCTGCTGCCAGGTAGGTGAAGAGGCAGATTTCAAGCAGCGGGCGAACGATTAGCTCTTTCTTATCCTGGTGCACGACCACTAATCGCCGCCAGGGGGCACTCACGAAACTTAAGTCAATGCCATCAGTTGGTAAATGCCGCTGCCGCCGATGCTCATGTCGCAACACAAAGGCAAGAACATCCATTACGCTCTGGTCTTGAGTGGTGGAACGAATATCTAGCGCGCGTACCAGTTTGAAGAGAGCCTTGCGATGGGGAATATAAAACCGCCAGAGCAACGGTAAATGATTGTCGCCGTCATAGGCAGCGATCTCTTCGTATTGCTCCAGAATGGCTGTAGTACCCCCATGCGTCGCTAATAGTGTTTTGACTTGTGCTCCGAATGCGGCATTATCTTGATCCTCGTCAGATGCTCTGACGATCTCGGCAAAAACGCTCAGCAGAGTTTCCGCTTGGACACGGTGCTTCTCTCGCAGTTCAACCAGTTTGTTTTTGGCCTGCGTGTGGAGTTTCTGCATTCGTTTGAGAAAGGTCTCCACTAAAGCATCACGCGCTTTAACTTGTGCATGATAGAGCAAGCACAGGAGTAGAGTACGGCGTTTTGGCAATTTGATGTCCTGTAACTCCGCACTGTCGAGCACCTTTGCTTGTTGGGCAAAAGCTTTAATTTTGGCAGGGGAAATGGAGGATAGTAGTCGCTTGGCATCTCCAAAGCCTATCAATCGGTCAAATTTTGATTGAAGTTGCTGTAAATGCGACAGAGAGGCACTTTTGGCAGAAGACTTCAGCAAATTCAAGGTCGCTTGTGAGTCTGACGCATCGGATGACAATAATCCATCCAGGTATGTCTGCTCGGCTAGGGTTAACCCGTCAGCAACCCGGTGAAACAAGCGAGTATTGATAATTGACCGAATATTTCCAGCTAAACGATCAAGGGTGCTGAAAGCAGGCAATTCGTAACGCTCTTTAATCAGGGCTTCTATGGCGACGTTAATCAAGTCTGCTGGATAATCTTTGACCTCAGCCGCAGTCGCAATTACCCCCGCTGCCAACTTTTGAGCCTCTCTGCCATATGGCTTGACACCCAAATATTCTCGAATTGCTTGCTGATATCGATAGCGCGTGGGGAGTGCTGGAACGGCTGAGACCCATGAGTTCAATTTGAGGGAGGCACGGAGATGGCTAATAACAGAAACAGGAATAAATTCGGAATGAGGGAAATATCCCAAGCGTTGAAAGGACTTGAGCAGAACCATCATCCGCAACGCCCCACTTTTGCTACGGGTTTGGGACTCAACAAATTTCACGTCCTCAGGAGTTGGCGTGTAAAGGTGCGCCAACTCCTGAGCAGACAGATGAGATTTGAAGCGCGGATAAGCAGTGCGTTCAACAGCAGTCATGAGTTTGAAACTCGCTCTGACTTTGCAAGCTTCCCTAGAGTATCAGGCTGCAAAATATTCCACACTCCATCTCGAAATGAGATTTTACTGTCTCAAATCCATGTGGACTAAACTTGGACTGTGTGGCACGTTTTGTAGTACGCAAGAAGCCCGCAATATCATGAGACTGAAAAGTTAGTCAGTTCCAGCCCCAAAAGTCTCAAACCTTGATGGGATTTTGCTTCTCACTCAGTCTCATCTTCTTGCCTAGTTGCCTGCCCAGCAAACAATCAATGCTCCGATTTCGATCGCTGTAAGGCTTAATCAGCAAGGCTTTGATGCCTATATGATAAATTTTTACACGTATCTCGGCTCAACGCCTCTATCATCGTTTTAATATGCTGGACTATGGCCCGGACCCGAACAAAGCGGGGTTGGTATACTTCGAATACGCGGCCTTCACACTTTAATCATTAGCTGCCCATGAATGATGCAATCCTGGCTGAGCAATTGAAAAAAACGGGCAACCTTCTGGACTTGCTCAACAATGACGATTGGGTGCGAGAAACGGAGGCGATTGAAGCCGAGTGCGACGGGCAGGTTGAGGCAGGTCTGGGATTAGAGTCTTACGTGGACCTGCTCAAAAATGCGTCGCCGGAGGCCCTGCAGCGGCAGCGATGGTATGTCCGGGTATTATCCATCTTGTTGCCGGAGATGAAAGAATGGATAGCATCGTGGCAGCTTGGTCGCAGTTGGGAGGCGGTGTATATGGAAGCCCAGCAACGCTTGTATCAACATATGAAGCAGCTGACGCCCGAGCAGGCGGACTGGATTGAAGCGCTATTGGCAGAACATGAGCAGGCAATACCCGATGGGCAGAAAGTGCTTCGGGCTCAAGCAATTACATGGCTTGCTCAACTGTTTTCTGAAGAGGATTGGCAGGCGATCGCAACGACCGCTGCTCAAACAGTGGCTAATGACATTCGGCAACTGGGGCGGCAAGCCGCAGTGCAAACCGTTCTGCACTAATAAGAAGAGTATTTGCAGTGACGCTGCTATCAAATACAAGCAGGCTAAAACGGCAATACACCTCAATCACCTATGTTGACGAAGTAAATTACGCCATTGGAGGCTTCGATTGAGTTCTAGTTGCATTTCAGGACAGTGTCGCTTCAAGCTTCTCGAATAGGACGGTCAAAGGTCTGTAGCAGGCTGATTGACCCGGAAGCTGTGGCTATAAAATGAGCTGTCTTGCCGCAATTGAAAGCCACCCAACAATACGCCCATCCATACTTGAACCGGTGGCATTTCCAAACCCCGGTAGAGCTGGATAAACGGGAGTCCCTCAGGAGTTGTCACCTGTAGATGCTGGGCGATCGCCTCCACCCACGCCGTCACATCCTCATCCTGACACACCGCCTCCACCTCCTGCCGCTGGGCTTTCTCTGCTTCCATCCGGTCCACCAGCGCCAGCAATTCCGCCTTCTCCACCACCGCCACCACCGACCCCTGCGGTTTCTCGGACGAAGGCGATCGCCCCCTCCGCCTTGGCACCTCCTCCATCAGCTCCGTCAAATCCACCGCCATCGACTGCCGCACCAGGTCATCAAAAAAGCCCAGCTCCACCTGCGGGTCAGAGTTATCCGCATTCCATTCCGCCATCCACCGTTCCGCCCGCACGGCACAGATCTCCGCCACCTGCAACCAGATCTCCCCCGCCACCGCCAACCGCTCCCCTTCAGGCACCTGTGAGATCGCCCCCTCCACCTGCGCCAACAACCCCACAAAATCCACCCGTTCCGGCATCACCCGCGCTCGCTGCAACGCCTTCCAGATCTCCACCTGCACCGCTGTCGTTGGCATTGTCCTACCCCTCACACCTGCTTCAACTCAGAGACCGCTGCACACACGGGACACTGCGCCACCGAATGTTGCTGCTCCCAGGCAAAGCGCTCAAACCCACTGCGCCGCCCCTCCCCATAGTGCTCATACAGCGCCTCCAGCAACTGCCGGGCATAGTCCTTCACCAACCGGGGCGATAACCCAAACACATGCTGTGGCTGCGTCCTGGCGATCGCCCGCTCCCCTCGCCACAGCTCCGCCCCCATCGCATGGATCACCACCCCATCATTAGACTGCCGGGGCTGTTCCACATAGGTCTGCAGCACCACATAAGGCACCTCCGGCAACGGCACCTGCACCTCGGCGATCGCCCCCGCCTTCCGTCGCTGGCGCAGCCCCCGCCCCCGACGATAATAGGACCGCCGACTATGGCAGACATCATCATTCCAGCAGCCATCGCCCCCGATCGCCGCCTCATGGAGCTGGCGAGCTTCCGTTGTCGTCAGTAGACTACACGCCCAACACTTCTCATTCGTTCGTCGTCCCATCGAAACCCGCACCCTATCGGGCATTCCACCCCCAGTCTACCCCCCTTACTGTTATTATTCTGAGAATAGTCAGATAGAGATAAGTGCAATTATCTCTATCTGAAATTCACCGAACTTCCTGCTTTTCGATGTCTGACCCCTCTGCTAATGCCCATGCACGCGACCTGCCGCCCATCGTTGTGGTGCCGGTAGAGGCGGAAAAGCCTGGGGAGGTGGAGCCAGATAGGCTGACTAATATGCAGCAGTGGCAAATTGAGGAGTTTTTGCGGCAGACGGGGAAGGCGGAGAATACGCAGCGGACGTATCGGGGGCAGTTACAGCGCTTTGCCGCCTGGTCGGGAAAGTCGTGGTTGGAGGTAACCGCGAGTGACATCGGAAAGTATCGGCGGGGGTTGAAGGAGAAGGGGTTGAAGCCGTCTTCGGTGAACCAGGCGTTGAATACGTTGCGATCGTTTTATCACTGGTTGCGTCGGAGTAACGGGTATCCTACCGGGCAGCCGTTGCCGACTGATGCGATCGACCTGGAGCGGGAAGGGGAGTTGCGGGCGGATCACCTGGATGAGGAGGAGATGGCGCTGGTATGGGCGGCGTTGGAGAGTGGGGAGGAGAAGACGCGGGTGCGCGATCGCGCGATCGTTGCCGTCCTCAGTCATGGACTGCGAGCATCCGAAGCTTCGGCGTTGAATGTAGAGCACTGGAATGGGCGAATGCTGACGGTGTATCGCTCGAAGGGACAGAACATTAGTGAGGTGCCGTTGAGCCGCGATGCGCGGGGACACCTGGAAAAGTATCTGGAATGGCGATCGCAGCAGGGTGGGATGTTTGAGGTGACACCCGAAAGTCCGATGTTTTTGTGTCAGGACCCGAAGAGTTGTGGAAAGCGGTTGGGCTATAAGGGGTTGCATCGGATGGTGAAACGGCTGGGGGCGATCGCGGGGATTGATAATTTAAAACCCCATCGATTCCGCCATACCTTTGGGTCGGAGGTGACGCGGAAAGGGGTGGACCCGATGTTTGGCAAGGAGTTGATGGGGATTAAGAGCGACCGGGTGTTTCAGCGCTATACCAAGGGGGTGTTTCGGCAGGCGGCGGCGGATGCTTATTTGAGGGCGATCGGGGAGAGTGAAAATGCTGAAGGAGTGCAAAAGTAAATGACTTGCTGGAAATCTGTCATCTTTTGACGTGGGGTAAAGTTAGCATCCCCAGATCCTACCCAGACGAGGCTTCCAGGTAAGGATACGTTCATGGTCTGCATTCCACTGGGTTCATTACCTACTTCCAGCGTGGGGACAGTGGGACAGATTTCACTGGGAGAGACGGCTCTCCATTCACTTGGGAGGATTGACTTTAATTCTCAAACACTCGGCTTTTTACATCGCCCCCCTTTAATCACCCCTCTTTGGGATGCGTTTGGAAGTTAACGCCAATCACCTGAGCCTGAACAATTTTCGCTCCAAAGCTCTTGGCCTGTTGATGAAAGACAAGCAGCAATTCTTTACCACTCATTACCTGGAGAATGCCGGGATAGTTCTCAATTTTGTGAGTCAGTGCAAGCACCCCTGCACGCGGATTTTTGTCCAATACAACGGTTTTTAAACCAGCCCGCGCAACATAAGAGCCGCGCTCAATCCAGCAGGTCCACCGCCAATAATGGCGACGTCCTACCCATCATTGGTTTGATCTGGCGATAGTAGATCGGGTTGCAGTGTCATCGCTTTTTTCCTAAACGATGGATCGATCTTGTACTGAGAACTGCTGTATTTCATCTGCCAAAAAATTATTGCCAACCATTCTCAGCTTGCTTGAGCACGTAAGCGGCAACATCCTCAATTTGGGTGTCGGTCAGTTTGCCCTTAAAAGCTGGCATGGCATTCATCCCTGCTTTGATCTGCGCCGTAATGACTTCTACCGAATTTTTGCTGTACTTATCAAGGGCCGCTTGGTCTAAGGTCTTATCGGGTGCTATGACGTTTTTGCCCCCAATGTGGCACATGGCGCAGTTGTTTTGAAACACCTGTGCTCCGCTTTGCAAATCAGCGGCTAGGGCAGGTGTGCTAGCAAACGGTAAAGCAAATGCAAGTGTTTGGAAGAGTGCAACACTGAGAAATAATGCCAAGGCCGTTAGTAGTCTTCTCATTTCAATTCATTTCATAACCACAGTTTAAACACGGCTTTTATCTGTATAGGAAGACTGGCTAGACCTGAGGAAACTTACAGTAGTAGCTAGCCCCACCAGTCGTTCCATTGATGGTGGCTGGGCAACCCTAATTGCCCAGCAGGCTCCTCAACATCCAGGCGTTTTTTTCATGAACCTGCATGCGTTGGGTGAGCAGGTCGGCGGTGGGTTCGTCATTGGCTTGATCAACTGTTGCAAAGAGCGATCGCGCCGTGCGCACAACGGACTCCTGCCCCTCCACCAGCTTGCGGATCATTTCCTCAGCGCTGGGCACCCCGTCTTCTTCGTCAATAGACGAGAGCGTCGCAAACTCTTTGTAGGTGCCAGGAGCAGGGAACCCCAGCGCTCGAATGCGTTCGGCGATCAAATCTACTGCCAGCGCCAGCTCATTGTACTGCTCTTCAAACATCAAGTGCAGGGTGCGAAACATGGGACCGGTCACGTTCCAGTGGAAGTTGTGGGTCTTGAGATACAGGGTGTAGGTATCGGCCAACAGCTTAGACAGCCCTTGGGCAATCTCGTGGCGTTCGTTTTCTGCCATTCCGATGTTGATGGGCATAGTCTGCATAGTAATCTCCTAGATAGTCGGGTGAGTAAAGTTGAGTTGGCTATGGACCTAGATCCATATCAATCATCCAGCACTATTGGTCGTCATCTGGCTGACAATTTTTTGCACAATTTGCACTCCGGTTATGGCCTGCCAGCCAAACAGCCCCAGCACCAGTAGGTTCAACGAAACGTGAACACTGCGAACCCAAGCGTGCTTTTGCATAAAGGGCACCAGCGCCGCAGAGGTAGAAACCAACCCGACTATGGCTAACCCGGCAAACAGGTGAGGGCCAATCACGATTTTCCCGCTGTTGATATAGGTCACGGTGATGCCACCGATCGCCCCCAGGACGATCAGCGCCAAAAAGATAGAGCCAATTTGGTGATGCCGAATCGCGAATCGACCCTTGATTAGCTCTTTTTTAGGCTCGCCCTCAGCCAGTCTTGTCCGCCGAACCTGTACTCCCAGGTATAGGGTGTAGAGCGCCAAGGCCAGCAAAATCCACATAGTAATGGGGTGGAAAAAGCTGAGGTATGGTTTAAGCGCCGCTAGACTTTCTAAAGTCATGATGATTCCCAAATTATTTTTATGTATCTTGAATTAACTTGTCACTGCATACCCATATGCTGTGCAGTGATTATTGTTGCGCCGTGAGCGATCGCCATTCTCCAATCATGTCAGCGGAGACATTGAGGATAATCTCCGATTGGTCGAGGGTTGAAAGGGTAAGCTGTAGCGGAATCGCGGACTCTAGCTGCATCAAGATCGGCTGCAAGTCATACTGTCCGACATCAGGTTTTATCTGGGTTTTATCCGTAAACATCTCCTGGGAAACATCCGCAGCGGTTAAGGTTTTGCCCATCAAGTTGGTGAGTATCAACGGCTGCGAATGATCGATGGCGGCTGTGCCTGGAAACCCAACGAGCCGCAGGTAGATAACGTCTGTATCGTTGGGGCGAATGCGTTTGAAGGCGATCGCCTGCCAGCTATTGCCCTGCCGATCTTTAAGCGTTTGGCGCGACTGATAGACGATCTGGCCTGGGGCTTCTTCTAGCTGACGCAGGACGGCCTGGGCGGGGGCGATTGCCACATTAATGGTCATTGCCCAAACGAGAATTCCAAATAGAAGGGCTGAGCCGATGAAACGTAAAATAGTCTGCATATTCACTACAACCGGGATAACGTCTGCATCGGATTTCTCTCCTGATATGAACTTAATCTGACCGACGCTAAATCAATCCAGGACCTTTGTGACGCCAATCATGTTTCGTGGTTAGCTTGCCGTCCTCATCTTCAGATAACTCTTGCAACTCATAGGCACGTTCTGCTGCTTCCTGAGCAGTTTGCTCGCGCAGGTCTCCGGGCACATTGACGTACATTTCTGGCTCAATCGCGTAGTTGTTAATCAATCCTTCCTTGTCTACGGTGTAGCCATCTGTGGAGTGGATCGATTCTCCCTCAGTCTCGTCATGGGGGATGTGGCCGAAATCTTTACCTTCTCGATGCTGACGGGCAGCAGATTCAGCGGGAATCAGGTGCCTGTCATACTGGGGAATATGCTCTTGGGAATCATTTTGGGTATTCATTGCCATAATCCTAAGTAGTGTTGATGGCACTGGGCTACTAACGAGATATTAAGTTTCAGAAAATCTCTATTTCGAGGCATTCGATAACTCAACCCTACGATAGGTTACTTAGAGACCAGTGCCTATTTTCTCAATCCCTAACCCAATCTATATTGGACAGGCAAGCCTAGTCAGGTCCTTGAGTTTGCTCAAAGCAGTCACTAACATCATTTTCTAGACATTTCACGGCCTCCCGATCGCGCTTTCGCAAGCCCTGCCCATCAGGCTTATAGTTGGGATTGTCAATGCTCTCAAGGATTGCCTCTTGAGTGTTAGCTTCAAACTGCTTGGCTTTTCCGGCAGCCTGGTTTTTGAGATCGCTAGTCATATTACCAATCCTTTCCTGGGCTTGCCCTTCAAGGTTCTTAGCCCTTGTTTTAACTTGATTCATGGTCGCAACTAAAGCAGGAGGTTGATTAATGATGCTGGGTGTGACTAAGGCAATCGCCCAACTGTTCCCAGGTGCAAAACTAAACATAATGACTGCTGAAAGGAAGATAGCTAATCCAACTGTCATCAAAACTCTGCGAGTCTGATGGAATAAAGTCATGTTAATCACCAGTTTTTTTTGATTAATAAATTAGAAATGGAGCTTTGTTCCCCATTTACCAAATAGCACGAAAATAGAAAACAGAATTGGCTCTTTAGGAGGTTGTTTGCAAAGCTAATCAGTGTGTTATCGCCTTCTTAAACTTGCCTTGAATCTTTTGGCCCTTGACTGGTCTCTATAGTCTAAGCTCTTGACCTATTCCTTAATTAAAACTGATGAAAAAATATGGAGGCTGGGTTAAAACCTGATGCTGACAGGCTACTAGTTATTTCCTTCAGTACTTGGATGAGCTAATTGAGCTTGTTATCAAACGCAATAGAGCAGATTAGTGATAGACCGCATTTAGACCCTGAACCGGACTGGGTAGAGAGCTTTACCTGAGCAGTGGAATAGGCTTAGGGGCCAACGGTCTAGGCGATCGCCAATCCCCTTCCCCTAGAACCCCTATCCAGCAGAGATTTGACAGGATTGCTCAAGTTCCTCTTGCTTTATTTTAGCATTTTATAACTATTTAGTTATACAATATGAATTAAATCGCAACACTATGCCGATGCCTAGAAAGCCGATGCTTTGTGACTAGGCAAAACGGCTTGAAATCTATTCAGAACTGAAGATTCTCGCCATGAAAACGAATGTTGGTTTGTTGGATCGCCTGATCCGTTTAATGTTGTCCTCGGTATTGCTTTATTTAGGGCTTTTCCTTTACAGCGGTTCTGCTCTGGGTATTGGTCTGATGGTGGCAGGGGCCCTACTACTGGTCACCGGGCTGGTAGGCTTCTGCGGTCTGTATAGCCTGCTGGGGCTGCACACCAACCAGACCCGCGAACAAGTTTAGGCACACCTCACTCTTTTGAAATTACTTGGAAATTACGATGACTTACCACTTCAGCAAAGTTGTTGATGCCTCTTTTGAGGAGGCGATCGCCCAAGTGACCGAGTCACTCAAGCAAGACGGTTTTGGCATATTGACCGAAATTGATGCCCAGGCGGCCTTTAAGAAAAAACTCAATGCTGAGTTTCGCCCCTACAGGATCTTAGGGGCCTGCCATCCACAAATTGCCTACGAAATGCTGCAACTCGACGACAAAGCCGGGGTGTTGTACCCCTGCAATGTGGTGGTACAGGAGCACGCCAATGGCCAGGTCGAAGTTTCTGCCATTAACCCGTTGAGCATGTTTTTGCCGGTCGATAGCCCCAAGGCGAAGGACATTGCGATCGCAGCCAGCGAGAAAATGCAGCGGGTGATCGCTCGCCTCCCCGCCGCCCATCCCAATGCCACAACCCACGAGTACGCCATCTAAGTAAGGCCCAAGAATTTTCCTATGGATACGAATCTTCCGATTGAAGCACCCTCCCTATCGCGGCGGCAGTTGCTCAACTTCTTAACCGGAGCCACCGTTGCCGCCACTACGAGGGCTGCTCTCTATGTCGCGGGTAACGTATGTCGCGGGTAACGTCTTCGTGCCCCCATCTGAGAAAGCAGGGCCGGGGGGAGCAATTCTGGCTAGAGATGCGCTAGGAAATCTAATTCCCGCCTCTCAACTCCTAGTAGAGCCACCGGGAACGCGCGCCCTGGTAGCCGGTTTGGCTGGAGAACCCACCTACTTAATCGTCACTGAAGACAGCACCCTAGACGACATCGGCATTGTTGACAACTGCACCCACCTGGGCTGCATCTTCCCCTGGAACCCCTTAGACCAGCAGTTTCAATGCCCCTGCCATGGTTCACTCTATGCTCCCGATGGCTCGGTGGTGCGGGGGCCAGCACCTCTGCCACTCAAGATTGTGCAGGTCAAGGTTAGTAATAACAGTATTTTGATCTCACCCTGGACGGCAACTGATCCCCGTACTGGCAAGCAGCCTTGGTGGGTTTAAGGGTAAATGGGGGATGCAGAAGTTGGATCACTCACCCACTTCATTACGCTGCCTCACAGTCAATGTCGAGGAACTGATCCTCAAAATTAATCAGGTAACCAAATGAAAATTGCCGTATCTAGCCAAAATCAGACTCAGGTGACAGGCCACCTCGGGCGCTGTCAAAAATTCTGGATCTACGATGTGGAAGGAACCACCATCGAGGACAAACAACTGCTCCAAATTACCAAAGACCAAAGCTTTCACGAGAGTTCGCCAAAAGATCCTCACCCCCTGGATACCGTTCAAGTATTAATTAGCGGCGGTATGGGACGGGGGTTAGCTCGGCGTCTGGAGGCTAAGGGCATTCAGCCACTGATTACTGCGGAAACTGATCTGGATGCTGCTGTCATGGCCTACCTATCTGGCACCTTGGCCGTGATGACGCCAGAAGAGCATCACCAGATCGAACATGGGGATGACCACGAGCACCATCACGGGGCACACGACCACGACCCGGCATCAAACTAGCCCTGCCTATTCAATCCATTATGGGTAGGTGTTGTGCTAACTTTCCCGTTGCTTTTAATGAGCGTTAGGTGACTGTTTGGTGGTGCGATCGCCCGCTCAAACCCCGTTCCAATTCTCTGGTATCCAATGACCCAATCCTCTCAATCAATCCCAGTTGTGGTAGACCTATCTCCTACAGACCTGGCTCAAGCGCCTAATACTCCCCTGATCATTGACGTGCGTAGCGGGCTTGAGTATCGCACTGGTCACATTTCAGGAGCCCGAAACCTCAGTCTGCCTCGCATCCTACTCGGCTTGGGGGTATCACAATGGTTTTTACCGCAGTGGTTTAGAGAACTTTCCCCCGATCAGCCGATTGCCGTTATCTGTCTGACCGCTCACCGCAGCCCAATTGCCGCAAAACAGCTAGTCAAAAAAGGTTTCACAACGGTCTACAACATTACTGGCGGCATGATGGAATGGCGACGATTAAGTTTGTAGAAACGAATAGTGCCTGTTGGCATAATGGGTACAAACGGTTTTTAGCCTGGGGTATGGCCAAGGCTACTGAAGCAGATGAGCGGACTATTCAGCTGCAAGATTGCTCCGACTACGCCACCATGGCAGACCTGAAACGATCGCTATTGGGCAATTTGCAGGGGAATGTCCTAGAAATTGGCCCCGGAGCCGGGACGAACCTGGCTTATTTCTCCCCAGACATTCATTGGATTGGGGTAGAACCAAACCTGTTTACCCATCCCTACATTCGTCAAAAAGCTGAACGTCATGGACTGAAAGACATCGACCTGTATGGCCAACAGGCTGAGCAATTGCCGGTTGAAGATGGCACCCTGGATGCTGTGGTGAGTACCTATGTGCTGTGTTCTGTGACCGACATTGACATGACCCTGAAGGACATTCAACGAGTGCTGAAACCCGGTGGTAAATTTGTTTTTATGGAGCACGTTGCCGCAACCGATGGCACCTGTACTCGCAACGTCCAGGAAGGCATCACGCCGATTTGGAAAACAGTATTTGATCACTGCCATCCCAACCGAGAAATCTGGGAAAACCTGGAAAAGGCAGGGTTTGCAACAGTAGACTATCAAACCTTTCGACTATCTATTCCAGTGGTTAGCCCGCATATTGCTGGAGCAGCAACCCGAGCATCAATCGACCCAAAGGGTGAATTGACGCAAAGTCAGAGAAAATCTAGACAGCCTATTTCAGGAGATATCCATGATAGTTAATCAGTCAGTGAGAGCCGCAATGCTGGCTCTCATCCTGGGGGTTTCTCTGTGGTTGGGGGTAGGGCCAAACTTGACCATAGCAGCACCGCTGTTAGGAGCTGAATCAAGCATTCAGGGCAGGGTACAAACTCTGCCTGACACATCCCTGGAGCTAAAAGCCGCAGTCGATCGCACCCTGACCGCCATTCCCGCTGGCTTCTACAAAGTGGACGATGTCGCGGGGCTCAAACGCCTGCAAACCGATGCCCAAGCGCAGGTGGTGGATGTGCGTGAACCGGCGGAGTACCGGGCAGGCCACATCCCTGGGGCGATCAACATCCCGCTGCGCACCCTGGCTCAGCACCTCAATGAAATTAACCAGGATCGCCCGGTGGTGCTCTACTGTTCGTCGGGCTATCGCTCGGCCATGGGAGTAGTGACCCTACATCTGCTGGGCTACGACAATGTTCAGGGCTTTCCGCCCAGTTTTGCAGGGTGGAAGGCGGAGGCGGAGGCGATCGCGGCGAAGGCCCAAGCAGATTAACCTTTGATTTCCTGGGGGATGGACATCACGGGGTGCTTGAAGGGTTGCTGTCATGAGATGCAATTAGCTCAAATTCGAGGACTAAAACAACGCAATCACGTTAAACAATGGGGATTAATTTGGGATAAGCCTAAAATTCTTAGTACATGAGGACTATTCGTAGACCCTTTTCCTGCAAGGGTTTCAGCCTAATTGCATCTCATGACAGCAACCCTTCAATTGGGCCGAGTAGTGGGGGCTTCGTAAGCTTGACCGAGGAAAGAAAGTTGCATGGGGGCGGGTTCCTTGTTGTTGAAGAGGTTTGGTGTTTTTCGATGCTTGTATCTTCCCAGTACTAACCAGAGAAAGTGATGACCGATATCCTCTAGCCAGTGTGAATATCAGCACCGTTTCTATAGTCATGGGTCACGATGTTGCTGTGATGGGTGTCACCCCTTGGGCGATCGCCCTCACTTTATTTGAAGCTTGAGTCCTAATGAAATGCAGTGTGTAGGATATAAACCTTCCAATTGCCTATAGGCGGGTTGATAACAGGCTGAATAAGATAGAGGCATTATTTTTCTCTCGCCCTCGCTTGCACCTATGTCTGAACAGAAGGGGAATCGGATCTCCGTTAAAAAGGGCATGTCCATCTGGAAACGCCCGATCGATTGCAACTTCTTTGCCCTGGGAACAGCAGTAGCAAAAGGCAGTATTTCTGGGATTTGGGGGAACTAGGAGGAAGCCTCTAGGAGTGGGGTCGAGGCATTGGAGGCGCTGGGGCTAGACCCGCAGAACGTGGAAGCGATCGCCTGCTCCGAATCCCCTTTTGCCTATTCCTCCGCTGGATCAAATCATGCTTTGCTTTCGAAATAGGCTTGAGGTAATCGATACCAGGGCAAATAGGGATACTGATGATGTTCTCGATGATAGCCAAAGTGGTAACAGGCGATAAAAGACCAGAGCACAGGTAGATGTGTAGTGGATGCTTGATGCGGGTCTAAATCCCAACCATCGCTATGACGATGCGGCAAAAAAATCCCAAAGGTAAATAGCTGAAACGAACTAGCTATCATCGGAATAATCCAAAACAAAAGTAGATTTAAAGCTGAAACATGAAAAGCAATCAGGATACAAAAAGCGATTGCCATGCCCATTATTGATACCCAGGCTTGACCATCAGCCTGATATGACTTCATGAATCTGAAATACCAGGAAAAGTAATCCTTCTTGTTGGGAAAGGCAAAGTCAGGATCTTGCTGAGTTCCTGGAAAGCGATGATGCAATCTGTGATTTTTAGCTAAAACTCTATACGCCAGTAAGGCATACAAAAATGAAGCTAGATATCCAAAGAAGTTATTGAGAAAACAATGCCTAGAGATGTTTCGGTGAATAGATTCATGGACAACGACAAAAAGACCGGTGTGAAGAAACGTTCGGATAAAAATTCCGAGCACTGTTGCAACCAAGGGAACACCGTTTAACGGGATACTGAATCCGCCTAACAGAGTGACGAGCCAAAGCATGACGATCAAACTCGCCAATCCGATATCTAAGTAAGAAGATCTACCTTCATGCAGCGGTCCAGTCTGATCCAGGTTCATCACGCAAACAGATCTGATTCACTTTGAAAACCTACCCAGGAGCGAATATCGTGGAGCAATCCTGATAGAAAAACGAGGGTAGTCAGGTTCTTAGCTTTCACTCGTGGGTGTATTGATTGAGACAGCGTTGTTCTGAAGTCAATGGCATCTATAACAGGCATGCTTTTACCCTTCTGCCAAGGCTTCGCCGATAACATCGACTCCTTTGCCAATACCCCAAGTTTCTTTCAAAATTTCCCGAAAAGTCGTTGTCTGGTAAAGCATGGCCTCCTTCAGTTGTACCAGGAGCACCTGGGCATCTTCCTGGGAGAGCGTTTGAACTTGCTTCTCAAATACCTGAAGCTCAAACTGCTGTTCAAGTGGCAATTCCTTACGGATATCCATGAGTAACCTCATCAAGTGCGATGCTTTGTTAAATATTGTAACGCAATCTTTGATATTGTTGACAAAGTCACTCTCTGGGGGTAAGCAATTATACTTGCTTGCCCAAACTTTGAGGCAACTAAGCTCATCTCTTTGTGGAGAACAGTTTTCCTACCAGCCAATTGACCAAGTCATATTGGTATGGGGCACAAATCGCATCTACCCTGGCTTGTTCCAAACTGAACTGGTGAAAACTCAGGATATTGCCATAAACGCTGTTAGTCGGAAAGAGAGTATCCTTGCTGAGATCGATTGCTTGCAGGTCAAATATGCTAGCTTTTGTTCCTGCCGCATATTCAATCATGATGCTCTGGCCGTAGCCCAAGTCTTGTAGCGTTTGCAGGCAACTCATTGTGCCCTCAAAGTACTTGGGCGACCATCCCTTAAGATTCTGACGGCGATCGCCTCCACCGCCATACTCAAACATCACTGAACATGGCAACTGAAAGGTAGGGAGACTGCGAAATTGTCGAATGACAACGGGTTCCCAGCCTTCAATGTCCAACTTAAAGCAGGTAATGGGATACTCGCCCACAAGATTTAGCAGGCTCTTGAGGTCTATTGTGGTCACTTGCTTGGTGGAACCAGACACTCCAAACCAGTCAGGATCTAATGAGCTGAAGTTAGAATTGGCAATGCCAGCAAAACGCCCCATGTGCAATGTTTGAGTACCCAGGCAGTCAGATAAGCATTGCTCAAACAGTCGGATTGAATGCTGCCGACATATTTCCTTTACCTTTTTGGTGGGTGAGGGTTCTACGGCAATAGTCGTGAATCCTTGCTTGGCAAATAATTCGCAGTAAAGAGCAAAAGTCCCGACACCAACATCAAAACAGAGTCCTGTTCGTTGCGGATCGAGTATTGGGAGAACATATCGTAAGATCGCTTGACAACAGGCTTCAACTCGCATTTAAGGTGCTGTAGTTCTTAAAAAAAGGTTTAACGGAAAGTGTAGAAGATTCTTTAAAGCCCAGAAATGATAGCACTATCTTGGAATTACCTCCTGATGACTAATAGATATAGCGGCTCGTAAATAGCGGGACTCATGCTTGCAAAAGGGGTATTTTCTTGCTCAGTTAAAAGGATAATAACGCTATCCTCTTGATGGCCTAAACGGGGTTGAGTTTAACTCAATGCCTAGTAGAGACATTTCCCAATCCAAAATCATCAATTATCCAAAATTGGTATCAGCCAATGGAAGCTGGCTGGCTACCCATTTCATGGACATGACAGCAGCTATGACATCCTGATGAACCCTTGCAATTGCAATCAAACGCTCATCATGCCATTGGGGCAAGGCATACCAAAACCCCCGACTCACGAAGTAGGCGGGGGTGACTCATCTCTAGCGGGTCAAGCCTTTCTCAAGCAGCAACGGCATGCCTTAGCGGCTCAATGATGTTTCCAGATTGGGCTGCGCTAACGCACCATCTGCATTGACTCCGCCCTCATCAATTCGGGTCTTGGCTCTGGCGATCGCAAAGATATAAAGCCCGAAAATCGGTTTTGCCAGAATATCGGCAACAGTGTAACCGACCTGCACGCTAACCGTCGCGGCTGCGCCCGTAATCCCCAGCGCTGGCAGCAAGTAGGCGATCGGATAGACACCCCAAGAGAACAGCAACAGAAGACGCAGGCTCTTGACCAGACTCTTTACTTCGTCAGGTTGACGTTCGAGTGCTTTGCCCAATTCAGCCCAAAGGACATACAGAATGTAAGCAAACGGAATGGTACTGACGGTTCCCCAGATCAACCGGGTTGTCAAATTGTCTGATATTTCCCCGGGGTAACCCGTGGCAATCATCACAATGGCTGCACCTGCGAGGCGCAGGATTAACGAACGAGATACATCAGGAGCCAATGCCAGCACTGCGACGGATTCAACTAATAGCAGCGGAACCGTTAGTAGCCAGTCTGCATAGCGGTAGGCATCATTAAATGAGGTGCCCGTCGCTGCATAGAAGCCATTTTGTAAGGCATAGGCGGCATCCCATGCATTGTAAATGCGGAAATAGTGATAGGCTGCGATGCTTACAACCAACCCTGAAATCAATAGGGCAGGGCGATATTTTTCTGCGACCTGTGCCCTCGAATTGAAGAAGAAGAGAGCGGCGGCGGCCATTGCCGCAAAGCAAAAGGAAAAGGAATTGTAGACAATATCAAACTGAGCAATGGAAAGCTCTGGAGGAGTAATTGCCAGCATTTTTTCTGCCTGGTAACTGCAAATGTTCGTAAGCACATCAAGCTGTAACTCCATCGTAGAGAGGAGCCAAAATCGATGATTTGGACTTACCGCAAACGGCAAGTTACAAACCTTCGAAGTGCTTTTTGTGAACTAAAAAACTTTCAACACTTGATGCCATGACGGTCATTGTTATCTGAAGTCAACCTATTTTGCAGCTAAGACTTCAGGGATGACCAAACGCTTCAGTGGCACCACTCAAGGAGTTGTCTCCTCATCACATAAACCTGAGATATGTTTAACATAACGCAACATCATTTAAGATGCTATTAATTTTGGCACTTTGTTCTTGCATTTTTTCGCAAGATCTGTGCTGGTCGTTTGGTAATGTTAGCCTCCATCCAGCAAGACCTTCATGCCCATGAAAAAAGCGCCCCCGATTTGGGGACGCCTTTTTCAAAACTCTTTAACTCGTAATTAGCCGTTGATGGAAGGTGCCGTCAACGCAACAGGTGCAGACTCACCCGATGCCAAATCCAGGGGGAAGTTGTGAGCATTACGCTCGTGCATCACTTCCATACCCAGGTTCGCACGGTTCAGAATGTCCGCCCAGGTGCCAACCACACGGCCCTGGCTGTCCAGGATGGACTGGTTGAAGTTAAACCCATTCAGGTTGAACGCCATCGTGCTGATGCCCAGCGCAGTGAACCAGATGCCAATCACAGGCCATGCACCCAGGAAGAAGTGCAGCGCACGAGAGTTGTTGAAGCTCGCGTATTGGAAGATCAGACGTCCGAAGTAGCCGTGGGCTGCAACGATGTTGTAGGTCTCTTCTTCCTGACCAAAGCGATAACCGTAGTTCTGAGACTCGGTCTCGGTGGTCTCACGCACCAGAGAGGAGGTTACCAACGAACCGTGCATCGCAGAGAACAACGAACCACCGAATACACCGGCTACGCCCAACATGTGGAAGGGGTGCATCAGAATGTTGTGCTCGGCCTGGAACACGAACATGAAGTTGAAGGTACCGGAGATACCCAAAGGCATCCCGTCAGAGAAGGAACCTTGTCCGATGGGGTAGATCAAGAACACTGCGGTAGCTGCTGCAACGGGTGCAGAGTATGCAACGCAGATCCAGGGACGCATGCCCAGGCGGTAGGAGAGTTCCCACTCACGACCCATGTAGCAGAAGACACCAATCAGGAAGTGGAACACAACGAGTTGGTAAGGGCCACCGTTGTAGAGCCACTCATCGAGAGAAGCGGCTTCCCAGATGGGGTAGAAGTGCAGACCGATAGCGTTAGAGGAAGGAACAACCGCACCGGAGATGATGTTGTTGCCATACATCAGAGAACCGGCAACAGGCTCGCGGATGCCGTCGATGTCAACGGGAGGTGCTGCAACGAAGGCGATGATGTAGCAGATGGTGGCAGTCAGCAGGGTAGGAATCATCAGGACGCCGAACCAGCCTACATAGAGGCGATTGTCGGTGCTGGTAATCCACTCGCAGAATTGCTCCCACAGGTTAGCGCTTTCGCGCCGTTGAAGAGTAGTCGTCATAGGAAATGAGTGCAAGTAAAGAACAAATTGACTTAGGTATGTATGCTTATACAGTAGTTTAGTCTTTAAGTTTTGTAAAGCGGTTTTAATTAAACCTTTCCGATGCGACTCCTTGCTTAACGGAAGAAACCCCATTGAGTGGACAGGCATGAATCCGGTTTGGGGTGTTGCTTCCCACAGACGTGGATTCATTCTCCTTGGTATCAAGAACTCAAGGGAGTCCCCAAAGAGGCTGAGGTTCCTCCTATTCCTATGACTAAATCTAAAGTGCTCCGACCAGCGCTAGTCGGAGCACTTTGCTAGGGAGATTCAGGCGTTTGGCTGAATGGAACCTAACTTAAGGGCTTAGCGTTTTACGACGGACGTGAATCCTTTTGCTTCTAAGCAATTCAGGTACTGAGCTTCTGCAGCCTCAATCTTGTAGTCACCATAGTCAGCTTTGGTGTTGAAGACTTTTTGCAGGAAGTCATTGCCAGATTCTTTTAAGACCCGCGTCACGCTAGGTTGGCTGAGTTCTTTGGGCAAACACTGGGCGATCGCGGTGAGGTCGGTGCCATCGGCTGCGATATAGGACTTATTAATCTGAGAATTATCGGCATAGGCAGGCTGCGTTAGCCCAAATGCAACGCTAACCAAGCTAACCAAGACGACCAATAAACAAACGATGCGAGAGTGAGCCCTCTGCGAGACTATTTTGAGTAAACCTGACATTATGAGAATCCTCGTGAAGAGCAGTAAGTTGATTCTAACCAGAAAAAATTAAGAAAGGTTAAATACAGTTGACTTTTGGAGTTAAAAGGGATTTTTCTTTTGCTCCTGGCTTTAGATAAGGGATTTTGTGTTAGGTCGGTGGAGCGATCGCTCCCAACTGTCACGCCTTGATTGTGGCGAGTGGTGCTGAACGAAGCCAGTCCACCCCGAAAACGGCAAAAGGTAAATTTATCAAGGTGTAGCGGCGATCGCTCCTTATGATTAGTTGAGGTCATAGCAACGACTCAACCCCATCACAATCACTGTCAGCAAACCGATCTATGCTTGCCCAAAAACTTCAAGCTGGCTCGGGACTGAATTCTCAATTTTTGCGGCAACAAGTGTGAAATAAATGGGGTGCCACTAGCCTTACCATGAGGGTAAAGAACTGGAAAATCAAAGTTGATTAGTTGTCCAGGGCAGTAACTAATCCGAAAGAGCGATCGCCTCTCTCCACAAGCCTTTGAACCCATTTCGTCTACAGCTATTATCCTGAAACTGAGAACGAGAAATCAAGGGTTTCAGGGATATTGTAGTATGCCCATTAGTCCACGATTGGACTAATTTTGTAGTTTTGCTGTAGCACGTATGGGGGAGGTGCGATCGCTCTTCTTCCTGCAGGGCTTGCAAGTTTGGCTTGAGCATTCAGGCTCATTATGCTTGGCGTGCCAGGTTGACTTGTGGGAACAATAGGGACGCATCAATTTTTAGTGGGAAAGCGAGACGATGAAAAGGGTTGTGCGATCGCCCAAGAGGAAACCCCGTAAGCGCCAAGTTTCTCCGCGTGGGGTCAAAGCGTTACCGAGTATTGCTTTAGTTTTGCTGTGTCTCGCTCTTCCTTACAAAGATGCGTTTTATTTCAACAATGGTACTGGCGGCGAAGGTTGGGAGATTGGGAAACCAGCAGTACGAGTATGGACTGCCAATCAACCTCGTCCATTGCCAGAACTCCAGACCTTTGCATTGGAACTGATTAATCGCGATCGCCAACTCAATGGTTTACCCCCACTGGTGGAAGATCCGTTGCTGGCGCAAGCGGCGCAGGCTCATGCGGAGGATATGATGCAGCGTAATTATTATGATCACGTTACGCCGGAGGGGAAAACGCCGACCGATCGCTTGGCGGCAGTTGGTGGACAGGGTGGAGTGGGTGAAAATATCATGTGGCGATCTGGAGGTATTGGGTACGGGTCCCCTCTCAATTTTGGTTTAGTTGAGCACTTCCAAACGGGATGGATGTATAGCGATGGGCATCGAGCGAATCTCTTGAGCCCGCAATACACAAGAGTTGGGTATGGAATAGCGAAACATCCAGTCAATGGAGCAATTTATGCCGTACAGAATTTTCAGTGAGGCGTTTATTACGCCAGTCATTCTGCGGCAATAAGCTGCTCAAGCTGATCCAGGAGCTTGGTGATCTTGTCGTGTTTCTTCCGATCGCTCCAGGGCTTGCTCTTTTTCAGGTGTTTGGTTAATTCCGTCATCCGAGTGGTGAGGATTTGTTCGGGATTGGGGTCTGTTTCTGATTCAGGTTTTAGGGCTTTGGCTTTTTCCTTGATTTCTTTGAGTGAGAGGTCTTGGGCGATTGCCTTGTCCAAAAGCTGATTTCTACACTGCTCATCCTTGATGCGTGCAATTGCGCGTGCTTTTGTGTATTCCAGTTTTCCTTCTCGTAGGGCATCCAGAACATTGGCTGGAAGATTGAGAAGCGGTAGACGGCTGCTGCGGAGGGATTCCAGGTTAAAACGCCCCAGTTGTGCCAGTGTGGCTTCGAGGGTTTCCACCTGAAGGGAAACGTTTCCCTTCAAGTCCTGACCCCGGTTTTTGGCATTTGCAGCCTGGTAAATGAGGGACTTTACTTCTTCGGTGCTGGTGTCGAGTGTGAGGGCAAGGATTTCCAGGATGGCTTCTGTTTCCTCAACGGGGTTGAGGTCTTCACGCTGAAGGTTTTCCATCAGCGCAACCTGCATTGCTTCTTTGTCGGAGAAATCGCGGGAGACAACCGGAACCTCTTCTAACCCAAGTTCTTTGGCTGCCCGAAAGCGGCGCTCCCCGGCTATGAGTTCGTAGTTGCCGTTGGAGAGTGGGCGAACCAGGATGGGCTCCAGGATGCCATGCTCTTTGATGGAGGTAATGAGATGTGCCATCTTCTCTGGGTCAAAGTAGCGCCGAGGTTGACGCTTACTGGGTAGCTTGATGGCGTTGAGGGGAATAGTGCTAGAGGGCTGCTCGACAGATGGCTGAACACTGTCGGGATCAGCCATGAAGCGGCGCATAACAGCATCGCTCAGCGTCTTTCTTTCTTTAGCCATTCATGACCTCCATCGCTTGCTTAAATAGGTCGTCTAACTCGCGACGCGCAATACCGGCGGGAGTCCCGGATATGTCAAAAACGGTGGCTCCCTGCCCAAACGAATCAGTAATCACTTGCCGTTGGTGGATGATACTTTCTAGGAGTACGACACCCTGGACCTGTTGCAGTACAGCAAAGGCTTCATCTTTGAGCTTGGTTCCTTTGATGGCTTTGTTGAGGAATAGGGCGGCTTTGGGGAGTCCGTTGCGGATGGCTTGTGCCTGGCGGATTAGTCGGACGGTGTCGGAGGCACTTGCCAGGTCAACTCCAGCAGGTTGGCAGGGAACCAATGCCAGATCTGCCCATAGCAAAAGCGCGCGGGTCGTTTCGCTAAGGGTGGCAGGACCATCAATTAGTAGCCAATCTTGCTTTTCGGAAAGAGTCGGAACTTGTTCGAGGAGGTCGTCGGGATTTTGGATGACTTTGAAGGGGATTTCGTTTTCCAGGGATTCCAGCCAGATTGAGGAGGTACGTTGCCCGTCTGCATCAATGACCAGGACTTGTTTTTCTTGGCTGTGCAGCCAACGAGCGAGATGGACAGCAATGGTGGATTTTCCCGCGCCCCCTTTTTGATTGACAACGGCAATGGTAGGCATGAATCAATCGAGCGCGACAACATTAGTTTAAGGTAAATAGGTTGAAGGGAAACGTTTCCCTTCAGGAAAATGGAGAGAAATTGAAGGGAAACGTTTCCCTTCAAGAGGAAGAACCAAAATTTGAAGGGAAACGTTTCCCTTCACCCGGAAGACCAGATATAGGAGAATGGCGAAGTGCAGTGTGATAAAGGCTCGGATGAACCTGCACACCTTAGCCCAATCGCTGCTCAACGATGTCGGCATGACCCACATATTCAGGGGATAGGATTCAGGGAATAGGATGAGCAAGTTGAATCTGGATGAATACGGCAACCTTTTGGGGGATATCAAGCAGCGGATCCGCTCGGCGCAGTATGCTGCCCTGAAGGCTGTCAATAAAGAACTCATTGCGCTTTATTGGGATATTGGTAAGCTCATTGTCGAACGGCAGCAGGAGGCTGGCTGGGGCAAGTCGATTGTCGAACAGCTTGCCAAAGATTTGCAGAATGAGTTTCCTGGCATCAGTGGGTTCTCTGCCCGAAACATATGGCGGATGCGGGATTTCTACGTCTCTTATTATGCCAATGAAAAACTGACACCATTGGTGACAGAAATTAGTTGGAGCCATAATCTGGTCATTATGCAGAAGTGTAAGGATGACCTGGAGCGCGAATTTTACATTCGGATGGCTCGGAAATATGGCTGGACAAAAAACGTCCTGGTGCATCAGATTGAGAACCAGACCTATGAAAAAACTCTGCTGAATCAAACGAATTTTGAGGAAGCTGTTCCTGAAAAGTATCGGAACCAGGCGAAGTTAGCGGTCAAGGATGATTACGTCTTTGACTTCCTGGAACTGGGAGAAGACCATTCTGAGCATGAGCTAGAAACGGCGATTCTGGCGAAGGTGCAGCCGTTTCTACAGGAAATGGGCGGGATGTTTACCTTTGTCGGGAGCCAGCATCGTTTGGAGGTGGGCAGCAAGGAATTTTTTATTGACCTGTTGCTCTATCACCGCTTGCTGCAATGCCTGGTGGTGATTGATCTAAAAATAGGTGAGTTTGAACCAGAGCATGTGGGCAAGATGCAGTTCTATTTGTCGGTGCTGGATGACAAGATGCGGTTGCCCCACGAAAACCCATCGATCGGCATCATCATGTGCAAGTCGAAGGATAAGATGACGGTTGAATATGCGCTGAAGGATGCGACAAAGCCCATTGGGGTGGCGACCTATCGGGTAACTTCGACGCTGCCTCAGGAATTGAAGGGACAGCTTCCTGGACCAGAACAGGTCGCAAAGTTGTTGGAATGGGTTGATCAATAGAGGTTGGTTCACAGCGTAAAGAGGAAAGGCGATCGCCCGTATCAAAAGATGATGCTCAGCGCAAGGAACTTCTGGATCTGGCGATCGCCTAGAATCGTTTCCTGAATAAAATCAAAGATCAGATCTGGAGCCTTTTAGTTACTTCCGTAGACAAATGGGCACTCTAAGTAAGTGTTGTTTGTCTACTGTGCTTGAAGTTTAGGAGATTGACCTTCTATCTCTGCAAATTTCTTGCGTCTCAATACGCCATGCCAAAGGTGAGGCTATGTCAAATCTAATAGATGCCAAAATCCAAGAGATTATTCTTCAGTACGGTTACGACGAACAGGTTCTGCGCGATCTGGTGGCGTTTGTGCAATCGCAGCCCAAGCCTCGGAAAAAGGCAAGTACGGGCAAGAGTGCCAAGCCTAAGGAACCAACGATGGCAGAACTCAAAGCTGCTGTTATTGCAGCCTTCCATTGCAAGGACCTTAAAGAACTCAAGAAACACGAAGCCTTTAACTTGGCGATCGCAGGTCGAGAGTTGAATTTTCGAAAGAAGGAAGGGTGGGCTGTCCTTTATCGGGAATGGGTAGGAGTGCCGGAGAACGAACGACAAGAGGAAGGGCCGACATGCATCAATGGCATTGATGTTCTAAAGAACTTCCGCCCCTGGAATGTTTTTCAACTCGACCCCAAAACAGCCTCAACGGATGACATTAATCGGGCATTTCGCCAGCTTGCACAGACCTATCATCCAGACCACGGCGGCAACCGTGAAGTGTTCGAGCGCCTCCAAAAGATGCGCGACTCACTCCTTGCTTTTCGCTAAACCGTAAACTCTATATTGCAGCCACTCCTTATCATGTCCAGTAAGTACGGCCTACTGTCTGCCGAAGAAACTGCCAGCATCCTTGGGATCAAGCTCAAACGCCTCTACAGCATTTGTGAAGCCTTTGATGCCCGAAACGATGATGAATGGGAGTTGGTAGAAGGCGTTCACTTTGAGTGGTTGAGTAAAAATCATGAAACTCGGCAGTTTCATGAGGAAGGGGCAATGGCGCTCGCCAAATATCTCCAGGAAACAGCCCAAGGCAAACCTGTTACAGGCATCTTAGAAAAAGTCATAGAACGCCTGACGAATCGAAGGAAGCATACACGCAAGATGCTTGTTCGAAGGCGTGTGATCCATGAAATTAGTGATATCAATAGCGCGATTGTTCAAGGCCCCTTAGTGTTCATTGATCGCAAAAAAACGATCAGTATCCTGGCAACCAATGGCAAGGGATTGAACGCCGCCGCGAGGCGGGAACAGGAAAACTGTTCTTTGGTAGGGCGTGAACCGTTGGAAATTGGGGTACATTTTGACACGGTAAACCATCAACAATATTGGAGCCAACGGGGACTGGTACGCATTGCTCAGAATATGTCTGAGAATTTAGCTAGTAAATCTCGAAAGGCTTGGACGGAAGCTGTTGCAGAAATTTGTGAAGAGGCAATTGAGCAACAGCGGAAATATCTGGAAGACTTTAAGACCCGAGTAGATCGGGTGGTAAAAGAGGTAAAAGAAAAGGCCAGAAAGACGTGCCAGGTTTCATTACTCAAGCAGAGACCAGACGCCCTCTTTGAACTACATGCCCATCACCTCTTTGACAAAGCAACACGTCCAGAATTGGCGGCAATACATGAAAATCTGTTGGCTATGCATGAAGACATTCATGATGGTTTTCATCGGTGGCATGGAAGTGGTAGTTGTGAGCCGAAGGATTTTGTTGAATATCTGACCACAGTAGAATCCTGGCGTTTTACTTCTGCTAAGCACCAAAAGCATTTGCATGAACTCATAAACAAGCTAGAAAGGCTCCAAGCGTTACACAGCAAGTAGCCTACATTCTTTAATCGGCTTCGACGCTCGACAGTATCCAGGCAGTTATGGATCTGGAGAAATTGGCCAGCAGCTTGCTGGCTAATTGAATACTCAAGAAACCCTGTCGTTACCCGCCAATGTCGTGGTCGTCTGATAGCTTCGCTTCAATTGGACCAGGAAGGGAATTTTTGACCTTGGTCGTTGCTCTTGGATCTCTGATCAAGCTTTTCAAAGGCCGAACTGCTGCATTGTAAATTTTGCGAGAACTGCCTTTAAAACTCCTAATGAGACGTCACCAGCCTTATCTTGAACTGCTGTTTTTGCCTGTTTCCACACAGACTCATTCTTGGCGTTAGCTAGAAAGTCGTGCCCCTCATTCAATAGGCGGGTAATTGAGAAATCCTGTACAGTTTGGACCCCAGCTGGGGGACCCATTGCCGTAGCGAGCTTTGCTTCAATGTAGCCAGCTTCCTCTAGGAGTCGCACATGCTCAGCAATGACATCGTCCTCTTGACCATCAATTTCGATGGAACTGAGTTGGTGCCCAATTGGTAAATTTTCTACTTGGCGTTGAGCCGAGATACGTGTAAAAATTTATCATATAGGCATCAAAGCCTTGCTGATTAAGCCTTACAGCGATCGAAATCGGAGCATTGATTGTTTGCTGGGCAGGCAACTAGGCAAGAAGATGAGACTGAGTGAGAAGCAAAATCCCATCAAGGTTTGAGACTTTTGGGGCTGGAACTGACTAACTTTTCAGTCTCATGATATTGCGGGCTTCTTGCGTACTACAAAACGTGCCACACAGTCCAAGTTTAGTCCACATGGATTTGAGACAGTAAAATCTCATTTCGAGATGGAGTGTGGAATATTTTGCAGCCTGATACTCTAGGGAAGCTTGCAAAGTCAGAGCGAGTTTCAAACTCATGACTGCTGTTGAACGCACTGCTTATCCGCGCTTCAAATCTCATCTGTCTGCTCAGGAGTTGGCGCACCTTTACACGCCAACTCCTGAGGACGTGAAATTTGTTGAGTCCCAAACCCGTAGCAAAAGTGGGGCGTTGCGGATGATGGTTCTGCTCAAGTCCTTTCAACGCTTGGGATATTTCCCTCATTCCGAATTTATTCCTGTTTCTGTTATTAGCCATCTCCGTGCCTCCCTCAAATTGAACTCATGGGTCTCAGCCGTTCCAGCACTCCCCACGCGCTATCGATATCAGCAAGCAATTCGAGAATATTTGGGTGTCAAGCCATATGGCAGAGAGGCTCAAAAGTTGGCAGCGGGGGTAATTGCGACTGCGGCTGAGGTCAAAGATTATCCAGCAGACTTGATTAACGTCGCCATAGAAGCCCTGATTAAAGAGCGTTACGAATTGCCTGCTTTCAGCACCCTTGATCGTTTAGCTGGAAATATTCGGTCAATTATCAATACTCGCTTGTTTCACCGGGTTGCTGACGGGTTAACCCTAGCCGAGCAGACATACCTGGATGGATTATTGTCATCCGATGCGTCAGACTCACAAGCGACCTTGAATTTGCTGAAGTCTTCTGCCAAAAGTGCCTCTCTGTCGCATTTACAGCAACTTCAATCAAAATTTGACCGATTGATAGGCTTTGGAGATGCCAAGCGACTACTATCCTCCATTTCCCCTGCCAAAATTAAAGCTTTTGCCCAACAAGCAAAGGTGCTCGACAGTGCGGAGTTACAGGACATCAAATTGCCAAAACGCCGTACTCTACTCCTGTGCTTGCTCTATCATGCACAAGTTAAAGCGCGTGATGCTTTAGTGGAGACCTTTCTCAAACGAATGCAGAAACTCCACACGCAGGCCAAAAACAAACTGGTTGAACTGCGAGAGAAGCACCGTGTCCAAGCGGAAACTCTGCTGAGCGTTTTTGCCGAGATCGTCAGAGCATCTGACGAGGATCAAGATAATGCCGCATTCGGAGCACAAGTCAAAACACTATTAGCGACGCATGGGGGTACTACAGCCATTCTGGAGCAATACGAAGAGATCGCTGCCTATGACGGCGACAATCATTTACCGTTGCTCTGGCGGTTTTATATTCCCCATCGCAAGGCTCTCTTCAAACTGGTACGCGCGCTAGATATTCGTTCCACCACTCAAGACCAGAGCGTAATGGATGTTCTTGCCTTTGTGTTGCGACATGAGCATCGGCGGCAGCGGCATTTACCAACTGATGGCATTGACTTAAGTTTCGTGAGTGCCCCCTGGCGGCGATTAGTGGTCGTGCACCAGGATAAGAAAGAGCTAATCGTTCGCCCGCTGCTTGAAATCTGCCTCTTCACCTACCTGGCAGCAGAGTTAAAGACTGGTGATGCTTGTGTTGTGGGGTCAGAATCCTTTGCTGACTTTGGCGAACAACTACTTGCTTGGGAGGTTTGTGAACCTCAAATTGAACAATTTTGCCAGGAATTAGAAATTCCAGCGACACCAGAAACCTTTGTCAATCATTTGCAGCAGTGGTTGACGCAAGTGGCGAGTGCTGTAGACCAGGTCTGTAAGGACGGCACTCAAGTCACAATAAGTGCAACTGGAGAACCCGTCCTCAAGCGTATTCCAGCTTTAACTAAACCCGCAGGTGCTGACAAGCTGGAAGCTTTAATTCAGCAACGGTTACCCGAGCGCAGTATTCTCGACATTCTCACTAACGTTGAACATTGGCTGAACTGGACTCGTCACTTTGGCCCACAATCAGGTTCAGAACCCAAGCTAGACAATCCTGTAGAGCGTTACCTTTTGACTGTGTTTGGATTAGGTTGCAATTTAGGTGCCAATCAAACAGCCAGGCACACTCGTGGGCACATTACGTCCCACCAAGTGTCTTATATTCATCGTCGTCATATCAATGTGCCCAAATTACAGGCCGCCATGACAGACATGATCAATGCTTACAACCGCCTCAATTTGCCGAAACTTTGGGGAACCGGAAAGCGTGCCGCTGCTGACGGCTGTAAATTCGAGACCTATGAAAATAATCTCCTTTCGGAGTATCACATTCGTTACGGTGGATATGGCGGCATTGCTTACCATCATGTTTCTGATACGTACATTGCCTTATTCACGCACTTCATTACCTGTGGGGTATGGGAAGCAGTTTATATTCTCGATGGGCTGCTCAAAAACACGTCCGACATTCAACCCGATACCTTGCATGCTGATACCCAAGGACAATCTGTTCCAGTCTTCGGCTTAGCCTATCTACTGGGGATTAAATTAATGCCTAGAATTCGCAATTGGCAGGATTACACCTTCGTACGTCCCAGTAGAGAGTCTATCTATGAGTACCTTGATCCCTTATTTACCGATGTGGTGAATTGGAAACTGATTCAGACCCACTGGCAGGATTTGATGCGGGTTGCCCTATCCATTAAGGCTGGTAAGCTGATGCCATCTACGATCTTGCGG
>Ga0081535_100440_pt1 | contig 30014 bp, 29 predicted proteins | sample HotLakmasection3_FD_71020 | JGI IMG/M metagenome (GOLD analysis project Ga0081535, IMG submission 71020) | Hypersaline microbial mat communities from Hot Lake, Washington, USA - Section #3 (SPADES assembly) (version 2) | ecosystem: Environmental > Aquatic > Non-marine Saline and Alkaline >... | reverse complement strand
CCAGTGTCGGCTGTATTAGATCAATTGTTCTGTTGAAGAGCGAACCAGATTTGCTCCATCCCACCACCCAATGACAGGACAAAATAATTGTCGTTGGGCGGTCAAGTTAATTGTCGTTCAATAGCTTTATCGGCCAGCAATCGCAGGGTCCAACGACCATGCCCCTCTGGAGCGTCACTGCAGGCGAGGGCCGTCACTTTCGCCCGTTGCTGCCCATCAATTTCAATGGGGCGGCCGGAGCGGGGTTTATCCTGCAACATCTGCAAGCCCTCTTGGCGATAGCGCTTGGCCCAGGTGCTGACAGCGCTCCTTGAAACGCCCAAGGTTTCAGCAACCGTGGTCGTTTGTTTGCCGCGATCTAACTCTAAAAGCTCAAAGGGTGACAACCCCCTTCGAGGACTTATCTAGCAGGGATTTGAGACAATGATAGGGTCAAAAAAATAGGGGACAGACTGCCCCCACAAAAAAATATGTTGCCCTCATCTTACCAAACCGTCCTGCGAAAGCATCTCAGTGAACAGCACTATCTGACCCTGGAGCTACTGATCCTTTTGATACAAGCTCATCGGCAGGTTCAACTTTCGATGTTAGCGAGTGTGTTTCCCCAACCGATTAAGTACGAGAGTCGGATTCGCAATTTGCAACGGTTTCTGCTCCTCCCTCAGCTGTGTGTGAAAGTGTTGTGGTTTCCGCTGATTAAGTATTGGCTGCGACAAGCGCAAACCGGACATCGCTTAAACCGCTGCCAGCGTCGATATCTGCAAAAGAAGCATCTGCACTATGGTCACTGGCTGATTGCCATGGACCGCACCGCATGGAAAGGCCGCAACTTGTTGATGGTGACGGTCGTTTGGGGCACCCATGCCTTGCCCCTGTATTGGCAACTCTTACCGCAGGTCGGCAGCAGTAGCCTGAGCACCCAAAAACGGCTGTTGCAGATCGCGCTCAAACTCATCAAACCCTATCCCGTCTTGGTGCTGGGTGACCGGGAGTTCCATAGCCCGAAACTGGCGGATTGGTTGAAGCGTCAGGGGGTTGCCTTTGCCCTGCGGCAGAAAAAGGATCTCCACTTCCAACAACGTCCTGATGAAGAGTATCAGATGCTCAAGGCCCAAGGCTTTCAGCCGGGAGCATCCACGTTTTATGTGGGGGTGAACTGTAATAAAGGGGATGGACTGGGTCCGTTCAATCTGGCGGTGTATTGGAAACGCAAGTATCGCCAAAAAGGACCGAAGGAACCCTGGTATATCCTGACCAGCTTACCCACTCTGAAGCAAGCCTTAGCGGTCTATCGCTGTCGTTGGGGCATCGAAGAAATGTTTCGCGATTTTAAGTCTGGAGGCTATCATCTCGAAGGGTCTAAACTCGCTTCGAATCAACTCTCCAAATTGATGATTGTGGTCGCTATTGCCTATACGAGTGCCTTACTTCAAGGCCGACAGATTAAGCGTATGGGAATTCAAAAATATGTCGTCAGACCAGAAATCCCATCTAGCCACCAACGCCGACATAGCGCGTTTTATGTGGGGCAACAGTTACCGATTTGGCTCCAGTTACAGCAATTGTGTCAGGAAACATTGGACGAGCTTTTGCGTATTAACCGTCGTTGGATCAACTTTTACAAGCAGGGACAGCGGGCTATAGAGCTTGCTATGTCTACGTTCTGAGCCCGCTGTCGCCCTGACAGCTCTCTGACATGAACGGGTGCTCAGCGTTTGGCTTCGTTATCGGGGGCGGGCAAAAACCTGAGTCCAGTAATGGCGGTAGTTCACATTTCCGGTGTCGGTGCTGAGATACTCATAGCCCACGCCCATTTGGGTCACCTGTCCATCCAGAATATTTGCCCGGTGTCCAGGACTATTCATCCAACCGTCTACTACCGATGCCGCTGTCTTGAAACCCGCAGCAATATTTTCCGTGACACGGCTCCAGTTGTAGCCAGTACGGCTGACACGGTCGGAAAAGCGAGAGCCATCCTGCCCGGTGTGGCTGTAAAAGTCTTGCAATGCCATGTTAGCAGAGTGCGTCTGGGCGGCAGAGCTGAGGCGGTTTTCCAGGTTTACGGGAGCCAGTCCATGTTGTTGGCGTTTTTGGTTGATCAGTTGCAAGATCTCCTGGCGCAGACCGTCCAATTCACTATTGGGTGAGGGTGTAGTTTCCTGTGGGCGGATGCGAGCCGTTAAGCGATAGCTGGAATTGCCAGCGCCTTTGCTGACGGACAAAAAGTAGGTGCCTGGAGCGAGATTAGTGTTCAGGCGGCGAAGGCGGTTACCTTGAGAGCTGCGTTGTCCGATCAATTCTCCGGTGTCAATGCGACCATTGCCGTTTTCATCTTGAAGCAGTTGCAACTGAACACCTTTTTGCTTGCCCCGAATGCCTGTAAATAGTCGGCTCCGTTGTCCCAGGCTAAAGCTGAAATAATCGTTTGGGTCTGCGTTTCCAACCCATTCGCGAATGGCAGTATTGGTTGGGCGCAGGGACAAGTTTCTCGCCTGCGAAATTGAATTCCCGGTGCGATCGACGGGCATAATCGTAAGCTCCTTACTGCGTTGGAATGGATGCTTGGAACATCCCGGACGCCTGAAAAGATTGCTAGGTGTGCGTCCGTACCTTTAGTAAAGAAAGAAGCAAGACAATCGTCGCCCTCAAATCCACGGAAGCCCAAATCCGTAGATTTGCGGGCTTCTACGCGATTTTTCAGAGTCGCAGAGCTCGTCAGCCAGGCGATGAGCCTTTGGGCGATCGCCCCAGACCTGTTATCGCGTCACAAGCCATAGCACTATCTGTCCTGCTCTCACTTGCGTAGCGCTATGAGCGCTACGCAATTTTGAATTTTGGATGTTGATTTCAGGTCAGTGAATGCCGAGATAATGCGGCTCAACTGATGAAGTTCAAGTAAAACCAACTTTTTGAAAGCCCACTTCAGAGATTTTTTTGAAACGACGGTACAGCAGTCGTTTCAAAAAAATCTCTGGGTTTGCTATTCGGATTTGGTATCAATGGCGGAAGTAGGAGCGGCGGGCATCAAACCACAGGTCGAGGCGATTTTTGACCCAGGGGAAGCGATCGCGCTCCTTCTCTCTCCAATCCTGGGCGATCGCCCGTCCCAGTTCTGCCATCGACGGTGAGGGAAATGGCAGGTGCTCCAGGGTAGCGAGACGAATGTTTTGCTGGTGCATCAGCAGAAATAGACTGCCCCACTCTTCTGCCTCGGCTCCCAGAATTTGTCCACCCAGGATCTGCCCGTTGTGCTGCACAATGAGGCGGCACAAGCCGCTGGACTGCGCCCGCAGTTGTGCTTTGGGTAGGGACTTGAAGGAATGCTGGAGAATGTGGAGGCGATCGCCCAATCGTTGCCGTGCCTGGGTTTCTGATAGTCCAAAGCTGAGCAGAGGAGGATCGGTAGCGATGAGTTGGGGAGGGGCGATCGCCGCCGGAATCCGAAAAACGGGAAAAAATAGGGCATTTTTGAGGGCAATGTCAGCCGTTTGCCGTGCCAGCGTAGGGGAATCACCGGGGCAGGCATAGACACGGGGGTTGGCGGTTTGCAAACGGCGATTGGTGGGGATGAATCCGTTTTGAAGGGTGATTCCAGCCGCCGAAAAATGGAGGGAGGCGGTATCGGGAATCAGCGTGCCGGATACCAGCAGATGATCGGCGGCGATCGCCCCCAGCCCCGTTTGCACGACTCGCTGATTGTTTTCCATGCGGCAATGCTCGATGGGCGTGGGAGCCAGCACCCGTATCCCCTCAGATTCCAAAAGGGATTGCAGGGGAGTGGCGATCGCCCCGTCCAGGTGTGGCAACAGCGGTGTGTCTGAAATCAGTGTCACGGTGATGCCGCAGCGGTTTAGACCCTGCGCCAGTTGGCAGGCACGCCCATCGTTACCCAGAATTGCCAGAGTCTTGGGTGGATTGTGCCAAAACGCCGCATCTACCAATGCTTCTGGCGTCAGAGGTTGGGTATTGTCTAAACCAGGGATGCTGGGCAGGCGGGTGTGCTGGGGCAAGAGCAGGAGGAAGGTGCGCGATCGCAAAATCCGCTGCCCCACCCGCAAGCCAAACCCCGGACGGGTGCAGAACTCCGCCGTCCCCGTCAGCACATCCACACCCAGAGAAAGCAGCGGGGCAATGCTACTTTCTTCATCCAACAGGTTTGCCGTTTGGCGGAGCAAATGATAAATCTTCGTCCTTCCATCTTCGCTTTGCACTGAGGGGTTGAGCGGATAGGAGCGACTTGCAGCATGCAGGATGGAAGGTAACAAGTCAACGGTTGCCTCGACCTCTCCCGGTGGCTCGACCAGGGCAACCCGTGCCTGAAGTTGCGCCGCATGGCAGGCGGTTTCGCGTCCGACGGTTGTGCCGCCGACAATCACCAGGTCATAGTCAACAGCCATGCGCGTCAGCAGAGAAAGAGGACAGAACAGACTGGAGGGCGACCAGCAACCGCTGATTTTCCTCCACCGTGCGAACGGCGACCCGGAAGTAGCGATCGCCCAACTCCGCAAAACTCATGCAATCGCGAATCAAAATTTGATGCTCCTGCAACAAGCGCCGCTGAAGGGTAGGGACAGAAACTTCCGCCCGCACCAGCAAGAAATTTGCCGCCCCCACAAAGGGCTGCAAGCCAGGAATCGCGTTCAGACCTGACCAAAGCTGCGATCGCGCCTCTGGCAACCAGTTCCAGGTGCGCTGCTGGAAGTCGTGGTCGGCGAGAGCGGCGATCGCCGCTACTTCTGCCAGACTGTTGACGCTCCAGGGATCGCGCCACTGTTGCCAGCGCTGGAGCGTGTCGGGATGGGCAATCCCATAGCCCAGACGCAACCCCGGCAGGCTGTAGAACTTGGTGAGCGATCGCACCACTACTAAATTGGGAAATTCCTGTACCCAATCCACCACACTTTCTGCCGGATGGGTTCCCAAAAAATCCATAAACGCCTCATCCACGACCACCAGCGCACAGGTGTCGAGGTAAGGACGTAGTGATTCGCGGGTAAACAGCCAGCCTGTGGGATTGTGGGGATTGTTGAGCAGCAACCCCTGATTGGTTAAAGCCAAAGAATCGGGCAATTCGGTTAACGGTATTGGCAATTCCCCAGGCAGATGGGTCATATCAAGAGATGCCCCATGCCAGGTGCCGCCAAATGCCCGAATTGCCCGAAAGTAGTCCCCAAATCCTGGGGTCAGGAGATGGGTTTGTTTCAGCGCTGCCAGGTCTCGCCCCACCCAGGTCAGCAATTCTGCTGCCCCATTTCCTGGCAAAATCCAGTCGGGGTCTAGACAATGGGCATCAGCTAGGGCTTGCCGCAGCGTGCGATACGCCGGGTCTGGATAATGCCGCAGGGTCTCCCAACTGGATTGGATAGCTGCGATCGCCCCCGCTGGTGGACCCAGGGGGTTGATGCTGGCAGAAAAATCGAGCAGCGAAAAGGGGGAACAGTCAGCGAGCGAAGCCGCCCAAGTCAAATTCCCCCCATGCGCGGGTTGCGCTGAACTCAAGTAACTTTGCACAGATTCGACAACTATTTCTCAGGAGCCACCATTTCCTTGAACTGCTTTCCAGCAGAAAACCCAGGAACCATGGTTGCAGGGATTTCCATTGCTTCGCCAGTCTTGGGGTTGCGACCTTCGCGAGCTTTGCGATCGCGCCGATCAAACGAACCAAACCCAACCAGCGTCACTTTATCACCCTTCGCCACAACTTCCATGATGGACTCAATTGTTGCAGTCAGCACGGCATCCGCGACTTTCTTAGTCACACTGGCACGTTCTGCCACCATATCAACCAATTCACCCTTGTTCATAAGACTCTCCTTTCCTTTTTTCTGATGTGTTAGGGGATTTGAAATGTCGGTCTAGTGACCGACAAATTGATATCTTGATTCGGGTTTTTCGCCAGAACGGCTGAAACCCTTATGAGCCAAGATTTTCAATGCCTAATTCTAGTTGCAACTTACGAAATCTGGATCGCTAAAACCTTTAATTTATGTAGCTTTCCCATAATTTTTGGGGCTTTGCGGGCGATCGCCCCAAAGCCGAACCCGTTTTTTGGGGGATAAAAGCGATAAAACTAAGAAAATCAGGGATTTTTCGAAAAAAAAGCCTTGATATCTCGTGATTTCGCAAAAAAAGTCTCGCAGAGTTGCAACTGCGAGACTTTTGATTTCTTTTGATGAATTGATTAGAATCCCTAATTTCCCAAGATTTTAAGGCTTATTTCTGTTCTGGTGCAGGGTTACAGCCTCCTGAGTCTCAGGAGTACAGCAGATTTTTGTATCTTGATGAACATTCAAAAGAGAGAGAAAGTCTTTTTCAATCTCCAAAATCACAAAATTCCGCAGCTTCTCCCGTGGTTCGAGGCAGAACGCAAGCCCCCATCTCCCCAATGCCCATCATCTTTGATGAGAAGCGCGGCAATGCCGCGCTTCTCATCAAAGATGATGGGTTTTATTTCGTACGTGATCCTAAGCAGTTGAGGGATTGTTCGGGCGCGAAGCCCCCGAACAATCCCTCAACTGCGTAAATCCTGTTGACTTTTGAGTGCTCCAAGAAACTAAAGAACCCATTTTGTGAAAGAAGGTGCGGCTTCGCCGTCCTTCTTTCACAAAATGGGTTCTTTAGTTTCTTGGTTAGCTCTTATATATAGAGCGGTGTGCAAGCCAGATTAGGCGCATTATGGAGCGATCGCCCCATGCCCGCAGCATCTTGTGCGATTTATTTGTGCGATTTATTTGTGCGATTCATCAGTTCACAGCATGGTTTTTCAGCAATTCTGAGTTTGGGGTGCTGGAGGATGATTCGGCAGGGCGATCGCTCATCTCAGTGGCGGCTGGGGAAGGCTGAGGGATGGGATCGGTGGAAAGTCTGGCGCGATGGCGTTCTGACACAATTTGCTCAGGATCGATGCCGTCAAAGGTTGGGGGAAGCCACACGCGAATTACCAGCAGTGTGCCCAGCACGAGCAGGAAAACACAGGCGACAATCACCTGAACCCAGGGTGTTTCCAGCACGCCGCGCACGATGATCTCTCGAAGGACCGAAACAATAGAGACTTCAACGGCAACCCCAATCGATACCCGGTGTTCTTGCAAATAAATAATGAGCAACCGAAACAGCTCAACCAGAATCAGCAAGAACAAAATATCGGAGGTGACGGGCTGGAAATCCAACGGCGGGAGCAATGACAGCACCATCTCTCGCAGTTGCAAAATCATAAAGCTGAACAGCCCAATGCATAAGCAAATGACAATAAAATCCTGAACGGTTTCGAGCAGGCGAATAACGCTTCTGCTATTCAGCCAGCGATACCATGGGAGCGCGGATGATTGATGAATGCGCATAAAAGCACCTGCAAAAACAGCTAAATATTGTTATCGAACAGCTTAGCCATAATCAACCCAAATAAAAATGCATTAAAAATATAAATTCTGATTATCTCTAATAACTTTTGCTTAACTCTTATCGAGCCCCCCACTTCCCATGCTGAACTTTTTACTTATAAGGGATCTGCGAATTAATAAAATCCCAATTTTTGAGAGAGAAGGCTGGCAGCGCCAGCCTTCTCTCTCAAAAATTGAGATTTTATTTTTTTTCAAGTCCCTAAATACAAACGTCTTTTATGCTGATGCCGATGTTCATCACTGACCGGACATAAGCCCACCATTGCCCACCATTAAGGATCGAATAAAATCCAAACCTTGCTTTTTGAAAGCGCGGCTGTGCCGCGCTTTCAAAAAGCAAGGTTTGGATTTTATTTGATCTTCAGTCCTTACGGGTTGAAACATGCTTGCGATTTGATGGTGTTTGATGATTTTGGTTGGGTATTAGAAGCTATCCCAAAACGGAGGGATTCTTTATTACGAAAGAATTAAGTTTTATAATAAAGAATTTCGAAAGTTTGAAGATCGTAAGCGTGCCAGAAAAAATGGGGGAGAACCTTGAAAGTAAGTCGATTCAGTGGCTAAGTCTTCTTCTCGGTCAACCCCAAAAGCAAAAAAGAATAAACAGCAGGACGAGCAGGCGTTGAAGCAGCAAGACTCCATCCAGGCGGAACTACGCCAGCAAAAACAGCGGGTGGAGTTGTTTTCGGAAGTGACGCTGAAAATTCGCCAGTCGCTGCAACTGAAGGAGATTCTGCATACGACCGTCACGGAAGTGCAGCGGATTTTGCACGCCGATCGCGTCTTGATCTATCAGGTCTTGCCCGATGGCACCGGGAAAACCATCAGTGAGTCGGTGCTGCCCAACTATCCCGTGTTGATGGATTGGGAGTTCCCTGCGGAGGTGTTTCCTGCGGACTATCAGCAACTCTATGCCCAGGGGCGCGTGCGGGCGATCGCCGATGTTCATGACCCTGCATCGGGGTTGGCGGAATGTCTGGTGGAGTTTGTTGATCAGTTTGGCATTCAGGCAAAGCTGATTGTGCCCATTGTGCAAACGCTGAATATGCCGTCTTCTGAGGGTGGGGGTAAGGGGGCGATCGCCAAAAATCAGCTCTGGGGCTTGCTGATCGCTCACCAGTGTCGCAGTGCGCGGCAGTGGGTAGAGTTTGAGCTGGAGTTGATGCAACAGTTAGCAGACCAGATCAGCATTGCCCTGTCGCAGGCGCAGTTGCTAGAACACCTGGAAGAAATGGTGGAAGCCCGCACCGCCGAACTCCAAGAAGCCAACCGCCATTTACAACAGGAAATTACCGTGCGGATGCAGGCAGAAACCGCCCTGCGCCAGAGCGAGGAGCAGTTGCGGCTGATTACCAATGCCCTGCCCGTGCTGATTTCCTATGTGGATGATCAGCAACAGTATCGGTTTAACAACCAGGCATATCAGGATTGGTTGGGGCAGGCTCCTGCCCATATTTTTGGGCAACATCTGAAGCAGGTTTGGGGCAAACAGTGCTACCAGCGGATGCAGGGTTATGTGGAAGCCGCCCTCTCGGGACAGGTGGTGTCCTATGAAAACGAGATTGAGTTGCAGGATGGCAGCGGGCGAGCGGTGGATGTGACCTATATTCCCCATCGCGATGGGGACAAAGCCGTGCGGGGCTTCTTTTCACTGACCAGTGATATTAGCGATCGCAAAGCCATCGAACGGATGAAAGATGAATTCATTTCCATCATCAGCCACGAATTGCGAACGCCTTTGACCTCCCTGCACAGTGCGCTAAAAATTCTGGCGACGGGGCGGTTGGGCAACCTGTCGGTGGAAGGGCAACAAATGCTGGCGATCGCCGACGAAAGTACGGAGCGACTGGTGCGGCTGGTGAACAACGTCCTCGACTTGCAGCGCATTGAGTCGGGCAAAGTCGTGATGGAGCAACAACCCTGCAACGCGGCAAACCTGATGGTGCAGGCTGCCGAAGCCATGCAGGCAATGGCGCAACACCAGGGCATCATCCTTGTCACCCAAACCGAGGAAATGACCGTCTGGGCAGATGCGGACTACATTCTGCAAACCCTGACCAATCTGTTGAGCAACGCTATCAAATTTTCCCATTCGGGAAGCCAGGTGTGGTTGACGGTGGGGGTTGCAGATCGGGATACTTTGCCGGAAGCGGAGATGCGCGATCGCCCCTGCCAGTTTGACGGAGCGGCTGTGTTCCGCGTCCAGGACGAAGGGCAGGGCATCCCCAATAACCAGTTAGAGCGCATTTTTGAGCGGTTTCAGCAGGTCGATTCCTCCGATTCTCGCAAAAAAGGCGGCACAGGCTTGGGCTTGGCAATCTGCCGCAAAATTATTGAGCAACATGGTGGCAAGATTTGGGCAGAAAGTACGCCCGGTTCTGGCAGTACCTTTGCCTTCACCCTACCTGCGATGATTCCCGCCCATCTCACGGAAAGGAGAGAGGAATGTCCATCAAGCGTGTCTTAATTATTGACGATGAAGAAACCATCCAAACCGTCGTGCAGTTTGGCATCAAGATGGCGGTGGGCTGGGATGTGCTGACGGCGGGGTCGGGGGTGCAGGGCATTGCGGTGGCACAGACGGAGCAACCCGATGTGATTTTGCTGGATGTGATGATGCCGGATATGGACGGCATTTCTACCTTTAAGGCGCTGCAAGCACAGACGGCAACCGAAAACATTCCGGTCATTTTCCTGACGGCAAAAGCGCAAACTGCCGAAAAGCGACAGTTTAGCAGCCTGGGAGTGAGCGGTGTGATCACCAAACCGTTCAATTCCCTGCAACTTCCCGAACAAATTTCTCGCATTTTGCATTGGGACGGTGAGCGATGAAAATTCTGCTGGTGGAAGATGATGATGCGTTCATCAAAGTTTTGACCCGTGCCCTTAAGGGGCATCACTACAGTGTCGATAGTGTCAAAGATGGCGAAGCTGGATGGACCTATGGCTCGACCTTTGACTATGACTTGATGGTGATGGATATTGTGCTGCCCAAGCTCGATGGCATTAGCCTCTGCAAGCGCTTTCGGGCAGAAGGCTATGCGACTCCCATCCTGTTGCTCACCGCTCAGGACAGCAACACCGCTAAAGTGCAGGGGTTAGATGCCGGAGCCGACGACTATGTGGTGAAGCCCTTTGACCAGGCAGAACTGCTGGCACGGATTCGTGCCCTGCTGCGGCGGAGTAGTTCCAATCCCATGCCCCTGCTGACCTGGGGCGACTTGCTCCTGAATCCCAGCACCTGCGAAGTGCAGTACAAAGGACAAAACCTGGCGCTAACGGGCAAAGAATATGAATTGCTGGAGTTGATGCTGCGGGATAGCCAGCATGTGTTTTGTGTGGATGAATTGCTGGAGCATCTGTGGTCGTCCGAAGATTTCCCATCCGAAGCAACGGTGCGATCGCACATTCGCCGGGTGCGGCAGAAACTCGTTGCCAGTGGCGCACCCCACGACTTCATCGCCACATTGCATGGTCGTGGCTATTACCTGAAGCCACCAGAATCCTCGGAATCATCCGTTTCGGACGGCTGGGTAAGGGCTGGCACCAGTGCTGGCATGGGCATGGGTAAGGCCGGTTTCTCGGAGGCTTCGGCTACCCAACCCGCCGTCTCAGATCTGTCAAATGCAGCGGCGTTAGACCCCTCTCTCGCTGCACAAAACCAGGCGCAATATCTGGCATTCTTGAATCAAACCTGGAAAACGACCCAGCCCAATAGCCTGGAGCAGGTTACCGAGTTGTTGCAGGCGATCGCCACCTTACAAACCAACGCCCTCACCCCCGACCAGCAAACCCATGCCCAACAGGTTGCCCACAAACTGGCAGGAACCTTGAGTTTGTTTGGCTTGCAAAAAGCGGTGCATCTGGCACGTCAGCTTGAACATTGGCTGGGCAGCCAGGATGCTTTACCTGCCAACCAGGTAGAGTTGATGCACCCGCTGGTGCAAGAGCTGCAACACGAGCTGCAAATAACGACAGATATTCAGCCGGAGCAAATTCCCCAGGGGGTTTCGCCTCAACTTTTGCTGATCGGCGCAGACCAGGAGTTTGAGCAGGCGTTGCGGGCGATCGCCACCCATCGTGGGGTTGCGGTCAACCCCATCCCGTTTCAGGAGGTTGAATCTGCCTCCAGCCCAGCCGATGTGATTCTGCTGCACTTCCCAGGCGCAAACGCGGGTCATGCGGCAACGCCTCATCTCTCCCTTGCCCAAAGCCTGCAACGGTTGGCTCAGCAGTACCCCGAAGTCCCGCTGCTGGTGGTGAGCGATCGACTGGGACTGTGCGATCGCCTGGAGGTGGTTCGGCAGGGTGGTCGCTTTCTGCTCGACCTGGCAACTCCCCCCGAACAACTGCTCTCGATCGCCATTCAGGCGTTGCAAGACAGCCGCCATCCCACCAAAGTGATGGTGGTAGACGATGACCTCAATTGGTTAGGAACCTTACCGACCTTATTAAAACCCTGGGGCTTGAAAGTCACAACTCTGGCAGATCCCCAAGAATTTTGGACCGTGTTGCAAATGGTCGATCCGGATGTTCTGGTTTTGGATGTAAATATGCCAGAAATAAATGGATTTGAATTGTGTCAAATTCTCCGCAGCGACCCACGTTGGCAAAAGGTTCCCGTACTTTTTTTGAGTGAATTAACTGACGCCTCCAGCCAACAAAAAGCATTCACCGTAGGAGGCGATGATTATCTTTGTAAACCCCTACGGGGGGGAGAATTAGCTACTCGAATTTTGCACCGACTCCAAAGAATTCAAGCTTATGCAGGCTGAAGGCTACACAGCTTCTGCATGGGGAACATGCCAGAGTACAATAAGATTCGGTATTTGTTCAAAAGAAATTTTCACAAAACTTTATGCACGCTTCGATAAGAACGCAACAACATTCGCTAATTCGCCAATTAGCGGATGTCATTGAAGAAACCTGGCACCAATATTTGGATCTGTCTCCCTATTCTGTCCCTGCCGACTTGGGCTATATCGAAGGCAGTTTGGAAGGGGAACGCCTCACCATTGAAAATCATTGTTACAAAACACCACAGTTCCGCAAATTGCATTTAGAGCTGGCACAGGTTGGCGCAGGTTTGGATATTCTTCACTGTGTAATGTTTCCCAAGCCAGAGTACGCATTGCCCATTTTTGGGGCAGATTTGGTCGGCGGACGGGGCGGCATGATCAGCGCTGCGATCGCCGATCTCTCTCCTGTAAATGGCGATCGCAGTCTTCCCCCGCGCTATCAGCAAGCCCTCTCGGAGTTGCCACCCCCCCAGTTTTCCCAAACCCGCGCCCTACCCGAATGGGGAGACATCTTCTCCGATTTCTGCCTGTTTGTGCGACCTGCCAGTGCGGAGGAAGAAGCTCAGTTTCTCCAGCGAGTGAAGGACTTCCTGACGCTGCACTGCCAGCTTGCCACCACCGAAGCCCCCCTCACCTCCCGCCAGGACATTACCCGCGTTTTAGCTGGGCACCAAAATTACTGCACCAAGCAACAGCAAAACGACAAAACTCGACGGGTACTAGAAAAGTCCTTTGGTCCCGAGTGGGCAGAACGCTATATGAACACCATGCTGTTTGACTACGTCATGGCATAACTGCCAGATTTTTACTCACCCAAAGATGTGCATTGAGCAAAACTCAACGCACATCTTTTAGTGGGATTCTGTACTTAGAATCACGTACGAAATAAAACCCGAAATTTTTGCTGAGAAGCGCGGCAATGCCGCGCTTCTCAGCAAAAATTTCGGGTTTTATTTTTTATTTTCAATCCTCAATCAATAGTAAAGCCAGTGGAGTGCGCCTCCCGCCGGGGTGCGCACTCCACCATAGCTTCCAAAGCTTATGCCGTTGAGCGATTTTCGGGCGCGGAGTGCCCAAAAATCGCTCAACGGTCTGGGTTATCGCACGCAGGGCGTAAATCCGAGCTGCGTTTATTTAGAGGTGGTGATGAGAGCAGGCGCTGCCTGCTCTCATCACCATGAACAATGGGTAGTTTGATTAGATTTATCGATAGGACTAGCAAATCTACCTTTAGAGGGAGGAATTCTTTGAACAATCCTCCCTCGTTTCACGGCAAAAATACAGAGGAAATATTGCTATAAATGAAGCCATGCAAACATACGTAAAGTAAACAAATGTAAATTCAGTTTATATAAGATCAATTGAATACAGAAGTGGCGATCGCCCAACCTTGATGCTTCAAGGTTTTGAGATATGTAGGGACATTAAACCCAGGGGGTTATTCATATTTCGTAACTCATAATTGGGATCGCCACCCCAATTTTGCACAAATTTTGCACATTAGTCTTGTTTTAATCATAAGCAAATTCAGCAAGCACCAAATAACCTTAGCTTTTCTGCACAAAGGTTTTTGTTTCTAAAAATACTGCTATCACTTTTCCCTTCGAAATGTGAGGCTGAGCCTGAGAGAAACTTCCAACTTTATAGAGAGGAGGAATGGCTCTCAGGAGTCAGAAACAAAAAGCCCATAATTGCCTTGATTTGGATAGTAAAGCGATGGGTTGATTTACGGCAGACGACCTTCCTTGTGGATGGTTCTCATTCACTAAAGCTGACCTGAACTATCAGGATCAATCGTCTGTTTCGACCAACTTTATTGCTCTACGGTTTCAGCTCTAAGGATTGTTTTGGGCAGCGGTGCTGTGTGGATTTTTATTCAATAGCAACATCACAATCAACGTCAATATTAGGAGATAGTGGAATGCTTGATGCTTTTACCAAAGTAGTGTCTCAAGCAGATACTCGTGGAGCTTACGTTAGCGATTCTCAGCTCGATGCCCTGAAAGCTATGGTTGCTGATGGCAACAAGCGGATGGATGTCGTCAACCGCATTACTGGAAATGCGTCCACCATCGTTGCCAACGCCGCTCGCGCTCTGTTCGATGAGCAGCCTCAGTTGATCGCTCCCGGTGGAAACGCTTACACCAACCGCCGGATGGCTGCTTGCCTGCGCGACATGGAAATCATCCTGCGTTATGTGACCTATGCCATCTTCACTGGCGATGCTAGCGTTCTCAACGATCGCTGCCTCAACGGTCTGCGCGAAACCTACCTGGCACTGGGCGTTCCTGGTGGTTCGGTTGCCACTGGCGTACAGAAGATGAAGGAAGCTGCGATCGCGATCGCCAACGAGCGCCAAGGCGTAACTCAGGGTGACTGCAGCTCCCTGATGGCAGAAGTTAGCAGCTACTTCGATCAAGCGGCTTCGGCTGTTAGCTAATTGCTCTAACTCTCACATCTTGATTCACATCAGAATCTAACTTTTTCTCATTTCCGAAATCTAAATTCATACTGTGTTGGGAGAAGAATTCAAATGAAGACCCCTTTAACTGAAGCTGTAGCTGCTGCTGATTCTCAAGGTCGTTTCCTCAGCTCCACCGAAATGCAAGTTGCCTTCGGACGCTTCCGTCAGGCGGCTGCTAGCCTGGATGCTGCAAAAACTCTCAGCAGCAAAGCGCAAAGCTTGGCTGAAGGCGCAGCAAATGCTGTTTATCAAAAGTTCCCTTACACCACTCAAATGCAAGGTGCAAACTTTGCTTCTGATCAGCGGGGTAAGGACAAGTGCGTACGCGACATCGGCTACTACATCCGCATGGTGACCTACTGCCTGATTGCAGGTGGCACTGGTCCTATGGATGACTACCTGATCAGCGGTTTGGCAGAAATCAACCGCACGTTTGATCTGTCTCCGAGCTGGTATGTTGAAGCGCTCAAGTACATCAAAGCAAACCACGGTTTGTCTGGTGATCCGGCTGTTGAAGCAAACTCCTACATTGACTACGCAATCAACGCTCTGAGCTAGTTTTTAAGCTAGTTTCTGAGCACCCATTACCATTGCCCAGAACCATCAAAAACAGCGAATGCTAAGACTTAGCAGGACGGTTTTTAAGGTTCTGGGCATGATGGTTCTCAGCCAATTCTTGGGACCTATCCAAACCTGCATCAAAAAATTTGAACAACAAAAGATTGATGGCGTTTGGGATAGGAACTTGGTGGACCTTCTGAATCGACATTCTCATTAACGCTCATTAATAATGAAGGAGAAGTCATGACCAGTTCAACCATTAGCCAGTTAGGAATTGAGCCATTTGTAGGGAGTGCTCCGGTCGAATTGCGGGCAAATTGGACGGAAGGTGATGTGCAAGCGGTCATTCATGCTGCCTATCGGCAGGTGTTTGGCAATGACCATGTCATGCAAAATGAGCGCTTGACCAGTGCCGAATCTCTGCTGCGGCGGGGCGATATTTCTGTCCGAGAATTTATCCGCACTTTGGCGCAATCCGAGTTATATCGACAAAAGTTTTTTAATTCAACCCCTCAAGTTCGCTTTATTGAGTTGAATTACAAACATTTGTTGGGGCGTGCTCCTTACGATGAGTCAGAGATCGCGTTCCATGTCGATCTTTATATCCAAAAAGGGTATGAAGCGGAGATCGATTCCTATTTGGATTCTTTCGAATATCAATCCAATTTTGGCGACTCGATTGTGCCTTACTACCGGGGTTTTGCAACCCAGTCGGGGCAAAAAAGCGTCGGCTTTAGCCGCATGTTCCAGATCTATCGGGGCTATGCCAATAGCGATCGCGCTCAGGGTAAAGCCAAGTCTGCCTGGTTAACCCAGGATCTGGCACGGAATACGGCAACCCCGGTTCAAACTGCGTCCTTTGGTCGTGGTTTGACGGGTAACACCGGGGGCGATCGCGCTCAGACCTTCCGCGTACGCGTGACGCAGGGTGCTCCTGGAAGCGCTCCCCAAATTCGCCGCAGTGTGAAGGAGTATCTGGTTCCCTTTGACCAGCTTTCTCCCACCCTACAACGCCTGAATCAACGGGGCAGCCAAATCGTTAGCATCTCTCCCGCTTAAGGCAGTCCTGCGAACAGTGGCGGCAAGAAATTACTCAATGACTTTAGATAAATTGATTTAGATCCTCTTTCTTTTGTCACCGATCTCAGTGGCAAATTAATGGCAGATCAATCTTTTTCTAGCCGCCATTTTTTTCAAACTTTGAGGTGTAATGCCCCACCTTCAACCAAAGTTTAATTCAACATTTAACAAGGAGCATTTTCATGCCAATTACAACCGCTGCTTCCCGCTTAGGCACCACCGCTTTTGATGAAACCGCCCCCGTTGAACTACGTCCTAACTGGTCTCCTGAAGAAGCAAAAATTGTCATTCAAGCTGTTTATCGGCAGGTATTGGGCAACGACTACTTGATGCAGTCTGAGCGCCTTACCAGTTTGGAGTCTTTGCTAATCAACCGCCAAATCAACGTTCGTGACTTTGTGCGGGGGGTTGCCAAGTCTGAACTCTACAAGCAGAAGTTCCTGTATCCCCATTTCCAAACCCGTGTGATTGAGCTGAACTTCAAGCACTTGCTGGGACGCGCGCCCTACGACGAAGCAGAAGTGATTGAGCATCTGGATCGCTATCAAGAAAAAGGGTTTGAAGCGGATATTGATTCCTACATCGACTCCGAAGAGTATGATGCCAAGTTTGGTGATGCGATCGTGCCTTACTACCGGGATCTGGTGACCACCGGACGGGGACAGCGCACGGTGGGCTTTACTCGGTTGTTCCGCCTCTATCGTGGTTTTGCAACCAGCGATCGCTCTCAGTTGGGTGGTCAAAACTCCCGTCTGGCAACGGATCTGGCATCCAACCGGGCATCGGCGATCGTAGCGTCTTCGGGCAGCAACGAAGGGTGGTCTTATCAAGCCTCCACTCAGGGAACGACACCCCAGCGGGCGTTTGGGCGATCGACCCAGGGCACATCCCTGTCTCGCCTCTATCGCATTGAGGTTGCTGGCATCAGCCTGCCCCGCTATCCCAAAGTGCGTCGGAGCAACAAAGAGTTCATCGTTCCTTACGATCAGCTTTCGAGCACACTCCAGCAAATCAACAGAATGGGTGGCAAAGTTGCGAGTGTAACCCTCGCTCAGTAAAAGGCGTTTGCAGTGTTTCTTGTTTGTGCGCCTTGCGCATAAACAAGAAACCTTTTTTTGAGGCTTTGTGAACAGCCGCAAATTGCGAATTGCCTGTATTATCGAATCATACTTTGCACCCACTTTAGGAAACAAAGAGGCATCATAATGGGACAACCTACATTTTTAGGAAAGTCTGTTTCTAGTGCAGACAATCGCATTTTTGTATACGAAGTTGAAGGTTTGCGGCAGAATGAGCAAACGATGAATCAGAGCTATGCTATTCGTAATAGCAGCACGATTCAATTCCAGGTTCCCTACAGCCGCATGAACGAAGAAATGCGCCGCATTACCCGCATGGGAGGGAAAATCGTTAACATTCGCCCGCTGACTGCGGATGAAAGTTCTTCTGAAACTTCAGAAGACTAATCCATTCCCTTTCAAACGCTGTTTGGAAAAGGAAGCTTTTTTGAAATAATTCAGATAGCTTTTCAAGAATAGTTTTTGCGATGGATAGATGAAGCCTCAGCTTCTCTATCCATTTTTGTAAAATCCTTGATTTTTGTGCGCGGAGCACCGCAAAATCAAGGATTTTACAAAAATGGCGAGAATATTGCTGTAAACAAGTTGAATTAGAGTGGTAAAATCTGCATACTTCATCGGTTCTAGTGGGGAGCAGCCGCTAGAGGAAACGGGGAAAGTGCAGTGCAAATCTGCCGCTGTCCCGCAGCTGTGAAGGAGGCTTTGTACCTCCCAGTCAGAATGCCCGCCGATGGTTTGATACATGTTCCACAACATCTGCGAGGTACGGATGATGAATAGTTTGATCAGTATTTTGTTGGGGCGCGATCGCCCTCTTCTTGCCGCTGAAGTCCCAATGAGGGGGCGATCGCTGCATTCCATTAGTGGCAAATAATGGCAAATAGTGGCAAATAGTGGCAAATAGCAACCAGGCTTGACGGAGCTAGTTTTGTTCATTTGCTCTAAATAAAGCTTTGAAATAAAACTTGTAGCGCTTGCTGATGGCTGCAAAGCCATTTGGTTTCTGAATGCTTAAATTTACCTGAACGTATGTACAGGTTATAGCAAAGGAGCAGATTTTTGATGCTGTTGAATTGCATCAGATCTCCTTTTGTTTTTAACAGCAACAGAGTTTATTTGGCACACCTTGAATTCTTTTCTCAAGTAAAGTCTTGCCGTATTTCAGGCGGGCAGGGCTACCATTTTTCGCTCTATTGAGCCAATTCATGAGCCAATCAATTTGTTGACCTTAGCAATACATTTCAGACAATGCGACCACCCATTAGTGTGTGGCAGGGTTGCTTAGACTATTGGCAACCTGCCTTTATTCGAGAAAATTTGCTGCCCCTGGGTCATGCGGCATGGCAGGGGTATCTGACCCACGGACGGGGAATTGTTGCCTGTGAGGTAGCGGTGATGGATGCGACCACCGTGGACTGGAGCGGCGATGTGGTGCAGTACAGCATCCAGTACATTCCCGCTGCCGCTGTGCGTGCTTACCTCCAGACCTATCATCTGACGGCGGACTTTAGCGATCGCCTGCTGGATATCGTCCAAACCTATTGTCCCGATGGCGAAATTCTGATCGCCATTGGGAGGGGTGGGCAGATCGAGGTGAACCTGTTGCGGAATCTGGCGATCGCCCCTCCCGATTGCCACCGCCAGGTCTGCAACCGCTGGGATGAGTTTCACCTGAAGCCGGAGTCTGACCGGAGGTGCAACGATGCCGAGCGGTGATCCAAAACTGGCTTCAGACCCAACGGTTTCAACTTAACCTCAACCATTTACAGGAATAACCGACAACCATTTACAGGAATGAATGATCAAAAATGACCCAAACGACGTTATTTATTTGTTCACTGTGCCGCTTTTCGTCAACAGAAGCCAGTCGCGATGGTCTGTCCGGTGGCGAATATTTGATTCAGCAAGTGGAGCAAGAATTGGCGGCGCGGCAGGTGGGCGATCGCGTCCAGGTTGAGCCGCTGCGCTGTATGGCGGCGTGCCAGCAATCCTGCAATGTCAGTCTGGCGGCTCCCGGCAAGCTGACCTTCATCCTCAGCCGCCTCTCCCCCACCGACGATGCTGCTGCGGTGGCGGACTTTTGCCAGCAATACACCGACTCCACCGATGGCAGGGTGTCCTATCGGCAGCGCCCCGCTGCTGTGCAGCAAGCCACAGCATTTGTTTTGCCGCCGCTTCCCTGTGCCTCCCGGTGTTAGTTTTCCCTTTCTTCAGGAGTTTTTTATGCAAAAAAATCATCGCCTCTGGCATCTCTTGGCAATGTTTGGCTTGAGTGTCTATCTCGTTTTTGGCGCGGTTCATCCGGCACAAGCCATGCACATTATGGAAGGCTATTTGCCTGTGGGTTGGGCTGTGTTCTGGTGGGTGCTGTCGCTCCCCTTCTTTGTCTGGGGACTGCGATCGCTCTCCCGCATTACCGATGAGCACCCGGAGCTAAAGCTGTTGCTGGCACTGGCAGGGGCGTTTAGCTTTGTCCTGTCGGCGCTGAAGATTCCCTCTGTGACAGGCAGTTGCTCGCACCCCACGGGGACTGGGCTGGGGGCAGTGCTGTTTGGTCCTTCGGTGATGACGGTGTTGGGCAGTCTGGTGCTGGTGTTTCAGGCGGTGTTGCTGGCGCATGGCGGGCTGACGACCCTGGGAGCCAACATGTTTTCGATGGCGATCGCTGGTCCCTGGGTGGCGTATGGCATCTACCGCCTGTTTGCCAACAGCCGCCGACAAAAGTTTGGCATCTTTCTGGCGACTGCCCTGGGTAGCCTGGTGACCTACATCATCACCTCCATTCAACTGGCTCTGGCTTTTCCGGCGGCTAGCGGTGGCTTTATCGCCGCGTTCGCCAAATTTGCGGGCATCTTTGCGCTGACCCAGATTCCCCTATCAATCAGCGAAGGCTTGCTTACGGTGCTGGTATGGAACTGGTTGCGATCCTATGCCACGGACGAATTACAAACGCTCAAGCTTTTGCGTCCTCAAGCTTAGTCATTGTTCTGCTGTCACGACTCATTCACTTCCAGGTTTTTGCCATGAATCACATCCCCGAAAAAACACCCATCCAATCTTCAAATTCAGGACGTCAGGGAAATTGGCGAATAGTGCTAGCCGTAGTCGCGCTGGCGGTTTTACCCCTGATTTTCGTGCGCGGAGAATATGGTGGAGCCGATGGAGAAGCGGAAGCCGCCATCACCGAAATTCAGCCGGATTATGAACCCTGGTTTGGTGGCGTGTTTGAACCCCCCAGCGGAGAAATTGAGAGCTTGCTGTTTGTCTCACAGGCGGCGATCGGGGCTGGGGTAATTGGCTATGTCATCGGCTTGTATCGAGGGCGCACGGAGCGGAAGCAGGCGGATTGGGAGCGTTGATAGCTTTTATCCTTGCAAACTCATCCCGAACATCTGGCTGCCGCGAGTGGTCAGAGGCTTATGCACCATCAGATTGATTCCCTTGCCTACACCAATCGGTTGCGCTACCTTCCGCCTGAACATAAGTTGGGGTTTGCGATCGCCCTTTTCCTCCTCGGCTACCTTGCCCCGACGTTTGTAAAGCTCCTGATCGCCGTTTGGCTGTGGGTTTGGGTTGTCGTTTATGCCCGCATCCCTGCCCAAATTTATGGAAAGCTATTGGTTCTGCCCATCAGCTTTTTGTTGCTCAGTTTGCCCGCTTTGTTGATCGGCATTGGTGCGCTTAATCACCTGCCCAATTTCGCCGCCGATGTTCTTTATGGCGTTCCCGTTGGGTCACTATATGTTTATCTGAGCAGCCAGGGTTGTGTTCAGGCGGGAATGGTTTTGGGTCGGGCGATCACCCTCACCTCTTGTATGTACTTCATTTTGTTGACGGTTCCCTTCGTTGAAATTTTGCGCATTCTGAGACAGGTTGGCTGCCCAGAACTCCTGTCGGAACTCCTGTTGTTGATGTATCGCTTCATTTTTGTGATTGCAGAAACCGCCACAGAACTGCTGGCAGCCCAACAGACCCGCTTTGGCTATGGCAACTGGCGATCGCAAATGCGGAGTCTGAGCCTGCTGGTGGGGCACCTGCTGCGACGAACCCTGGCTAACTATCGCGAGCTATCCCTGGGGCTGGCATCCCGTGGTTATGGCAGCGAATTGCGTGTGTGGCACACTGCCCGTCACCGTCCCAGTTGGCGGTATGCGATCGAGGCGATCGGCGGCTACCTCTTCCTCCTCATTCTCACGGGACTGCACTACTGGACTGCACTATGTTGATGGCTTTTGAGCAGGTGAGTTATGCCTACCCCTGCACCCCCAAACCAACGCTGCGGGGTCTCTCTTTGGAAATTGCCGCAGGCAGACGGTGCGCCGTGATCGGGCAAAACGGCTGTGGCAAAACCACCCTCTTCCGTTTGGCGAATGGGCTGTATCAACCTACCGGGGGCATAGTGCGGTGGGGAGGCACGCCGCTGCGCTACGATCGCCCCTCCCTCAACCACCTGCGTCAACAGGTCGGGTTGGTATTTCAGGATCCAGAGCAACAACTGGTGGCGGCAACGGTGGAGGAAGATCTGTCCTACGGGTTGTGTAATTTGGGACTGCCGGAAGCGGAGATTGCGCAACGGGTGAAACAATCCCTTGAAGATTTTGAGTTGGCAGATCTAGCAGATTTTCCGGTGAATTACCTCAGTTTGGGGCAAAAGCGACGATTGGCGATCGCTGACATGGTGATTCTGCACCCCAGGCTGCTGTTGCTCGACGAACCGACGGCTTACCTCGATCCGGGACAAGTCCGCAATCTGCATCGGCTACTGACGACCATCCAAGCCAGCGGAACCACCGTCGTTCTTGCGACCCACGATCTTGATTTTGTCTATAACTGGGCAGATTGGGTCGTCGTTATGCATCAGGGGCAGGTTGTGATGGAAGATAACCCCGATGCCATCTTTAGCCAAAAACGAACCCTCGAAATGATTGGCTTGGGCATTCCAAACTTGCTCCATACGCGTAAATAGGCTTGCGCTTCACAGCGCTATCCGCCTGGTATCAGGATGTACTTGTTTGGGAAAGCGGCGCAGTGCGCCGCTTTCCCAAACAAGTATCAGTCTTAGGAGATTTCTGAAAAAGAATACCCCCATTTTTGAGAGAGGGCGCGGCTAAGCCGCGCCCTCTCTCAAAAATGGGGGTATTCTTTTCTGGAGATCGCTTTACTCTGACTCGCACAGCGTTGCTAAACGGTAAACAAACTGGGAACCCGGTCTCACACCAGATTCCCATCCTCGATTCAACGCTTTTTACCGCGTCTAGACTGGCTGCTTTGCGTAGTTCAATTGCTGCGCTACATAGTCCCAATTCACCAGATCATTCATGAACGCTTCGGCATACTTGGCACGCCCATTCTGGTAGTCCAGGTAATAGGCATGTTCCCAAACATCCATTGTCAGAAGTGGGAACTGGTTGTAGACAATGGGATTTACAGCATTTGGTGTGTTCACAACTTTCAGCGAACCCTTATCCAAAACCAACCAGGCATAGCCACTACCAAACTGCCCTGTTGCCGCACTTTTGAAGCTACTCTCAAATTGCTCCATTCCCCCCAGGTCAGACTGAATTTTGTCTGCCAGTTCACCCGAAGGTTTGCCCTGGTTAGGACTCATGCAGTTCCAGTAAAAAGTATGGTTCCAGGCTTGCGCAGCGTTGTTATGGAGTTTCTGCAAGTCTGGGTTATCCCATGAGGCAAGAATAACTTCCTCCAGGGATTTGTTTCCCATGCCCGCCTCTTCCGACATCTGGTTGAAGTTGTCTACATACTTCGCATGGTGCTTATCATGGTGAAACTCCAGCGTTTGCCGGGAAATATGAGGCTCCAGGGCATCATATGCATAGGGTAAGTCAGGTAACTGATATGCCATTTTGAAGATACCTTTGGTACATCACACTCCCATTCTGAAAAGGGTAACGGTGGATTTCGTCTGTCCGAAGTTCGAAATGGCAAGCGAGAGTGGGCGATCGCCCCCAATTCTTCTCAGCATCTCTACCAATTCCCGACAATCTGGTGGGTTGAGCCTCACAAACAACCTTTGCCTGAGCAAGACAAGCCCTTCCAAGAATTTTCCGTGATCCTGGAACTTCCAGAGGGCAGAATGATTCAAAATATGCAGATAGATTGACCTACACTATTAATTTGATTTTCTTGCTTTTTTTGTTCGACCCTCTCACTCGACGTTCACATTACCCACATTCAACAATTGTCCGACGCTATGACTCAGTATCATTCCCTGGCTATTCCAGTTCCCAAAGGTGTTGCCCGTTGGTTGGCGATCGCCACATTGTCAACGACGGGTGTGTTACTCGGTTGGACACCCGACTTCTCGGCTGGTTTGTTTTCGGCACAGTGGGGACAAGCCGCACATGCTCAATGGGCAAGACCTTCTGCGAAGCAAGCTAATATTTCCGATGCCGACATCCGGAGCTATGCCCGTGCGGTGTTAAGCATTGAGGCACGGCGACAGGCGGCTTTTCAGGCAATGCAGCAGGTTCTATCTAATCGCCAGGTACCCAATATTCGCTGCGATGAGCGGAGTAGCCTCAACGGTTTACCCCGTGAAGCACGCCAAATTGCGGTAGACTATTGCACCGAATCGCAACAGGTCGTGCTAGATGCAGGGCTAAGCACCGACGAGTTTAACCTGATCACCGCCGCCCAACAAAGTGATAGCAGCCTGGCTGAACGTATCCGCCAGGAACTGATCCGACTGCAACAAAATCGCTAACATTCCTGACCCTTTGGATCAGCCTTTGAAGCAAATCTCCTGACAGCTTTCTCAGCAAAATTTTCAGCCGTAAAAGTCCCCGGATTTTTTTGGATTCCGGGGACTTTTCAGGTTTGTTGCCTGGAATTAGCCATCCCCTCTTAGCCTTTTTTTTGGGCGCTGAACAACCAATAAAGACCCATTTGGGGGATGCAGGTGCGGCATCGCCACACCTGCATCCCCCAAATGGGTCTTTATTGGTTTAACATGCTCGCCATTTTTCTAAAACCCTTGATTTTGCCTGCGCTCCGCGCAGGCAAAATCAAGGGTTTTAGAAAAATGGCGAAGGTATTGTTGTTGGCATACTCTAATTTTTCTCTGAGCTGTGCGTTATTTGAAATTCTGGGAATTCTAGGGCAGTCAGGGTGCATAAAAGGGTTTGGCAATGGCGATTAACGGTGTCATTGTTTGCTGTGCGTACATTTTAGGCTTGTTGCTGTCGGCGATCGCCCTTCCCATTGCAGGCATACCGATCGGGGTGATAGTGATGGGAATGGGGGGAATCGTGGGGGCGATCGCCCTTCCCCGGCTGTGGCGCAAGGGTCCACGAGCGGCTACCTGGATTGTGGCAGGGCTTGTTGGTGGGCTAGCCGTCTTTTATCTGCAATTCCGTACTCCCGCTCCCGCAGCCAGTGACCTGAGCCACTGGCTCTCCTACGAGAATCTGCCATCCCAGGTGGAGGTGTGGGGTTTTGTGGAAACCAGCCCCCGCCTGACCCGCAGCCAAAAGCTTCAGTTCCAACTCAATGCCTTTCAGATTGGGGGCATTCAGGACACCCAGGAGGGTGAGCCTTCACCCTTCGTCGCAGCGGTGACGGGGAAAGCATACGCCACCGTGCCGTTGTTGTGGGGAACGGGGGTGCATCCGGGGCAACTGGTAAGTGTCAAGGGGCGGCTGTATGCGCCACAGCCTGCGGATAATCCAGGTGGGTTCGACTTTCAGGCGTATCTGGCGCAGCAAGGTATCTTCACGGGACTGGGCGGAGAGCGGTTGTCATTTCCTGAAAAGGAAGGTCGGTTTATCGGCGAGCGATCGCCTATCCAAACACTTCTCCACTCGCTCCAGCACTGGCTCTGGAGCATCCGACAGCGGATTGTTCGCACCCATGTCACCGGACTGAGCGTGCCCGAAGGTCCGCTGATGAGCGCCATGCTCTTGGGCAAAGGGGGCGTTGATGTGCCATTTCCTGTCAAGGATGCGTTTGCCAATGTGGGCTTGGCTCATGCGCTGGCGGCATCGGGTTTCCAGGTTTCCCTGCTGGTGGGGATCATGCTGTGGCTCACTCGGTCCCTTGGTGCAGGGCTGCGGGTGGGCTTGTGTGCGGGCACGCTGGCACTCTACATCGGACTTACAGGCTTGGAAGCTTCCATCATGCGGGCAGGGCTGATGGGGTTTGCGGTGATGCTTGCCACGGTGTCGGAGCGCAAGATCAACCCTTTCGGGTCGCTGCTGCTGGCGGCAGTGGTGCTACTGGCAATGAACCCGTTGTGGATATGGGACTTGGGGTTTCAGCTCAGCTTTGTAGCGACCCTGGCATTGCTGGTCACCGTCCCCGCTCTGATGCAACGGCTCGACTGGATGCCCGTGGCGATCGCCTCCCTCATTGCCGTTCCCCTCGCCGCCTACATCTGGACGCTGCCGCTCCAGCTCCATGTGTTTGGGGTCATGTCTCCCTACAGCATCGGCTTGAACGTAATCACCTCTTCCCTGATTACGGTGATTAGCGGGGGGAGTGCGATCGCCGCCCTCCTTGGCTTCTTCTCCGTTACTTTTGGTAGTTTGGTTGCCAAACTATTCTACTTTCCCACCCACGGACTCATTGGGCTGGCGGAGTGGGTATCCAGCCTCCCCGGCAACAATTTCTCAGCGGGAACCATCACCCCGCTCCAGGTGATCGCCCTCTATGCTCTGTACGGTCTTGTTCTAGCCGTTCGCCGCCTGCGTCGCTACTGGTGGGTTGCGGGCATTCTGTGCTTTGTCCTGGTGGCGGTTCCCGCAGCGATGGCGACGAATCAGCGCTTTCAGGTAACGGTGCTGGCAACGGGCGATCGCCCCCTCCTGGTGCTGCAAAAGCAAGGCGAAGTCGGCATCATCGGCAACCCCGACCCGCAAGATGCTCGGTTCACCGTTGTCCCGTTTCTCCAAAAGCAGGGCATTAACGCCGTCGATTGGGCAATTTCTCCCGCCACACAAGCTGACATTGCGGGATGGCATACCCTCACACGTGCCATGCCCTTGCACAATTTCTACATGCCAACCCCGACTGCCCTACCCGTTACCTCATCCACTCTTCCAGATGCCGATACTGTTCACACCTTGCCTTTGGGTGAAGCGATTCCCGTTGGTTCCACCCCTGTGCGCCTGGTGAGCGTGGAGCCGCTGGTGCTGCGCTTCCAGGTGGGCGATCGCCTGTGGCTGCTGATCGATCCCCTCGATGCCGCCACTCTGCCACTGTTGCAGGCAAACGGCACCCTCTCCGCTGCCCATATCCTCTGGTGGTCAGGGGAATTGGAATCTGCCGCCGGACTGGAAGCTGTCAAGCCGGAAGTGGCGATCGCCTCCAACCATCCTCTTTCCCCAGTCCTTGACCAGTGGCTCCAGCAAAATGCTGTCGCCACCTTTTCTACCGAACGGGATGGCGCAATTCAATGGACACCCAACACGAATTTCTATCCTCTGTTGTCTGCCGATGCAGAGTGAAGAAACCCTTAATTTTGCGTAGGCGGAGCGCACGCAAAATCAAGGGTTTTAGAAAATGGCGAGCATGTTGGAGTAAGATAGAATGCAACAACCGTGGAGAGGTGGCAGAGCGGTTGAATGCGGCAGACTCGAAATCTGTTTTGGGGTCAAACCCAACGGGGGTTCGAATCCCCCCCTCTCCGTTCCAAGGGACTTGCAAGAAAATAAAATCCCGATTTTTGAGATAGCCTGATGCTTGTGGACAACCCCAGTCTTCACTGGGTTTGAATTTGGTATTGCCTGTCTCGATTGAAATGCGATCGCCCCATCAAATGATGAATAAGCAACAGCAAGGTGGAAACAGCCACCTTCTCCCTAAGGATCACGTACGAAATAAAACCCGGAATTTTTGATGAGAAGCGCGGCACTGCCGCGCTTCTCATCAAAAATTCCGGGTTTTATTTTCAATCCTCAACCGTTAAATTTGTAACAAAATCGGCAGAAAATTAGTACGGTTCAAACCTTCAATCCAAACCTTTATAAAGGCTAATTTGACATAAGAAAAGCGCCCAAACTGGACGCTTTGCAACTTAGAAGAGATATTCGAGGGTATAGAAATTACATGATACCCAGTTGAGACAGAATGCCCTGACCAGTCAGAACTTCAGTCGCAACACCAATTACAAATCCGAGCATTGCGAGGCGACCGTTCCAGGTTTCTGCGAACTGAGTGAATCCGAACTTTGCTTCTTGGTTTTCCATGACTCAATAACCTCAAGTTAGATTGCAATAAGATTGCGGTGCTGTTATAGAAGTTAACATAACTTTAGAATTGATGCCAATACCTCTATGAATATTTTTCAAGCATTGAGTTGAATAAATAACATGACTGTGTGGAAAACCGATCAAAGCCAGCCAAACCAAAGCCAACAGGAGTTGTGCGATCGCATCGCTCAAAACATCATTACGAGTCCTGGTCATCAGATAACCTTTGCCGATTTCATGGCACTGGCTCTTTACGAGCCAGAGTACGGATATTACGCCACCAACCGGGTCAACATTGGTGGCGCAGGGGATTTTTACACAGCGCCCCACCTGGGCAGCGACTTTGGAGAGTTGTTGGCTGAGCAGTTTGCTGAAATGTGGCGCTTGCTCGACTTCCCCAACCCCTTCACCCTGGTAGAAATGGGAGCCGGACAGGGACTGCTGGTGCGCGATGTGCTGCGCTATTTGCATCGCCACCACGATGCCTGCTTCGAAGCGGTGGAATATGTAATTGTGGAAGGCTCGCCCGCCTTGCGACAGGAGCAACAGCAGCGCATGGCAAAACTGGTGCAAAACTTTGGGCGGTTGCACTGGCGTACCTGGGATGAAATCGCCCCCAACTCAATCGTGGGCTGTTTCTTCTCCAATGAACTAATCGACGCTCTGCCGGTCCATCGGGTGATGTGGAAAGATGGTGTATTGCAAGAACTGTACGTCACCCTGGAAGACGCGGTAGATGCTAAGCCAGATGCGGCAGGAAAGCGGTTTGTGGAGGCGATCGCCCCGCTCTCTACCCCCGCCTTGCAGCAATACTTCGAGCGCATTGGCATCGACTTTGCTGCTGGCAACTACCCCGCTGGCTACACCACCGAGGTAAATCTGGCAGCCCTGGACTGGATGAAAACCGTCGCGCAACGGCTCCAACGGGGCTATGTGCTGACTATTGACTATGGTTACCCTGCCCAGCGCTACTACATGCCCACCCGACGCAGCGGAACCCTGCAATGCTACTTCCAGCACCGCCACCACGACGATCCCTTCATCAATATCGGGCTTCAGGACATTACCGCTCACGCTGACTTCACTGCCCTGGAGCGGCAGGGAGAAACTTGTGGTTTGCAAACCCTGGGCTACACCCAACAGGGGTTATTTCTGATGGCGCTGGGGATGGGCGATCGCATTGCCGCTGTTTCCACCCTGACCCCCGATGAGTCTCTAACAATTACCGACATCCTGGCACGGCGCGAAGCCCTCCACACCCTCATCGACCCATCGGGCATGGGGAATTTTGGGGTACTGCTTCAAGGCAAGAACATTCCTGACCAAACTGTTAAAGGTTTCTGTATGCCTTGATCAGGGATACCCCCAGCCACAGCATTTCTGAGAGAGAATATCCCGATTTTTTTGAAGGAGGGCGCGGCTAAGCCGCGCCCTCCTTCAAAAAAATCGGGATATTCTCTCTCGGAGATCGCCCAAGGATTAAAAATAAAATAAAACCCGGAATTTTTGATGAGAAGCGCGGCAGTGCCGCGCTTCTCATCAAAAATTCCGGGTTTTATTTTGTACGTGATCTAAAGCTTTGGCTAACCAGCCTCATCCTGCCGTTTGGGAGGTTGGAGCAGAAAGGCTAGCCGAAGACTCCCAGATAATCGAAGCTGCCTTGTAAGCTGGTGACACAACATTGACACCATTGATTTCAACCCCAATCGCTCCCTCTACGGTCATGGCAAGTTGTACAACTTTCGATAGCAAGGCTCGGTCTGAAATCGTGCCTAATAATACAACCATTGCTCCACGCTGACGCACCTTGAGATGGCGTAAAACGATAGTTGTCTAGGTGTTAATTCGTGGAAAAAGAAATCTGAAAGCCAGGAATGGCAAGACTATCAAGAAATAGCCGTTTTTCCTTTCCCGGTTTTTAATCCAGATTTACAGGAGAAATGGATTTTGCTTCTCGCAGAGGAATGCGCCGCTGAAGATTGCAATACATGCTGGAACGAGGTTCTGATATTTCTACAGCCGTAAAATAACACCTAGACAACTATCGGCGTAAAACCTCTGAACTAAGTGACTGATTTAGTGCAGCTTGCACACGTTTCGAAAGTCCATTGTGGTCATATTCACCTGTTAGTCCAATACGTTCGGGAGGAATCTGACGGAAGAGGTGTTGCACTGTCAGGGCGACAGCGGGCTCAGAACGTAGACATAGCAAGCTCTATAGCCCGCTGTCCCTGCTTGTAAAAGTTGATCCAACGACGGTTAATACGCAAAAGCTCGTCCAATGTTTCCTGACACAATTGCTGTAACTGGAGCCAAATCGGTAACTGTTGCCCCACATAAAACGCGCTATGTCGGCGTTGGTGGCTAGATGGGATTTCTGGTCTGACGACATATTTTTGAATTCCCATACGCTTAATCTGTCG
>Ga0081535_100435_pt1 | contig 30095 bp, 27 predicted proteins | sample HotLakmasection3_FD_71020 | JGI IMG/M metagenome (GOLD analysis project Ga0081535, IMG submission 71020) | Hypersaline microbial mat communities from Hot Lake, Washington, USA - Section #3 (SPADES assembly) (version 2) | ecosystem: Environmental > Aquatic > Non-marine Saline and Alkaline >... | reverse complement strand
TTGCGGTTGCGCTGGCGGGGGTGGCGGAGGACGGTTCGGCGGAGGCCCGGGAGGTCGAGCATCGGCTCGGTCTGGGCGTCGTGGGCGAGGTGGACGGCGCGCGGGTGGCGATCGGGTCGAGCCGGCTGATGCGCGAGCTGGGGATCGACGAGGCGTCGTGGGCGACGGAGGCGTGCGAGCGGGCCGCGGCGCAGGGCTTGACGGCGGTGCGCGTGGCGCGCGGGGGCGAGGTCCGCGCGGTGGCGACGCTCGGGGACGCGATTCGCGAGGGATCGGTGGAGTCGGTGGCGCGGCTGCGCGAGCGCGGCTGGGGCGTGGAGCTTCTTTCGGGCGATGCGCCCGAGACGGTGCGCGTGGTTGGAGAGCGGCTTGGCGTCGAGCGGGCCGAGGGCGCGGCGACGCCCGAGCGGAAGCACGAGCGGGCGAGCGAGCTGGCTCGGAGCGAGCGCGACGGCGTGGTGATGGTCGGCGACGGCGTGAACGACGCTTCGGCGCTCGCGGCGGCGACGGTGGGGGTCGCGGTGAGCGGCGGGGCGGAGGCTTCGCTTGCGGCGGCGGACGTGTACCTGCATGCGGACGGGCTGGCGCCGCTGGTCGATCTGGCGACGACCGCTCGGCGGACGGTGCGGGTGATCCGGCGGTGCCTGTTCGTCGCGATCACGTACAACGTGATCGGCGGCGCGGCGGCGGTGGCGGGGTTCGTCACGCCGCTGGTGGCGGCGGTGGTGATGCCAGTGGTGTCGGCGACGGTGGTGTCGATGGCGATCTGGGGAACGAAGGGCCGTGGCGGCGAGGGGGGCGGGTCATGAGCGTGCTGTTCATCGTGCTGCCGCTGGCGCTGATCATGGCGGGGCTCGGCGTCGCGGGGTTCATCTGGATGGCGCGGAGCGGGCAGCTTGATGATCTGGACACGCCGGCGATGCGCGTGCTGTTCGACGACGACGACCCGGGGAAGCGCGAGGGTCGCTAGCGGTCGCTCGCGGAGCGGGGCTTCTTCAGCGTGGTTTCATCTGAGCGGTGATCCTCGTCGGTAGCGCGGCGGTCGAAGCCGCGGCGGAGACGCGCCGTTGGATGAACTGCTGGAGAACGCGGGTCGCGCGGCGGAGCGCGGCGGGGAATCGGCGGCGTCCGCGCCGCTGATCATCGAGCGCACGCACGAGGTGATGCACTACCTGTCGTTCGGGGTGGGCGTGATCGGCGTGCTCGTGCTGCTGTGGGGCGTGGCGCTCGGGTTCGGCGGGCTCGTTCGGGCGGAGATGATGCGGTTCCGGGGGGAGCCGAAGGCGGCACAGCAGGCGCGGGTGCGTCAGGCGCTCGGGTACTACCTGTTGCTTGGGATCGAGTTCCTGGTGGCGGCGGACGTGATCCAGACGATCAAGGATCCGCACCTGGACACGCTGCTGTTGCTCGCGCTGACGGTGGTGATCCGGACGGTGATCTCGCTCTCGCTCGGTTGGGAGCTGAAGCACGACATTCAGCACGGGGTGACGAACGAAGGTGGGGCGAGGACGGAGTCGAGCGGGGGGGGGCGAGGGCCCGCGCGGCGGTTAGCGCCGGCTTGACAGTGGTGCGGCGATGTGTAGGATCTCGGGTCCAACCGATTGCGGGGTGGAGCAGTCTGGTAGCTCGTCGGGCTCATAACCCGAAGGTCGTCGGTTCAAATCCGGCCCCCGCTATTTCAACGCCGATTGCAAACGCCGCCGGCCCCACGGTTCACGCGAGACGCCGCCGAGACCCCTCGGCGGCGTTTTCGCTTTCTCCGTAGGGTTCCGCGAGGGTCGGAGCCCGGGCCGGGGTCTCTCCCCGCCGTTTGGTCATCACCCGCCGGGGGGCGATCGCGGCGACCCTCTGCCCGATCCGGGCCGAAGTCTCTCGGGGTCTCTCTCCACCAACGGCCGGGGTTATCAGGTAGTTGTCTCCGCATGGCGCGAGCAACCGGGGTGGTCAGCATCGCGGACTACGGCCAACGGTGCTCCAACGCGCTCAGAGCCAGGCTTGCTTTTCAAAGAACTCCGTCAGGATCGCCATGATCGCCGAGTATCGCTCGAACGCCTCGACTTCGGTCGCACCGAACCCCGCGACCCAGATGCTCATGCAGTACGCGGGATCGGTGATCCCGGCAGACTGCAATGGTGAGTACATTGCAGGGCTCAGTTCCATCGAGAACTTCACGAAGCGCGGTTGAGGCTTGTCCTGCCCAAATGTAGCGATCTTGAACGCCAGCTCCTCAAAGGCCTCCCGGCTGACGTTCTCGTCAACACGAGCGAAGCACAGGTCGACATACCCACACAGGTTCCACTTCAGCTCGGGGTGATTCTCTGACGAGTAATCGCTGTACGCCTTCTCGCAACCGAGAGTGGCGAAAGGCGTATCTCGGTGGCTGATCGCTTTGAGCAGCGCCAACAACGGCGGGCAGTCTTTGGCCTCAGGAATCGTCTCGGCGAGTTCCGGCCTGTTCTTGATATCGATGAAGCCGTGATTTTGGCTATCTCCGTGATCGACAGCCGGGTATGGAATCGGAATGTGATGGTCGCTGAGTATGAGGGGAAACCGCATGCGAACACCATATCCCGCATGGAGCTTGTTGGTGCGCACTGCGATAACCGGCGGCATAGGGAACCCGAAGCAGCTGCTCTTGTTGAGCACGCGGCGCTCCGGAGCCCCTCGTGGACACCACGCGCAACCCCGAGAGCATGACCACACACGAGCGCCGCGCGGAGATCGCCAGCATCATGGCGCGCGGCGTTGTTCGGGCCGTCCGTCGGGCTCGCTCGGGCACATCTTCCGCCCCCGAGCCCGCGCCGGAATCCTCCGGCAGCGGCCTTGATCTCTGCGCCGACTTGCCCCTCAGTGTGGCTCCCCGGCCCGCCGGTTCACGCGCGGGTCTCTGACGAAAAGGAGCCGCATGCCCGACCTCGGAACAGAGATCGACGCCCTGCACCGCATGACGACGGGCGAACTGGCGGATCGCTACGAGGCACTCCACGGCCGCCCAGCGCGGACGCGCCATCGGGCCTACCTCATCCGCAAGATCGTGTGGCGCATCCAGGCCAACGCGGAGGGCGACTTGACGGACCGCGCCCGCCGCCGCGCGGCCGAACTGGCCGACGACGCGGAGGTCCGCGTGATGGCGCCCAAGACACTGATCTGCCCACCGCAGCACGGCCATGGCGCAACCGTCTCGCGCCCACTCCCCAACGGCGAGCACAACGACCCCCGTCTGCCCAGCCCCGGCTCGGCGATCGTCCGCCAGTACAAGGGGCGGACCATCCGCGTGGTCGTCCTCGCGGATGGTGAAGGATTCGAGCACGACGGCGACCGATACCGCACGCTCTCCGCGATCGCCAAGAAGGTCACGGGCAGCCACATCAACGGCTTCCGGTTCTTCCGGCTCGGGAGCAAGCCGTGAGCGGCGCGCAACGACGCCGGACGGACCGCGGCGACGCCGCGCCGGGCAAGCCCCGCGTGCGCTGCGCCATCTACACCCGCAAGTCGAGCGATGAGGGCCTCGACCAGGAGTTCAACTCCCTCGACGCGCAGCGAGAGGGCGCCGAGGCCTACATCGCCAGCCAGAAGGCCGAGGGCTGGGTGTGCGTCCCCGACCGCTACGACGACGGCGGGTACTCCGGCGGCAGCATGGAGCGGCCCGCGCTCGCCCGACTGTTGCGCGACATCGACGCGGGCAAGGTCGACTGCGTGGTGGTCTACAAGGTGGACCGCCTGAGCCGCTCGCTCATGGACTTCTCGCGGATCATGGAGACCTTCGAGAAGCGTGGCGTCTCGTTCGTCTCGGTCACCCAGCAGTTCAACACGACCCACTCGATGGGGCGGCTCACGCTCAATATCCTGCTTTCGTTCGCGCAGTTCGAGCGAGAGATCATCGGCGAGCGCATCCGCGACAAGATCGCGGCCCAGAAGCGCAAGGGGAAGTGGGCGGGCGGCGCGCCCGTGCTCGGCTACGACGTGGACCGGTCGAACGGCTCGCCGCGGCTGGTTGTCAACGCCAAGGAGGCCGCGCGCGTCCGCGAGATCTTCCAGATGTACCTCGACAAGGGATCGCTCCTCCCCGTCGCGAGCGAGTTGGCCCGCAAGACTTGGGTCACCAAGCGGCGCGTGACGGCCAAGGGCCAGCGGCTTGGGGGTCGCCCGTTCAACAAGGCGTCCCTGTACTCGCTGCTCACGAACCCAATCTACACGGGCAAACTCACGCACAAGGGCGCGCTCTACGACGGCGAGCACGAGGCCATCGTCGAGCAGGACCTCTTCGACAAGGTGCAGGCGCTCCTGCGGCTCAATGGCCGGACGGGCGGCATTGAGGTGCGGAACAAGTACGGCGCGCTCCTCCGCGGCCTTCTGCGCTGCAAGGGCTGCGACTGCGCGATGACGCACACCTTCACCAAGGGGCGCAGGGGCCAGTTCTACCGGTACTACCGCTGCACCGCCGCCATCAAGAGCGGGGCGGAGGCCTGTCCGGCGACGACGCTTCCAGCGGCGGAGATCGAGCGGCTGGTGGTCGACGAGGTCCGCGGGCTGGCCACGGACCGGTCGCTCCTCGACCTAGTCCTTTCCGAGGCGCACGCCGCGATCGCCGACGAGCTCGCGGCGCTCACACGGGAGCGCGAGGAACTGCGACGGGAGGCGAGTCGCTACCACCGCGAGGTCCGCCGCCTGGCCGCGGAGGGCGCCGCGACGCGCGACGTGGCCGCCCGGCTGGCCGACCTCCACGAGCGGATCGCCGTGGCCGAAGAACGCCTCCCGACGATCGAGGCGCGGATCGCCGAACTCGAGGCTGAGACGGTCACGCGACCCGAGGCCCAGGCCGTGCTGGCCGACTTCGACGCCGTCTGGAGCAACCTGATCCCGCGAGAACAAGCGCGGCTGCTCAATCTGCTGCTCTCGACGGTGGAGTACGACGCGCTGGCCGGAAGCGTGTCGGTCACATTCCGGCCGAACGGCATCAGGGCACTCGTCGAGCGCCGGCTGGAGGAGGCTGCATGACGACGGTGACGCGCGAGGTCCACTTCGCCGTCAGGGGCCACCGCAAACGAGCGGTCCTTGGACCCCCGCCCGCCCCCGAGCAGCCCCGGGGGCGCGTCCCACGTGTGGCCCGGCTCATGGCGCTGGCGATCCGCTTCGAGCGCATGCTGGATGAGGGTGTCGTCGCCAACCAGTCGGAACTGGCCCGGCTGGCCCACATCACCCAGCCGCGGATGACTCAGATCATGAACCTCCTCCATCTGGCACCGGATGTTCAGGAGGAGATTCTGTTTCTGCCGCCGGTGACCGAGGGGCGGGACCCGATCACGGAGCGGGACCTGCGGCCGATCACGGCGGAGGCGGACTGGGACCAGCAGCGGGCGGCCTGGGTGGCGATGACGGGTAGGGTTGCCGCCCCCTGACCCGGCGGTTATCATCGGCCCGTCAACTGTTTGATAAACGCGGACGATCGCCACGCCGGGTCCGGATGTCACGGAGCCCGAGGCCATCGGACGGTCGGGCAGTTGGTCCAGGACGCCGCGATGCCCGCTTCCCCGTTTCAGCCTGGACAGACTCTCACCGGCCCGATGTTTAGCGAGGCCGTCCGCGTGGAGACTGTGTCTCCGGCGGGCCCTGACGCATGGGCCGTCGGTGTCGTGGGGTCCCAGAGCGAGCGGTTCCGCCGGGTCACGCTGTCGGCATCTGACATCTCGTCGATCAGGGTCATCGAGGAGCGCCGCGGGTATGACGGCGACGGCGCGCTGCTCCGACTCGGTGTCCAGGCGTACTCGCTCGGGATCGCGCACGAGTTCGACCCGTACTTCGGCCTCTCGATCTCTCGTGTCGACCCGCTCCCGCACCAGCTGGAGGCCGTCTACGACTACCTGCTCAAGTTGCCGAGCGTTCGGTTCCTCCTCGCCGACGATGCGGGCGCGGGCAAGACCATCATGGCGGGCCTGCTCATCCGCGAGCTCAAGCTCCGTGGGCTGCTCGAGCGGATCCTCGTCGTCGTTCCTTCCAACCTCGCGTTCCAGTGGCAACGCGAACTGAAGGAGAAGTTCGACGAGAAGTTCCTCGTGCTCAAGGGCGGCGACATCCGCGACCAGTTCGGCGTGAACCAGTGGCTGGAGCAGAAGCAGGTCATCACCTCGCTCGACCTGGCCAAACGGGAAGAGATCCTGCCGGGTCTGCGGCAGGTGCATTGGGATCTGGTGATCGTGGACGAGGCGCACAGGATGTCCTGGTCGCCGCCGGCCCGGAAAACTGCTCGCTACGCGCTCGGTGAGCTGCTCCGGGACACCACCGATCACATCGTGCTGCTCACGGCCACCCCGCACAAGGGCGACCCCACCAACTTCAGCCTGTTCCTGCAGCTCCTCGACGCGGATGTGTACGCGGATGTGAAGTCCATTCACGAGGCGATGGACCGCCGCCGTGCGCCGTTCTACCTGCGGCGCACGAAGGAGGCGATGATCCACTTCCCGGAGCGCCAGCCGGATGGGACGTGGGTGGCCAAGCCGATCTTCACGAAGCGCATCCCACACACCGCGGACTTTACACTCGACGGCGCGGAGTTCGACCTCTATCGCGAGATCACTCGGTTCGTGAAGCGACAGAGCGCGGTCGCCGCCCAGAACGAGGAAGACCCCCGCGCTCGCGCTGTCGCATTCCTGATGGCCCTGTACCAGCGCCGCCAGGCGTCGAGCGCCAGGGCCGTGCGGTGCTCGCTGGAGAACCGAGCGAGGCGCCTTGAGGCGGGGCTGAAGCGCGCGGCTGAACTGGCGCGCGTGGCGCCGCCCGACCTTCCCGATCCCGACGAACTGGAGGAGATGGAGGAGGGCGAGCGCGAGCGGCTCGAGGAGATCATCGAAGCGATCTCGCTTTCGGCGAACGCCGACCAAGTCCAAGAGGAGATCCGGGAACTCCGGGTTCTCGCGGGCCGCGCACTGGCCGTCGAGGACAGCGGCGCGGAGGCGAAGCTCTCCCGGCTCAAGGCGGTGCTGCACGAGCAGGGATTCTTTGACCACCCTGACAAGCGACTCCTCATCTTCACCGAGTTCAAGGACACGCTCGACTACCTCGTCGAGAAGCTCACCGAGTGGGGCTTCCGCGTCGGGTTCATTCACGGCGGCATGAAGCCCGGCTCGCGAGACGAGCCCGGCTCGCGGCTCTATGCGGAGCAACAGTTCCGCGAGGCCGCGATCCAGGTCCTCGTCGCCACGGAAGCCGCCGGCGAGGGCATCAACCTCCAGGTCTGCCACATCCTCTTCAACTACGACATCCCGTGGAACCCCAACCGGCTGGAGCAGCGGATGGGGCGCATCCACCGCTACGGCCAGAAGAAGGACTGCCTGATCTTCAACTTCGTGGCGAGCAACACCATCGAGGGGCGTGTCCTCCAGCGGCTGCACGAGAAGCTCCAGGAGATCCGCAACGCGCTCGAGGACGACGCGGTCTTCAATGTCGTGGGCGAGGTGCTCCCCGCGGCCCATGTGGAGCGCGTGCTGCGCGACTACTACGCCGGGCGCATGGGAGACGCGGACCTCGAAGATCGGCTCCTCCGCAATGTCGATGAGGGCCGGTTCCGGGCGATCTGCCGCAACGCGCTCGAGGGGCTGGCCTCCAAGAAGCTGAATCTGGCGATGCTCATCGAGCGGCGCGCCCGCGCGCAGGAGCGCCGCGTCGTGCCCGAGACGATCGCCCGCTTCCTCGCGGAATCGGCCCCCCACGTCAAGATCGACCTCAAGCCGGTCGGCAGTCTCCCCCACACCTTTGACCCTGGAAGAACGCCGTTGGGGCTGAAGAAGTACGAGCGCGACGGCGACTGGCGCCTTCCTGCACTGACTGCGAAGTACCCGCGCCTCTCGACCGACCGCGAGACCGCCGAGAAGAGCACGCTCGAATGGGTCACCCCGGGCCATCCCCTCTTCGAAGCCGTCCGGCGGCACACGCTTCACCTCTCCCACGACTCGTTCAAGCAGGGCGCGTGCTTTCACTCGCTGGCCCACGAAGCCCCGGCCCGGCTCGACTTCTACCGCGCCCGCGTTGTCGATGGCCTGGGCCATGTCATCCATGAGCGGCTCTTCGCGGTCGAGGTCCCCTCGAACGGCGACCCGCGGCTGCGTGAACCCTCCGTGCTCGGCGACTTGACCGCTGCGGAAGCGGCTCCCGCCGACCTGCCCGCCGTCGCTTCCGCGCCCGAGGCCACGGAGTGGCTCCACGCAAACGCCTACGCGCCGTTCCTCGAAGAGGTGCGCCAGGAGCGCCTCGGCGAGGTGGAGCGCGTCGAGGAGCACATCGAACTGTCGCTGACCGAACTGCTGCACAAGGTGGATCTGGAAATCGGCAAGGCGGCGGCAGAGGTCGAGAAGGGCGGGCAGGGCGCGGAGGGGCGCCTCAAGCAGGCCGAGGACCGCCACTCCGAACTGATGGCCCGCCGCGCCCGGCGCCGGCAGGAACTGGAGCAGCAGCGTTCGCTCACGCTTCAGGGCATCGAGCGGATCACGAGCGTGCTGGTGCTCCCGCACCCCGCCCGCGAGGCGCCGGATGTTCGCAACCTGCGCTCGAACCCGGTGACCGAGGCGACCGCCATGCGGGCGGTCATGGAGTACGAGGTCGAGCAGGGCCGCCAGCCCTACGACGTGAGCGAGAAAAACCTCGGCTACGACATCACCAGTCTCGACCTCGCGTCGGGCGAGCTGCGCCTGATCGAGGTCAAGGGCATTGGCGCCGAATCGGGCAGCATCCTCCTCACGCCGAATGAGCATCGCGTCGCCCAGGACCGGCGCGACTGCTACTGGCTCTACATCGTGAAGGCCTGCAACACCACGCCGACCGTCGTGCCGGTCAAGGACCCCGCCCTGCTGCCCTGGGGCGAGATCGTCAAGGTGCAGCACTACGCGATCACACTCAGGGACATCGGGCAAGCGCACTCATGATCTTCGAAGGCCGACCAACCGACCGCATCACGGCGGATGATCTCCGCGGCCTCATCACCGAGGGCGCGCGCGAGGATCAGTTCGTCGACTTCAAGCGCGCCCCGTACGCGGGCTCCGACAAGGACCGGTACGAACTCCTCAAGGACGTCACCGCGTTCGCCAACGCTTCCGGCGGGTACATCCTGATCGGCGTCGATGAGAACGGCGAGCACCGGGCTTCTGCGCTCGTGGGTGTCGAGAACGCTGAGCAGGTCCGACGCTCGATACTCGATCGGTGCCTGACGCTCATTGACCCGCGTCTGACCGAACTCGACATTGGGATCGTGCCGGTCGACGGCCATGACATTGTTGTGTGCCGCGTGCCGGAGTCGCCGCGGAAGCCGCACGCGGCCATTCCCGACCGCGAGCACCATTACTTCTGGCTGCGTTACCAGGACGGCGTGAAGCTGATGACCGTCGCCGAGGTGCGCGAGGCGATCGCCGGCGACGCGGTGCAGCGTGAACTCTCCGAGCTGCGTCGGGAGTTGGGCGCTCGCCGGGAGCAACAACTCATCGCCGACGAGCGCGGCCGCGATGTGGACGAAGCGGGACTTCTCCGGCTCCAGACCCCCGAAGCGCTCGCGGAGCATAGCGAGCGGCTCTTCCGCACCGCCATCGAAGGTCGCCCCTACTTCCGACTGACGGCCACACCGCTGCCTCCCACCGGCCGCGATATCCGGGAGCAGCGTGAGGCGCTCGCCCAACTGCTCACGCGCCCTCCGTCGTACCGGCAGCACGGCTTCGACCTTGGCATGGGCGTCGCGGATCAGGGCATTCGGCAGACCGCCGCGGGACTCCACCGGCCACGGCTCGACTACAAGCACATGCGCCTGTTCTGGAACGGACACCTCGAGTTCTGGAACCCGGCCGACGACGACTGGATCACTTGGGCGGAAGCGCCGGGACTCCCGACCCCGCAGCGCCCGTTCGCCGCGCTCTCATTGATCGAGGCGACCGCCTGCTTCGTCCTGCTGATGCGCGATCTCTGCCGCCTGATCGGTCACGAGGGCGAAGTCGAGTTTCGGTTCGGCCTCTACGGCGTCGAGGGCCGCCGCCTTCTCCCCTACGCACCGAACACCTACGGTCGGCTCTTCGAACATGTCGATCCGAACGGACCGATCGGCGTGGTCCGCGAGGCCGACATGTGCACTGGGCCGGTGCGGGCCGGGTTCGCCGCGCTCCCGGGCACGGTCGTGTTCCGGCTGATCTCCGAGGTCTACTACCGTCTCGGCTACAGCAGGGAGCACATTCCCTACTTCGACGCTGACGGCCGGTTCGTGCAGGATGTTGAAGCGGCGCAGCGCGCAGGAGGCGAAGCGTGATCCCCAAGGAATGCAAGCGCATCGCCGAGGTGGACTTCCCCATCGCCGTCGTGTCGCGGCATGCGAGTGCGGAGAAGAACTCCCGGGTCGCGCATGTCCCCCGCCTGCATGTCTGGCCGGCCGCTCGACCCGGCGGCGCATGCCGATCAATCCTGCTCGCGCTGCTGCTGCCCGACCCGTGCGATGCCTTCTGCCCGGCGGACTTCAAGGCGCAGGCCTCGAAGGCGCTTCTCGGTCTGATGTCGCGCCCGGAACGGTGGTCCCACGAGGTCCAAACCGACGAAGGGCTCCGCGGCGTGCTCCTGGAGTTCATCGGTCAGCTCGCCAACTGGGAGATCGCCCATCAGCCCGCCACCATACGGTGTGCCCAGGCGCTGATCAGCGCGGCGCACGGTGAGTCGCCCCCGCTTGTGGCCGATCCCTTCGCCGGCGGCGGAGTAATCCCGCTCGAAGCGCTCCGACTTGGTTGCGATGCGGTCTCCACCGACCTCAACCCCGTCGCGCTGCTGATCCAGAGCGTTGTGCTCGATCTGATGCCTCGGCACATCGACGAGATGGTCGAAGCACTTCCCTCGATCGGCGCATCGATCCGAACGGCAGCGGAGAGGGAACTCGGCCAGTACTACCCGAAGGACGAGGATGGCCTCGCACCCGCTGCGTACATCTGGGCGCGATGCGTGCGATGCGAGTCCCCAAACTGCGGGGCAGAGATTCCGCTTGTGCGGTCATTCTGGCTTGCAAAGCGAGCGCACAGGCGCAGAGCCCTTCGATACACCGTGCTGCGCCCGAAGAGCGGTGCTCCAAAGCTTAGCCTTGAAGTCTTTGAGCCCCGTGGTGAGAGCGAAGTGCCCGGCGGTACGATTTCGCGGGCGAAAGCATCCTGCCCGTGCTGTGGAATCGTGCTCGCTCCTGATCGAGTGCGATCGCAGTTGGCTGAGCAGCGAGGTGGTGGCGACGTCCTGTTCAATGAGGACGGGAGTCGCCGCGGTGGGGCGATGCTGCTGGCAGTTGCGAACGTACCGCCTGGGGAAGATGCCCGTGTGTACCGCGTGGCAACGGCTCAGGACTACAGGACGGTCTACAACGCGCAACAGAAGCTCCTCGAGTTGCTTGAACCTTCGCGGCGGGCGGGCGGAGGACTATCCCCCATACCCGACGAGCCGACTCCAGAAGGTGGTGGAAGCGGCGCCGGACGAGCGTTCAGTGTCTACAGGTACGGCATGTCTCGATGGTCGGACGTCTTTACGGCACGTCAATTGCTGGCGATGACGACTCTATGTCGTCTGATCCATGATTCGGCTCCCCCAAACGTCAGGCCGCTCGTCGCACTCCTGATCAGCAAAGTGATCGATCTCAACAATTCGCTCACCGTCTGGCACAACATCGGCGAGCGGCCGGCACACATGCTTAGCCGGTGGGCGATCCCCATGAAGTGGGATTTCGTCGAGCCGATTCCGATCTCTCAGTACAGCGGCTCACTTGATACCGCTCTTGCCCGGACCATGCATCTTCTGAAGGAGTTCGCCGTCCGCAGACCGGCTCAGCTTGTCGCGCAGGCGGACGCGTCGGAACAAGTGCTGCCCGATGAATCGGTGGCCGTGTGGTTTACCGACCCTCCGTACTACGACGCCATCCCGTATGCGGACCTGTCCGACTTCTTCTATGTCTGGCTTCGGCGGGCCGTGCCAGAGCATCCGTTGCTGAAAGACCGTTATGACGGGACCAACCTGCTCACTCCCAAGGTGCGCGAGGCGGTTCAGGATGAGCGGCGTCGTGACGCAAGCGGAGAATCGAGGGACAAGGCATACTTCGAGAGGAAGATGCGTGAAGCTTTCTCCGTTGGTCGTCGGCAGCTGCGGGAAGATGGGATCGGGAGTGTTGTCTTCGCCCACAAGACGACCGAGGGCTGGGAGGCCTTGCTCTCCGGCATGATCGCTGGCGGCTGGACGATCACTGGCTCATGGCCGTTGGCCACTGAGATGTCCTCACGCCTTCGCGCTCGCGACTCAGCTGCGCTCGACACCAGCGTCCACCTTATTTGCCGCCCGCGCCCCGAGGATGCGCCGGTCGGCGACTGGGGCGAGGTGCTGAAGGAACTCCCCCGTCGCGTCTCGGACTGGATGGACCGGCTCCAAGAGGAAGGTGTGCGCGGCGCAGATCTGGTGTTCGCCTGCATCGGGCCGGCGCTCGAGATCTACAGCCGCTACAGCAAGGTCGAGACCGCCGAGGGGCGCACCGTGCCGCTCGACGAGTACTTGCTCAAGGTGTGGGAAGTGGTCGGCCGGTCGGCGCTCCAGCAGGTGCTCGGCAGCGCGGAGGCGTCGGCCCGCAACGGCGCCGCGGGCGCGCTCGAAGAGGATGCTCGCCTGACCGCACTCTTCCTCTGGACGCTCCAGGCAACGGCCGCGGCCGACGACGCCACCAACGGCGACGCCGACGAGTCAGAGGACGCGGACTCGGACGACGAGGACGAAGAGTCCGGGGGCGGAAAGAAGAAGAAGGGCTTCTCGCTGATCTACGACGTGGCCCGGCGCTTCGCCCAGCCGCTGGGCATCCACATGGAGGCCTGGGAGGGGCGGATCATCCAGACCGAGAAGGGCGTCGTGCGGCTTCTGCCGGTGCTGGAGCGTGTGCAGCAGCTCTTCGGCGAGGAAGGCGCGGGGGCGATCGCCGACAGGATCGAGCGCAGCCCGACCGCCGCGGCGGCCGCCCAGATGGCGCTCTTCCCCGAACCCGCGGCCCCGCCCAGGGTCCGCGGTCGCGGGCGCGGGCGGCGCGCGAATGTGGCGGACTCCGACCTGGCCACTCGGCGCGAGGCAACGACGCTCGACCGGGTGCATGCGGCGATGCTGCTCCAGGCCAGCGGGCGGGCAAACGCACTGCGGGCGCTGCTCAAGGCCGAGATCGAGCGGTCGCCGGACTTCCTTCGGCTGGCGAACGCGCTGTCGGCGCTGTACCCGGCCGGGAGCGACGAGAAGCGGCTGGTGGACGCGATGCTGCTGGCGGTCCCGAGGTGAACGACGAGAGGACGATGCATGGCACTTGACGCTTGGTACAAAGTCGTAACGCCTCGGAAGGAGGTCCGCGAGGGTCGCTCGTTCGACCCGAGCGAGTTCGCCATCGCGCTCGAGCAGGTCGTCGCCGGCACTGCGCCGGAGGACTACCGGAAGCCGGAGCTGTTCTTTGCCCGGACCTGCTGGACGCGGGCGCTGACCGAGCATGTCGGGATGGTGCTGCGCCGGCTGGCGGGCGAGTCGCAGAACACCTCGCCGGTGATGACGCTCATCACGCAGTTCGGCGGCGGCAAGACGCACACGCTCACGACGCTGTACCACTTGGCGAAACTCGGGCCGAAGGCCAAGCCGCTGACGGGGATCAAGGACCTCTGGTCGGCCGCGCAACTGGTCGAAGCGCCCGAGGCGGCGGTCGGCGTGTTCGTCGGCAACGCTTGGGACCCGGTTGAGGGCCGGGAGACGCCGTGGCTGGACCTGGCGTGGCAGATCGCGGGCAAGGCGGGAGTCGATGCGCTTGGGCCTGCCGCGAAGACGACGCCGCCGGGCACGGAGGCGTTGGGGCGCGTGTTCGCGCTCGCGGGCAAGCCCGTGCTGATCCTCTGCGACGAAGTGCTGAACTTCACGAATCGGCACCGCGCGATGGCCGAGCCGTTCCACGCGTTCATCCAGAACCTGACGGTGGCGATGACGGGGACGCCGAGGGGCTCTGCAGTGATCAGCCTGCCGCGGAGCCAGGTGGAGATGACCGAGTGGGATCTTCAGTGGCAGGACAAGATCACCAAGGTCGTGCGGCGCGTGGCGAAGGATCTGATCGCCAACGACGAGGGCGAGATCAGCGAAGTCATCCGGCGCCGCCTCTTCGACGACCTTGGGAGTGATCGTGTGCGGAAGAATGTGGCCCGCACCTACGCGGACTGGTGCTTTGATCGGCGTGCGCAGCTGCCGTCAGAATGGACGGCGGTCGATACGACGAACACAGAGAAGAAGGCCCGCGAGTTTCTCCAGGCCCGGTTCGAGGCGTGCTACCCGTTCCACCCCGCAACGCTCTCGGTGTTCCAGCGGAAGTGGCAGGCGCTGCCGCAGTTCCAGCAGACACGCGGCACGCTGGCGATGCTGGCCCAGTGGATTTCGTGGGTGTTCGGGGAGCACCATCGGCAAGCTCGGAACGAGCCGCTGATCACGCTGGGCTCCGCGCCGCTCCACCATCCCGGCTTCCGAGCTGTCGTTCTGGGTCAGATCGGAGAGATGCGGCTGAAGGCTGCCATCGAGACCGATCTTGCCGGTGACCAGGCGCACGCGAAGGTGCTCGACGCGGACGCCAAGGGGCCGCTCAAGGACATCCACCGGCGCGTCGGCACGGCCATCCTCTTCGAATCATCCGGGGGTCAGCGGGAGAAGATCGCGCACCTGCCCGAGTTGCGGTTCGCGCTTGGCGAGCCGGAGGTCGAGACCACCTCGGTCGACAACGCCGCCATCGCACTGGAGCGCCGGGCGTTCTTCCTGCAGAAGGTCGGGTCGGACGGCTTCAAGGTGTTCCACAAGGCCAAGATCGACAAGGCGGTGCATGACCGCAAGGCGTCCCTCGATGACGAAACGGATGTCAGGCCGATCATGCGGCAGCTCGTAGAGGAGGAGTTCAAGCGCAGCGCGACGCTGCCACTTGTTCGATACCCGGAGGACGACCCGATCCAGGATTCGCCGCGGCTGACGCTCGTCGTGGTTGACCCCGTGCTGGAGTGGAATGGTGGCGATCTGAAGGACCGCATCGCGCAGTGCACGAAGAACCGCGGCAAGTCATCGAGGCTCTACCCCGGCTCCCTCGTGTGGTGCGTGCGCAAGCCGGGCCGCGATTTCCGTGAGAAGGTGGAGCTGCTACAGGCGTGGCGGCGTGTGCAGCGCGATGTCCGCGACGGAGTCCTTGGACCGGACTTCGAGAAGGCCGACCATCAGGAGATCGCCACCCGCGTCAGGGACGCCGAGGAGGCCGCGCGTGACGAAGTCTGGGCGGGCTATCGGTTCGCGGTGCTCGCCGATGCGCAGTCGACTGGCGGCTTGAAGGTCATCGATCTCGGCGCGGGTCATTCGAGCGGGTCAGAGAGTCTCTGCGGGAGGATCATCGCCGCGCTCAAAGCGGAAGCGCTCCTGAACGAATCGGTCGGGGCTGGATACATCGACCGCAACTGGCCGCCTGCGTTCAAAGAGTCCGGCGCCTGGCCGATGGCGAGCCTTCGCCAGAGCTTCTTGAACGGGGCGCTGACGCGTTTGGTCGACCCCGACCGCGTGCTGCAGGACCGCATCGTTCAGTTCGTGCGCAACGGCGAGTTCGGCCTCGCCTCGGGGCCGAAAGGCGACGGCGCGTACGAACGTGTCTGGTTCGAGGAGGCGATCACACCAGACGAGGTGGCGTTCGAGCCCGGCGTCTTGCTCTTGAAGAAGCAGCGTGCACAGGCGGCGAAGGCAGCGCCGAACGATCTGAAGCCCAGTGAACCGCCCGTCGTCGAGCCGGTTGTCGGCCCTGCTCCGACTTCGGGCATCGAACCCCCGACTCCTGGCGCTCACAAGGGCGCCGTCGTTCCTGCCGCGACGCGCATTCGGCTTCTAGGAACGGTGCCCGCCGAGCAGTGGAATCGGATGGGCACGAAGATCCTTCCGAAGTTGCGTGGCGGAAGCGATCTCCGGATCGAGGTGGTGCTCTCGGTGGAGGTCGATGGACGCGATGTAGGCGCCCTTCGGGCGGACCTAAAGCAGGCGATTGAAGACCTGGGGCTGGCGGATGCACTCCGCGTCGAAACCCAGGACGGAGCGTGAGTGATGGCCGGTTCGCGCAAGCCGTTCGGCGTCATTCTCCGCGAGAAGCGGATCGAGAAGGGCTACAGCCTTCGGAAGTTCGCGGAGCTCGTCGATGTCAGTCCGACTTACCTCTCGCAGGTCGAGCAGGGCAAGGTGGAGCGCCCGCCGACCGCTGAACGCGTCCGGAAGATGGCGGAGTTGCTCGGCGAGAACCCGGACCAATGGATCGGCCTCGCAGGTCGCATGCCCGAGGACTTGGCCGAGATCATTCGCAAGCAGCCAGAGGCGATGCCGGCTTTGCTACGCGCCACGAAGGGAATGACTGCGGAGCAGCTACGCAAGCTCGCGGAGGACCTGCGGCGAGAGCACGGAGAAGAGCGGTGAGGCTTCGTCGAACAACATCACGGACGGACCGCGTGCCGTTTCTCCACGACAAAGTCATCGAAGAGCACGCGGATCTCCTCCTCGCCGAACACGCCGAGGCCCACGGGGCGATCACCATCCCGGTGCCGTTGGACAACATCGTCGAGCTGCACCTGAAGCTCGCCTACGAGGTCGACGATCTCCGCGCGCGATTCGGTTCGCCCGACGTCCTCGGCGCCATCTGGTTCAACGAGAACATCATCCGCATCGACGCCTCGCTGGACCCGCACAACGACCCGCGCATGCGGGGTCGCTACAACTTCACGCTCGCGCACGAGATCGGCCACTGGCGTCTGCACCGCGAGCATCTTCGCGGCGATCCGAGCGAGGCGTCGCTCTTCGAGGCGAACGGCAAGCCCGCATTCGTGTGCCGCTCGAGCGATAAGCCGCCTGAGGAGATTCAGGCCGACAAGTTCGCGGGGTGCCTGCTGATGCCCCGGAAGTTCCTGCGATTGGCCTGGTCGGACTGGCGCGGCACGGAGGACCCAGCTGCGTTGACCGACCTGGATGTGCCAAGTCTCGGCGGTGATCAGAAGGCCGAAGAGAACGCCGCGATGGAACGCTTCTGCAGGCCGCTCGCCGAACGCTTCGAGGTTTCGGCGCAGGCCATGCGCATCCGATTGCAGACGCTCGGCCTGCTCGTCAGGGAGATCGAACCCAGACTCTTTTGAGGGGGCAGTGTGCCCTCTCTATTTCGATTCACTGTTTACCGTCAACTGGACGGTGGACTCCATGAAGGAGAGGCCACATGGCCAAGCCCTTTGATCCCCGCAAGGTTCTCAAGCAGATCGCCAACCCGCTGCTCCGCGAGTTCTTCTCGCGGCGCGGAGAGCTCGGCGATGTCCCGTGGGATGACCTCACCGAGCACAAGATCGAGCCCGTGTTCGAGGCGTGGAACGCGCTGCCGGAGAAGCCGCGCCACGAGGTGCAGGTGATCCTGCGCGACATCAGCGAGCTGGCCGACCACCGCGGGATGGCCGTCCTCGCCGAGGAAATTCTGTGGCGTTGCCCGGAGCGCGCCGAGGAGTTCAAGGCGCAGGAGAGCAAGGCGGACAAGGCGATGTGGGTGTACCTGCAGGTGCGCCCCGCGTTCGACGAAGCGTCGCTCTTTGCCCGCGCCGATGCCCTGGCTTCCGGCCGGTACTGGGTGAAGCGCAATGGACTGCCCAAGACAACGCTCGTCATCGACGACGCGCTGCAGGCTCGTCTGGGCGAAGCGCTGACCTCCTTCTATGGCCCTGCCCAGATGCGTGGCCGGTTCTGCAAGGTCGCGCACTACCGCCGCGGCGGTGGGGCTGACTACTTCTTCGCGTACCTCGACGACTACCCGGACAAACACATCGTGTTCGACGACGGAGGCGAGCCAGTCGTCCGTGCGGATCGGTACGCCTTCGAGAACCTCTTCGTCTACAACAGCGACGAGGGCTCGATGGAGGTGTACGCGCCGGGCGGGAAAAAGATCTGGGCGCCTCTCCAGGTCGCGTTCTGCAAGGCGGTGCTGGAGCAGGACATCCCGCCTGCCGATCCGCTGCGCCCTTCGTTCAAGCTAAACCACCTGCTGACGCCCCACTTCGCACTGCCGACCGACCCGCATGACATGGTCGAGGAGGCGCGGATCACTCGCCTGCGGATCGAGCCGCGGGGCTCCGGCGGGTACATCGAGGTCAAGGCCGACCCGAAGGCGAGGCCGGAGGACATCTATCGCAAGATTGAACGGTGGCTGCGGATGGAGAACATTCCCGCCGACCGCGCCCGTGTCGTGCAGGCCACCTTCTCGCTGAAGTTCGTCCACGACGGCCCCGGTCGGCAGCCGACGCTGACTTTCGATGTCACCGCCCCGCACTCGAGCAACCTGAAGAGCAAGCCGGACGCCCAACGCGTCGTGGGCGAACGCTGCCTCCGTATGTGGGGGGTGACCGATGACGAGCGCTGAACTGCTCCACGTGCTCCTGGCAGCGGCCGACGATGACCACTGCGTCTTCGACCAAGCCGAACTCGATCGGTGGCCCAATGGCGCGCTCGGCGAGTTCCAGCGCCTGGGCCTTCTGCGCCCCTCCTCTGGCCGACTGATGGCTCCGTGCCCGAACTGCGCGGACGGCCACATCGAGCCGGTCGAGCCGCGTCCAACGCCTGACGGCGTCACGCGGTTCTTCATCCACTGTCCCGAAGCGCTCCGCGTGGAAGTGGACCCAGATTCCTGTCGCGGATGGGAGATCGATCCGGATGGACTGGCGGCTCTCGCTGCGCGCGCGCTGGCGTTGACGGGGACTCCCAAGATCGTGACGCCCGGCCGGTTGTGGCGCCTCGGTCGGATTCCGTGGCAGGGCAAGACGCGCGAGGTTCTGCTCGCTCGTCGCATGGGCGAGAATGACGCCGCCAGCGTTGCGGCGCACACTGGGACCGGCGGACGCGCGATCGTTCTCGTGCCACATCATTTGCCCGATGAACGGCTCTGGCCGGGTCGGACGCCCGCTGTTGTCGCACTGTCGCGGGTCGCCACGCTCGACGGCGAGTCCGTCGTGATCGACGGTGTGGCGCTGGCGGAGATCGTCGTCGAGGCGGACCGTGCGGCGGAGGCAAGGAGTATTCTGCCGATCGATCCGGAGATCAAGAGGCAGATCGTCCGTCTACAGGCCGAGGTCGTTCTCGACGAACGCCTTGAACGCGACATGCTGATTGCCGCGTTCAAGGAGCACGGCTCGACTCGAGCAGCCGCACAGGCTTTGACCGAAAAGCTCGGCCGGGCCATCTCGAAAGACAAGGTCTACCGAGCGGTAAGGGCGGCCGGCGGAGTGCGTGCGGTCATGGCCGACTCGGACAGCGCCTCAATCGCCCGGACTGTCGCGTCGCACCCCCGCGACAGGGCGAAGAAATTCCAAGAACGCCGCTAGCCCTTGACATGCAGGCACTCTGACCAACCGCAGACGGGCCAATGGCCCGTCTTTCCTTGCGCCACCCGCGACACCCCGGCCCTCGTCCGAGGCCGGTCGGCTCATAACCGGCCAGTCGCGGATGCACCTGTGTGATCCCGTCGGCGAGGCGCCGCGGCGCGGGTGAGGGCGTGACTGGTGGGCGAGCCAGACCTCCGGCCTCGGAGGTCACATGGCGAACAGCCACGACATCGTCACCCATCCATTCACCATCACACTCATCCGGATCAAAGCCGCCCAGCTCTGTCGCCGGTCCGACTTCTCCCGGTCGGACCGCGACGACCTCCAGCAGGAGATGGAGTTGTACCTGTTCCGCAAGGCGCACCTCTTCGACTCCGAGCGCGGCAACATCGAGGCCTTCGTCACCACCTCGATTAACAGTTGGGTCGGCATGACGCTGCGCTTCCGCGCCCGCGACAAACGGCGGCCTGGGCTTCACGCCGTCTCGCTCGAAGGGACGGAGATCGACAACGACGGGGAGGCGGACACACTCGCCGCCGTCCTCAGCGCGGCGGGCCTTGCCCGCCGCACACAGCACGACCGCCTCACGCCCTCCGAGCTGATCGATCTTCGCGACTGCCTGCACTCCGTTCTGGCCGCGCTTAGCCCGTCCGAGCGCGCGCTGGTGGCGCTCGTGGCGGATCGTGGCGTCGCCGGCGCAGCCCGAGCACGCAAGGTCTCGCGCCGGCAGATCGAGAACGCGATGGCTCGGATTCGCGCTCGCTTCGACGACGAGGGTTTGGCGGCGCTCTGAACGGGCAGGCCATCCTCGCACGGCATAGGGAACCAGAGCAGGCGGGACCCACCTGCCGTGGGCATCGAGCCTCGGAGGGGCGAGTCGCAGCAGCGCCGCCCCTCCGGGGCTTCGAAGCCTCCGGCTCTATCCGCACTGGAGCACCCATGCGCCCCAACATCTTCCGATTCACATTCGGGAGCAAAGCACACTTGGCCGAGGCCGAGGCGACGCTTCACCTGGCGGTCCTCGCGGCGGAAGGACTCTTCGGTCAGGCTCGTGTCCGGATCGACTTCGCGTACCACGTCGACACCCCGCGCTCGACCCTCATCGTGGACGGCTGCACGCCGACCGGCGACGCGATCGTGCGTGTGTTCACCGCGTTCCTCGTCCGCGAGTTTGGCGAGGACGGGTTCGCCGTACGCCGCGTTGCACCAGGCACGGACTCAGAGCGCAGTCGCGCCCGCGCTTCCCACGAACCGGTCGCGGCATGACGTGATGTCCGTGCCCACCCAGACGCATTCGCCCTTCCCGGCGCTGCAGCACACCGACCATTGGAGATCGATCCACATGACACTCATGCAACAGATCCGACGGGGCCGCAGGCCCGGGCCGCGGCGTGTGATGCTCTACGGCACGCACGGCATCGGCAAGAGCACCTTCGGCGCAATGGCCGAGCGCCCCATCTTCGTGCCCACCGAGGACGGCCTCGGCGACATCGATTGCGAGTCGTTCCCGCTGGCCCGCTGCCTCGGCGATCTGATGGCGGCGCTCGAGTCGCTCTACACCAGCGAACACGAGTACCGCACGGTCGTCATCGATTCGCTCGACTGGCTCGAGCGCCTGATCTGGGCCGAGGTGTGCGACGACCAGAGCGTCGACAACATCGAGAAGATCGGGTACGCGAAGGGGTACACCTTCGCCATCGACAAGTGGCGCACGGTGCTGGGCGCGCTCGACGCGCTGCGGTCGGACCGGGGCATGACGGTCGTCCTGATCGCGCACGCGAAGATCGAGAAGTACGAGAACCCCGAAACGGTCCCCTACGACCGCTACTCGCCGCGTCTGCACAAGCTCGCGAGCGCGCTCGTGCAGGAATGGTGCGACGAAGTCTTGTTCGCCACCTACAAGGTCCACACGATCAAGGTGGCCGAGGGGTTCGACAAGGCCAAGCACAACGGCGTCGGCACGGGCGAGCGCATCATCCGTACGACCGAGCGCCCGGCGCACGTGGCGAAGAACCGCCTGAACCTGCCCGACGAGTTGCCGCTCGATTACCGCGCCTACGCAGGCTACGCGAGTGGCGAGAACACCCCCAGCGAGTCAGCGACCGAGACCGCGCCCACGGCGGACGACGCGGTCGCCGCGCACTGATCCAAGGAGCAACACCCAATGGCAAGCCTCAACAACTTTGACGCGAACCAAGTCGACCCGTCCGTCGCGCTCGAGCCGATCCCGGCCGGGCGGTACGCCGCCGTTATCACGGACTCGGAGTACAAGCCCACCAAGTCCGGCGGGGGCAAGTACCTCCAGCTGACGATGCAGATCCTCGACGGCGAGCACAAGGGCCGCCTCCTCTGGGCGCGGCTCAACCTCGAGAACGCCAACGCCACGACGGTGAAGATCGCGCGGGGCGAACTCTCGGCGATCTGCCGCGCGGTCGGGGTCATGCAGCCGCGTGACTCGATCGAGCTGCACAACATCCCGCTGGAGGTCACCGTCGGGCTGAAGAAGCGCGACGACAACGGCGAGTTCACGAATGTGATCAAGGGCTACGCGCGGAAGGGCGCTGCCGGCACCGCCTCGACGAGCCCGACCGCCCCGCGTCCGGCGATGGCGACGAACGGGAGCACGCCGCCGTGGAAGCGGTGAGCGCGATGCCAAGGCGGCGCGTGCTGGACTTGCCCTACCCGCCCAGCGTGAACCACTACTGGCGGCGTGTGGGCGCGAGGACGCTGATCAGCCGCGGGGGCCGGCGCTACCGCAAGGACGTGTGCGCCGCCCTCGCGGCCGACCGCGTGGCGCCGATGGAGGGACGCCTGGCGGTGCGGGTGGTCGTCCGCCCGCCAGACCGGCGCCGACGCGACCTCGACAACGTTGGCAAGGCCCTTCTCGATGCGCTCGAGCACGCCGGCGCGTACCGCGACGACGCGCAGATCGACCGCCTCGTGCTCGAACGCGGCGAGGTCGTACCGCTGGGCGGCGTCACCGTCGAGATTACGGAGGCCGCGTGATGGAGCTGCGCCCCTACCAGCGCGAGGCCGTCGACGCGGTGTACGAGCACCTGCGCAGCCGCGACGACAACCCGTGCGTCGTCATTCCAACGGGAGGGGGCAAGACGCCGGTCATCGCGACGATCTGCCGCGACGCGGTGGAGCTCTGGAATGGGCGCGTGGTCATCCTCGCGCATGTGAAGGAGCTCCTCGAGCAGGCGGTCGAGAAGCTCGCGGCTCTGGCCCCGGGGCTCCCCATCGGCGTCTACTCGGCGGGGCTCAAGCGCAAGGATCTCGGCTACGCGGTCACGGTCGCGGGCATCCAGAGCATCTGGAAGAAGGCGTGCGACCTGGGGCCAGTCGACCTGATCATCGTGGACGAGGCCCACATGATCCCGGCCGACGACGACGGGATGTACCGCCAGTTCATCGCCGACGCGAAGGTGGTGAACCCCCAGGTCCGAATCATTGGACTGACCGCGACGCCCTACCGCATGAAGTCCGGATCGATCTGCGACGCGGGCAACATCCTCAACGAGCTCTGCTTTGAGGTCGGAGTGCGCGAGCTGATCGTGCAGGGCTATCTCTCGCCGCTGCGGACGAAGTCGGGCTCCGGGGGCACCCGGGTCGACACCAGCGGCCTCCATGTCCGCGCCGGCGAGTTCGTGGCCAGCGAGGTCGAGGACCTCATGGACACCGATGCGCTCGTGGACTCGGCGTGCGCCGAGATCATCGAGCAGACGCGCGACCGCAAGGCGACGTTGATCTTCTCCTCTGGCGTGCGCCACGGGATGCACATCGCCCGCACGCTCCAAGAGCGGCACGGGGCCGAGTGCGGCTTTGTCTGCGGCGACACGCCCGACGGCGTCCGCGCGACGATCCTGAGCCGCTTCCGCGCCGGCGATCTGCGCTACCTCTGCAATGTGAACGTGTTGACGACGGGGTTCGATGCGCCGCACATCGACTGCGTGGCGCTCGTGCGTCCGACGATGTCGCCGGGGCTGTACTACCAGATGGTGGGCCGCGGCTTCCGCCTAGCGCCGGGCAAGGCGGACTGCCTCGTCCTCGACTTCGGCGGCAACGTCCTGCGCCACGGGCCTGTCGACGCGATTCGCATCAAGGCGCCCGGGCAAGGCGACGGGGATGCCCCGGCGAAAGAGTGCCCGGAGTGCAATGCGCTCATTCACGCGGCCTACGCGGTCTGCCCCCAGTGCGGGCACGAGTTCCCCGACCCGGAATCCCGCAAGCACGAGGCCCGCGCCAGCACGGAGGGCATCCTCTCGGACCATACGACGAGCGAGGAGCACCGCGTCACCGAGACGGCCTGGTACATCCACTTCAAGCGGGGAGACGACAAAGCCCCGCCCACGATGCGTGTCGAGTACCGGTGCGGGTTCAACACCTACCACCGCGAGTGGGTGTGCTTCGAGCACGAGGGATTTGCCCGGCGCAAGGCCGAGCAGTGGTGGCGGGCCAGGTCGCGCGAGTCGGTCCCGGAGAGCGTCGAGGAGGCCGTCGAACTGGCCCGCGCCGGCGCGCTGGCGGCGACGCTGTCGATCACGGTCGAGCGGAAGGCGGGCGAGAAGTACGAGCGCGTGGTCGCGCACCGCCTCGGCGGCATCCCGCCGCGCCTCGAGAGCGAGGAGGGGCTGCCCGAGCGCGTCCCGGCGGGCGCGCCCGGCGGCTGGGATGTGCCCGACGACGAGGTGCCGTTCTGATGCGCGAGGGCGGCGACACACTGCTCGACGCGGCGCGGTGGTACCTCGCGCGGGGCTACGCACCGGTCCCCATCCCGGCGGGCACGAAAGCGCCCGCGCTCAAGGGCTGGCAGCGCCTTCGCCTCGACGAGGCGGCGTTGCCCCAGCACTTCAACGGCACGGGCAACATCGGTCTGATCCTCGGCGAGCCGAGCGGGCACCTGGTGGATGTCGATCTGGACTGCCCGGAGGCGTGCGCGCTTGCCGCGGAGTTCCTGCCGCCGACGGACGCGAAGACAGGCCGCCCCGGCGCGCCCGCGTCGCACTGGTGGTACATCTCACCTGGCGCGCGCACCCGTCGCCACGCCGACCCGGTCGATCGCAGCGCGATCGTCGAGCTGCGCGGCGCCGGCGCACAGACGCTCGTCGGGCCGAGCGTGCATCCCAGCGGCGAGCCGTACGACCCGCTCGACGGCGAGCCGGCGCGCGCGGACGCGGCGGAACTGGCCGCGTGCGTGGCGCGCCTGGCCGAGGCGGTCGTTGAGCGGCGGCACGGGCGCAAGCAAGCGATCGCTTCCCAGCCGCACTCGCTGGGAAAGGCTCGCTTCCCAGCGGACGACGCCCTCGTGCGCCGGGCCGCGGCGTACCTCGACGCCATGCCGCCTGCGATCTCGGGGCAGGGCGGGCACAACCGGACCTATGCGGCCGCGACCGCGATGGTTCACGGCTTCGGCCTCGACGCCGGCGCGGCGCTGGCCCTGCTCATCGAGCGGTACAACCCGCGCTGCGAGCCGCCGTGGTCGGAGCACGAGCTGCGCCACAAGATCGAGGACGCGGCGTCCAAGCCGCACACCAAGCCGTTCGGGTGGCTGCGCGACGCAGGCGATGACAACGGCCCAACGGTCGATCTCTCGGCCTTCGATCCCGATCCCACGCGAGCAGACGCACGGCCGGACCCGCGTCCGCCCGATCCGGGGCCGATCCCGGATCGTCTGCTGCGCGTGCCCGGCTTCATCGACGAGGTCGTCGAGTTCAACCTGGCGACCGCCACGCGCCCGCAGCCCGTCCTCGCGCTCGCGGCGGCAGTCTGCCTTCAGGCCGTGCTCGCCGCGCGCAAGGTGCGCGACGATCGCGGCAACCGCACGAACCTCTACTGCGTGGGAGTCGCGCCCTCCGGCGCGGGCAAGGACCACGCGCGGAAGGTCAACAAGAACGTCCTCTTCGCCTCGGGCCTCGTCGAGCACGAGGGCAACGAGGACCTGGCCTCGGACGCGGGGCTGGTGACGGCGGTGGAGGCCGAGCCGGCGGTCCTGTTCCAGATCGACGAGTTCGGGCGCTTCCTGCGCACGATCGGCGACCCGAAGAAGGCGCCGCACCTGTTCAACGTGCTGACCGCGCTGATGAAGCTCTACTCGAGCGCCGACACCGTCTTCCGCGGCAAGGCCTACGCCGACAAGAAGCGGAACAAGGTCGTCGACCAGCCCTGCGTGAGCGTCTACGGCACGACCGTGCCCGAGCACTTCTTCGAGTCGCTCACCGCCGACAGCCTGGCGGACGGCTTCGTGGCGCGACTGCTGGTCTTCGAAGCGCCGGCCGACCCGCCGCCCCGTCAGCGCACGCCGCAGGGCGCGATCCCAGAGCCGATCCTCGAAGCCGCGATGTGGTGGGGCGACTACAAGCCCGGCGGCAACCTGCGGAGCGAGCACCCCGAGCCGCGCGTCGTTCCGACGACGCCCGAGGGAGGCGCCGTCTTTGACCGCCTCGCGGCCATCGTGGACGAGCGGCTTGCCGATGAGAGCGACGCGGGCCGGGCGCTGTGGGCGCGAGCCGAGGAGAAGGCGTGCCGTCTGGCGCTGGTGTACGCGTGCAGCGCGTGCCGCGAGAACCCCGTCATCGACGAGGCTGCGGCGTCGTGGGCGTGCGACCTGAGCGAGCACCTGACCCGGCGCATGCTGCATGTCTGCCACGAGTGGGTGGCCGAGGGGCAGTTCGACGCCCGGCAGAAGCGCGTGCTGCGCATCGTGCGCCGCGCTGAAGGAAAGATCTCCCGCTCCGACCTGTGCCGCAGGACGCAGTGGCTGACGCAGCGCGAGCGGCAGGAAGTGATCGACAACCTCATGGAGACGGGGCAGTTGCGCGAGGAGCGCGAGGCGACGGCGACCAAGCCGAGGGTGATCTATGCGCTGGCGTGAGCCGAATCGTTCAATCTTTCCGGTGGGCTTCGCGCGTAGTAAGCGCGTGCGCGCGCGTCGGTGTGCGGGGAGGGGGATTGAAAGATTGAAATATCTCTCTCTCCTTCATCTTCCAAGGCCTTCCCCTCCCCAGGACTCCCCTTGCAAGGGATTCCCTGAGGGGCCAGGCCGTCCCGGGCGTAGGTACTTGGCGGGGAGATCTTTCATTCAACGCCGCCGGGAACAGCCGCGAATCCCAACTGACTTACTTCCGCCTGTCCGAACGGGGCGCGGGTCCGACACGGGGCGCCCACGTTGGCCCACGGCGCGCCCGGGCGCGGAGGGGCGGACGACGGGGCCAGGATCCCCGCCGGTCGCCACGTGGGCCACCGTCCGCCGCCGTGTCGCGGCCGGCCCCTCCGGCGCACTGACCAGAACCACGAGCCGCAAGGAGGCAGCATGAAGATCGAGATGTGGGACATCGCGCGGGTGAAGCCCTACGAGCACAACCCGCGCAAGAACGAGGGCGCCGTCGAGGCGGTGGCCAAAAGCATCCAAGAGTTCGGCTTCCGCGTGCCGCTGGTGGTGGATGCCGACGGCGTGCTCATCGCCGGGCACACGCGCCTCAAGGCCGCCGAGCATCTGGGGCTCGCAAAGGTCCCGGTGCATGTCGCCAAGGACCTCTCCCCCGAGCAGGCCCGGGCGCTGCGCATCGCGGACAACAAGCTGCACGAGCTCTCGTCGTGGGACATGGAGCTGCTGCCCATCGAGATCGCCGACCTGCAGGGGCTCGATTTCGACTTGTCGCTGATGGGCTTCTCGCAGGACGAACTGACAGCGCTCCTCGCGCCGGCGGGCAACGAGGGGCTGACCGATCCGGACGACGTGCCGGCGCCGCCCGACGCCGCGACGACGGTCCCCGGCGACATCTGGGTCCTCGGCGAGCACCGGCTCATGTGCGGCGACAGCGGCAGCGTGACAGATCTCGACCGCCTACTCGACGGACAGCCGATCCACCTCGTCAACACGGACCCGCCGTACAACGTGAAGGTCGAGCCGCGGAGCAACAACGCCATCGCAGCGGGGCTGTCCTCCTTTCAGGCGACGCACCACCAGAAGCTCGATGTCGAGCGGCACCCCGAGAAGTCCAAGCCAACCGGGAAGAAGCTGCGGGCGAAGGACCGGCCGCTGGCGAACGACTTCGTGAGCGACGACGAGTTCGACCGCCTGCTCGCGGCGTGGTTCGGCAACATCGCGCGAGTGCTCGTGCCCGGCGGCGGTTTCTACATCTGGGGCGGCTATGCCAACTGCGCGAACTACCCGCCGGTGCTCAAGGCGATGGGGCTGTACTTCTCGCAGGCGATCATCTGGGTGAAGGAGCACCCGGTCCTGACCCGCAAGGACTTCATGGGCAACCACGAGTGGTGCTTCTACGGCTGGCGCGAGGGCGCGGCCCACCGCTTCTTCGGCCCGAACAACGTCCCCGACACCTGGCCGGTCAAGAAAGTCAACCCGCAGTCGATGGTGCATCTGACCGAGAAGCCCGTCGAGCTGGCGCGGCGCGCCATCGAGTACTCGTCGCGCCCCGGCGAGTGCGTGCTGGACCTCTTCGGCGGCAGCGGAAGCACGCTCATCGCCTGCGAGATGACGGGGCGGCGCGCGCGGCTCATGGAGCTCGACCCGCTCTACTGCGATGTGATCGTGCAACGGTGGGAGCAGTTCACGGGGCGGAAGGCCGAGCGGCTCCCGGCGACGACGAACGCTCTCGCCGAAGAAACACCCGCGACGGCTGTCGCGGGTGAAGGGGCGGCGGCGTGAATCGCTCAGCGGTTGGCGACGTCGCTGCCCGGCGCGCCCTCGCGGAGGGCGTGCCACTCGATCATCGCGTCCTCGCACGCGCCGCTGCCCGCCGCGGCGTGGCTGCGCCCGTGGACCGGGACCACCACGCCCCGCTCCTTGAGGAACGCGAAGGCGACCGCGGCCTGCGTCCACGGGACGTCGGCCTCCCGTCGCAGGTCCTCGAGGTTGAAGGGACCGGCCGCTTCATCGACGGCCGAGGCGACCGCCTCGAAGGAATCCTTCGAGCAGCGGTGCTCGTAGGGGTCCCCGCGCCCGGGCGCGGGGACGACGCGTCGGACGAGGTGGTCGTGCTCGACCGCGAAGTCCTCGGTCCGCTCCGACGGTTCGGGCTCGCGGCAGGCGTCGACCGCGCTGGCGAGCGCGTCCCACTCCTCGCTCGTGAGCATCTGGTTCTCGCGGGCAGCGAGCAGCGCCGCCGCGGCGTCGATGACCGCCCAGAGTCGAGCTTCGCTCGTCACGGCTCACGCTCCCTTCCCGGCCGCGAACTGCCCGCGGTCGACCTTGCGGAAGCGGGCGTCCTTGCCCTTGGCGGCGATCTCGCGCGTCATCGCGGCGTAGAGCGTCGCGTGGGGCGTCTTGCCCGCGCCGGCCTTCCAGAGACCGCGCTCGACGACCGCGTCGACGATCGCCTTGGCATGCATCGGGGCCTTGGCCGCGGCGAGCACCGTCGCCGCGGCGTCGAGCAGGCTGACGCGCTTCGGGGTGGCGGGCTTGGTCGCCTTCGCCTTGGGCTGCTTGCCCCCCTTGGCCTTCGGGGCGGGCGCATCGTCCTTGGGGACGGTCACCGTGACGGCCTTGCCGTCGCCGCGGATGACCGTCCCGGTGTGGACCGCCTCGCCGCTCTTGGCGGCGTCGCGCATGCGCTTCTGCCTGGCGGCGCCCTCGGCGCGGGCGGCGCTGGCGCTCATCCGGGGGGCCTTCTTGCTCGGTGCCTTCTTGGTGGTCTTCTTTGCCATGTCGAATCTCCTTCGTGTCTGGAAAACAGCGAAGCCCGCGACGAGCGGGCTTCAGGTGAGGGGTCGGATCTCGATGTCCCGGCCGCAGGCCGGGCAGGTGCATCGCGTGGGCGGCGGCGGGGGCGCCGCGCGTCGGCCCGCCTCGTAGGCGTGCCGCAACGCATCGCGGACCATCCACACCGCGACCTCGCGGAAGTCGAGGGCGTCGCTGCTGCGGGACTCGAGCGTCGGGAAGCCCAGGCGCTCGGCGACGGCGAGCAGTTCGGCGGGGAAGGGCGTGTCGTTCTGCATGGGTCGTGCTCCTCGTGGCTCGGGTCACTCGGCCTCGGCGAGGAAGCGCTCGACGTCCTCGCGCTCCATCTTCGCGCCGCTGATGAACGCCACGGTGTCGATGAGGTTGCTGCGGACCAGGTCGAGGTCGCCCGCGCGGCCCCAGTTCTTCGGGTCGGCCTTGGCTTCTGCGGCGTGGCGATCGAGCTCCATCTGGAGCACGTCGAGCAGGCGGGCGATGTCGCTCTGCCGCGCGGCGTAGCGCTCGGCGGCGGTCTCGTTCGTGGTCGGGCGCTTGGGCATGGTCGGGCCTCCTTGGGGTTGTCTATGCCGCGGCGCTGTTTGTTCCGGGGGCCGCGGCGTTCACCACACAAGGGCAAGAGCCGCGCGGAACATCAAGGCGAATCCGCTGCAATTCGCTGCAGTGGGCGACATGTGGGCAACCGCCCGCGCGGGAGGGCAGGGAATGTCCGGGGCTGCGCCTAGCGAATCCCGAACGGCGCCGGGCGCTCCGGGGGCGGGGGCGCTGAACCCGGCGGCGCTGCCGGTGACGGACGCGGCGCGGGTGCTGTCGCGCGCGGGCGGCTTCCCCGTCAGCGAGGAGATGCTGCGCGCGGACATCGACGCCGGCGCGCCGACGAACGCGGACGGGACGATGAACCTCGTGCACTACGCCGCGTGGCTGGTGCGGGAGATGAGCGGCCGTGGCGATTGACCCCCGCCAACTCCGGCCCGGCGAGCTCTGCCGCCTGCTGAACTCCA
>Ga0081535_100299_pt2 | contig 30162 bp, 27 predicted proteins | sample HotLakmasection3_FD_71020 | JGI IMG/M metagenome (GOLD analysis project Ga0081535, IMG submission 71020) | Hypersaline microbial mat communities from Hot Lake, Washington, USA - Section #3 (SPADES assembly) (version 2) | ecosystem: Environmental > Aquatic > Non-marine Saline and Alkaline >... | reverse complement strand
ACCCAACCCTGCCCCCCCGGAGTTTGCTTCCGCTTATACATAAGTTTTTGACTGACTGCTTCCAGTGGTTTAGCCCCCTTTTCTGGTATGCCCGGAGGGCTTTAAGCCCCCAATTCTGGGGGACTTCAAACTCCGGTCTCCCCCTAGAATGGGGGGGACTAAGGGGGGCGAGTGTGCCTGTTGAGGTGGCAATCGAGATGTGTATAAGTGGCAGCACGGAGTTTGGGGAAGACAGCGAACAGATCAACCAACCTTGCCTGTTTTTTGGGGAAACACCGACTGAATTTGGAGCCTCACAACAGCAAAGTAGTTTACCAGTGGATGGCCGATCGGTCATTCGTGAAAGGGTGGAATTCAACCCACTCTCATTTGACCTCATGGGTATGAATCCCTGAAATAGAAAGAAAACTAGCAAAAGGAAAATCTTAGTTTCTGATCGCCACCAAAGTTCAAAATCTTGAGCTACTTAGAACTGTAGCCAACATTACAGCTTAAGGTTTTCTCCATTTTCACCTTCAAAGCCATTCAATTTTCAGGCGATCGCGATTCCAGCAGCCGAATCTCAATCTGACAAAAACATCAACCCCTCAAATCCACTTTAGTGAGAGATGCAAAACTAGTGAACCGGCGATCATCAACATTCGTGCATCAGATTTCTTCATGACTATCGACTGACACCAGCCTCAAAAGGGAGCATTCCAGAGACTTAAATATCCTCGTTTCGGAGCAAAATTCTTCAATTTCAGACAACTAAGGCTGGTTTTTGCCCACGCATCGCCAGAATTCCTCCCCATAAAGCTAACCCCCACAGCGAGCTAACCCATTTAGCCGAAATACGGACCAAACGTCATAAACCTCGTTTTCTGCAGTTCCAAAGCCGCTACTTTTTCATTTCTTCCGTTAGCCAACGAAATTTCCATTAGGAAATTAAATAATCGCTAAGAATAAAAACACAGGCACAGGATTCTTGTTAAATTTTAGACACGATCATCAGAAGAACATTACTTTCTTAAAAGCCTTATTGAATGGCTGTTTGACCAGAAATCTTAAGACTATCTAGAATTTTAGGAGAACCTGAAATATCAATAAACCTTAAATCCTTCTGAAAGACTATGACATGAAAAAATCCTAGATATAGGATGTAGACAATTCTATTCAGAGCTTAAGCGTCATATGCAACCCATTGAGTCCCAGGTCACATTGCTGACCCAGAAAGTTGACGCACTCCATCAGCTAATTGATCAAGTCAATTATCGAGTCACTGAGATTCTGTCATCATCCCAGTCTCACTCGGAAGCAGGTGTGTTGATCGATGACAGTTTTTCTGCTGGAAAGACTTCTTCCGGTCATCTCCATAGAGGAGAAGCTCTGCTGATGCACAAAGACATCCTGATGGACTCTGTGTACTTGGAACCAGAAACGCCCGGAGAAGAGAGTACGCTATCACCCGAAATTCAAATTCAACGGCTGACGGCTCAGCTCACTGCCGCCTACAATCGCATTGCCGCCCTCGAAGAACAGCTTTTGGCCAGCCGAGTACACCATTAATCACGCTTCACCACTGCTTGCTAGGAGGCGAGTAGTCTCAGCTAATGAGCATTCCGATCACCCCTTATCGGTTATTCAGTATAGATTTGACAGCTTTAACCGATTTGTCGTTGGTTCTCAGCCTTTGAGCCGATCAATCACGAAGTTGCCAGCAGCCTCACGGCCTTGGCGACTTCATGATTTTGACGCAATTTTATCGGCCTAGCGGGCGGCTACTGGTTTCTTGGCTACCCAATACTTACTAACAAAGTGGACTTCGGTCGCAATGTCGGTAAACCCAGCCTGGGTTAAGCGATCGCTCAAGTTGTCGTAAGTGTAATCGCGATAAAACGGCTCGTGGAACAGTGCTGGAAAATTGATCATCATCGGCTCTAACTCAGGCGTATCGATCATCTGAATCGAGTCGCAAATGATAAACGTGCCGCCGGGCTTGGTCACGCGATAGGCTTCATCGATAATTTGCTGGCGTACTGGCCCTGGCAACTCGTGAAACAGGAAAACGCAGGTCAGCGCGTCAAAGTAGTTATCCCGATAGGGCATCTCTTCAGCTTTGCCCTGCACCAGTTGGGGTAAAGTTTCCGGCGTTTCCAAGAGGGACTGGTTAGCCTTGCGCAGATATGCGGGCGATAGGTCAATGCCAAAGAGCGAGACGTCCGGAAACACCTCTCTCACCATCTTCAGCGTTCGCGCCGTACCACAACCCACATCCAAGACCCGCAAAGGCTCTTGAGATTGCATCACAGAAGACTGAATCGTGTCAGAAACCGTTTGCTTGATTTGCAGGACTTCCTTCAACGGAGCCAGAATGCGTCGCCGCATGGCATCGGCAGTGCCCCCAAATAGCAACTCCACCTGAGTGTCGTACAGATTGGCAGACAAGTCGCTCAGATAGCCATTCGTCTGGTGGTGAAAATTACGCAGATAGTAATGGGGATAAAGAGAGGTATCGATGTCTTGGTCGAAGGCATAGACATCCTCAGTTTCGACGCGATCCCAAATCAAGGGCAGATCGAGCCAGATCGCCGGATAATACTGCAGAAAATCCATCCAGGGATTATCGAAGAGGAGCGACTTGGGATAGACTCCAGCTTCGGCATCTTGCCAGTCGGCCTCTAGCAATGCTTGACGACGGCGAGCAATTTCTTCCAAAAATTTTGGGGAAATGGATTTTAGCTCAAGCTTAATGTTGGGACGAAACCATGCGCGGAGTTGCGTAGCGATCGCTTTGTGACCCAGACCAAAGTAGTTTTTACTGTCCTGGAAGGCCTGATAGGCCATTTTTGTCAGTGTGTCAGGCATCGGAATTAGTGCAGGGTTGGCATCATCTTGACGAACAATATTGTGAATTGTAACGAAAATCTCAGTCTCGGGCAGGCGCAGGGAGCCATTTTCGGTTATTTCTGTCTGCAGAAAGAAAAAGCCGCCTTCGGGCGGCTTTGATTAACCACAGATTCACAGAGAGAGAGTTGACCGATCAATCTCAGACCTCAGTCGAGAGCTTAGCAGTCATAGTAGAGGGCAAGTTCGTAGGGGTGAGGACGCAAACGCATCGGGTTGACCTCATTGTCGAGCTTGTACTCGATCCAGTTTTGAATGAAGTCTTCGGTGAAGACCCCCCCTGTCACCAAGAACTCGTGATCCTCTTCCAGCGCCTTCAAGGCATCCAGCAAAGAACCCGGCGTCGAAGGAATCTTCGCCAGTTCTTCGGGGCTGAGGTCGTAGATATCCACATCCAACGGATCACCCGGATCGATTTGATTCTTAATCCCGTCGATACCAGCGCACAGCATCGCGGCAAAAGCGAGGTAAGGGTTGGAAGTGGCATCCGGGCAACGGAATTCCAAACGCTTTGCTTTTGGGTTGTTACCCGACAGCGGAATCCGTACCGAAGCGGAACGGTTACCCTGCGAGTAAGCCAGGTTTACTGGAGCCTCAAAACCAGGCACCAAGCGCTTATAAGAGTTGGTGGTGGGGTTCGTAAAGGCCAATAGGGCCGGCGCATGCTTAAGAATTCCACCGATGTACCAGAGAGCAGTCTGACTTAAACCAGCATACTGATCACCTGCCATTAACGGCTGACCTTCTTTCCAAATTGACTGGTGGGTATGCATCCCAGAGCCATTGTCATTGAAGAGAGGCTTCGGCATAAACGTCACCGTCTTGCCGTACTTCTTCGCGACATTCTTGATGCAGTACTTGTAGATCATCAGCCAGTCAGCGGCCTCAATGAGCTCACCAAACTTGATGCCCAACTCGCACTGGCCGCCCGTCGCCACTTCATGGTGATGCTTTTCAATGGGCACCCCTAGTGACGCCATCGTCAACAGCATTTCGCTCCGCATGTCCTGCGAGGTATCGGTCGGAGCCACCGGAAAGTAGCCTTCCTTGTAGCGGGGTTTATAACCCAGGTTGCCGCCTTCTTCTTCGCGACCGGTATTCCAACGACCTTCTACGCTATCAACGTAGTAGTAAGAGGAATGCTCGGTCTGATCGAAGCGGACATCATCAAAAATGAAAAATTCGGCTTCGGGGCCAAAGAAAGCCGTGTCACCGATACCCGTTGACTTTAGATAATCGATCGCTTTAGTGGCGACGGCTCGCGGGCAGCGCTCATAAAGGGCTCCGGTCCGGGGCTCCTTAATCGTACAAATCATGCTTAGAGTCGGTTCCGCATAAAAAGGGTCGATCCAAGCAGTGTTGGGATCGGGCACCATCATCATGTCGGATTCGTTAATCGCTTTCCAGCCCCGAATACTGGAGCCATCAAAGGCAACGCCATCAGTGAAGCTGTCAGCATCAATTTGGCTGACATGCACGGTTAAGTGCTGCCAGATCCCTGGCAAGTCGATAAACTTCAGATCGATCAACTGAATGTTTTCGTCTTGAATCTTTTTCAAGATGTCTTCAGCGGTCGCCATGTATTACTCCTTTACTCTCCAAATCTGTCAGGGCAACTCGTATTTGTGGGCTAGTGAAGTAGACAAAATCTTTCAGAAGATAGTGGAGACGCCTCGATCTCAGGTGTCGAACCCATCCCTTACCCTCTGCATGGTCAATACCCTCAATTAAAGATGTCCGCAAACCAAGCCTTAAGTTGTCTGACTCATCCTATGGATAGGGATTCGCAGCTTTTGTATCAGGCTTTACCAAAGTGAGAACCCATTGCAATGCCCCAGCGAATCGAAACTTGGCAGTTTTTTGTCGCGAGTCCATTCAAGATCCAGGGGTAGGCATCAAACATCAGGTGGGCCGCATTTTTGTCCGCCTTGGCCCTAAGGGGAGCAGACTGGCATATTGCGAAATGTATCTAGATGTAACAATTACTGGGGTCGATCCTTCATGTTTCTCATCACAGTGGCCTTTGCTCTCAGGTCGCGTGATAGACTGACCAGGGAATCATTCAAAAGCTGACTGGTTAAGCTATTGGGCGGTTTTGATAGAGTGATCTTGAGGAAAAAATTCCTGAAAATGCTGGACTAAATTAGGCATTTTTCTCATACGCGCGATCGCTATTCCAGAAACTTTTTTTGCTGGGATCTTTTTAAGACTGATTGGGAGAACAACGTTCATGCGGGATGCCGTAACGACATTAATTCGAAATTACGATTCCACCGGTCGCTACTTGGATCAGACCGCCCTGGATTCTTTAAAGACTTATTTTGATACTGGGCTGGCTCGGGTGCAAGTGGCCACGATGATCAGCGCGAAGGCCGCTGAAATCGTGAAAGCTGCCGCCAGCCAACTCTTTGAGACGGTGCCGGAGTTGATTCGTCCGGGTGGAAATGCCTACACGACGCGACGCTATGCGGCCTGTCTGCGAGACATGGACTACTACCTGCGCTACAGCAGCTATGCTCTGGTGGCGGGTAATTCCAACGTGTTAGACGAGCGGGTATTGCAGGGACTCCGCGAAACCTACAACTCCCTGGGAGTGCCCATTGCCCCCACCGTCGTTGGCATCCAAATTATGAAGGACATGGTGAAGGCCAAAGCTGCCGAAGCGGGCATCGAAGACACCAGCTTTGTCGACCAACCCTTTGACCACATGCTGAGAGAACTGAGTGAAGTCAGCGTGTGATTTTTAAGTTTGATTTTTCCACTTGAGAAACTGGAATGTGGGGTGCCGTCAGGTGCCCCTTTTTTTTTGACTGACGGCAGGTATAGGACGGTTGGTGGCGATGGTTTACGTAGCCGGATTAGATTTTGGCACTTCGGGAGCACGGTTAACCGTGATCAATGCGGCTCAGGAACCGGTCGTCGAGGCCAAGGTTGCCTATTGCGAGGGGGCGCAGACCGCCTGGGGCATCGCCTGGTCTAATGCGCTGACAACATTACTGACTGAACTAGATCAAGCGGTGCGATCGCAATTGGGAGCAATCGCTATCAATGGCACCTCCGCCACTGTTCTGCTATGTGATGGGCAAGGTCACCCGATCGCGGCTCCCCGATTATATAACGATGCTTGTGGTCAGGCCCAACTAGCGGCGGTTAAAGCCGTTGCGCCGCCGGGCAATGCCGCCTTGAGTGCCACCTCTAGCCTGGTCAAGCTGCTCTGGTGGTGCACGGAACTGTCCTCAGAGGCCTTGCACCAGGCGCAATATTTGCTGCACCAGGCGGATTGGTTAGCCTCTCAGCTCCATGGGCGGTTGGGGGTCAGCGACTATCACAATGCCCTCAAACTGGGGTATGACGTGGGGGCGCTCACCTATCCTGACTGGTTACTAAGGCTGCTGACGCCTCTAGGGGTAGTGGATTGCCTGCCTCAAGTGCAGGCTCCGGGTTCACCCTTGGGGCAAGTGACCGCAGCGGCCAGCAATCGCTACGGGTTGCCCCGCAACTGTGTCGTCATGGCGGGCACCACCGATAGCATTGCGGCCTTTCTGGCCAGCGGAGCGCGATCGCCCGGTGAGGCAGTGACTTCCCTCGGTTCGACTCTGGTGATCAAACTGCTGAGTGAGACGCGAGTCGATGATACCCGCTACGGCATTTACAGCCATCGGCTAGGCAATCTGTGGTTGGTGGGCGGCGCTTCCAACACGGGCGGGGCAGTCTTGCGGCAATATTTCACCGATGCCGACCTGCAAACCCTGAGTCGGCAAATTGCGGGCGATCGTCCCTCCCCCCTGGACTACTATCCCCTTCTGCGCCCCGGCGAACGCTTTCCCATCAGCGACCCGGCGCTGCCGCCACGCCTGACCCCACGCCCCGATGATCCCGGCGCTTTTTTACACGGCCTTTTGGAAGGCATAGCCCGCATTGAAGCGCAGGGATACGAGCGGCTAATAGCCCTCGGAGCCACCCCGCCAACCCGGATCTGGACGGCGGGCGGCGGCGCACAAAATGAGACCTGGACGACCATTCGCCAGCGCCACCTGCCCGCGACTGTGGCGGCTGCCCACTCAACGGCAGCCGCCCTCGGGACGGCTTATCTGGCACTCAGCGGTTGGCAAGCAGGCGCGGGTGCTTAACAGCCATCGAGGACGGTGCCTGCACAAAGGCAAATTCCCCAGCCAGAAGAGTCTCTAGCTGGGGAACCCAATCGCTCAATCCTGAGCATAAAGATTAGCAATCACGAGAAGCAGTTTACCTAATCGAGATCGAGTTGGTTGCCCCGACGATACTGCATATAAGCCGCGACAAACAGACCAGCCAGCGTTACCGGAATGAGGCCCAACACGATTCCACTCAAAAGGGGTTCAACCACGCCAATCGGCTCCTTACTAACAACAGCAACAGATTTTGGTTAAAGTTTATTATCTCATTCTTGCCGACAAGTCCGCCGCCGGTCGTCGAAATTGGCGCGATCAGCTTAATTTTCCGCAACATAAAAACCTTAAAGGAAGGTGTTTATGCAGGTTTTCTGAGACACCTTTAAGCTATGTTAATAACGAAACGTAATCACAGTATAACTTTGGCCGATAACGCACTTGAACAAGATTTATCCATGTCCTCTTTGGGAAGCCAGCGCCTCTTTACTTTTATCGGTCTGCTGGTAGCGATTGGTCTTGCTGTCGTCTTTTTTGTCCGTCATGTCCAAGCTGCTGATCCTTACGTTCAGGATGTGCTAGCGATGGAAGGCGATCGCGATCGCGGACAAGAGATTTTTCAAATGAACTGTGCCGTTTGCCATGGTCTTGAAGCCGATGGCGAAGTGGGGCCAAGTTTGTTGGGGGTGTCTGCTCGCAAGTCACAGTCCAAGTTGATTAAGCAAGTCGTGAGCGGCAATACGCCCCCCATGCCCCAGTTTCAGCCGGACCCCAAAGATATGGCCGACCTGCTGGAATATTTAGAACAGTTGTGATCACCGCCGCGATCGCGACTTGCTGAAAACAACCTTTCTCTCAGGTACCCGCAGCCCCTTTTTCATCTGGAGTGGCGCGATCGCGACTTGCCCTAACGGCTTTTCCTCCCATGCCCCCTTCAGAGAAGGGCCGCATCAGTGGGCTAGTTGTATTCATTCCCAATGAAATCGGGTTGACCACTGGTGGGAATGGGCCAATCTACATTTTCGCCACCGATAAAGACCTGCTCAATGGCGACATAGTCGGCGCTGAACTGCTTGAGTGCATTAAGCAAAATGTCTAGGGCGATCGCATCGGCAGTCCCCAGGTCAAACCAACACCGCGCCCACAGGCCCTCATACTCCACGACAGTCATATTGTGCATCAGTGACACCAGGGTTTCGTCCGCCTGCGAGTCGTCGTAGTGCATATAGCTAATTTCCAGGCCCGTTTCCTGGACCTGCAAGTTTTCGGCATTGAAGCCCCCCAGCTTGCCTAAAAAGAACCAGGAGTTGAAGATTTCATCGACATACTGTTGCTCCATGGTGGAGGGTACCGTCGCAAACTGAATCCAGATCCACAGGTTAAAAAAGTCACATTCCCGAAACTCAATTTGCATGATTCGTAATTACTCCTGGCACTCATTTACATAGAACATCGGCAAGATCGGCCCCGTCAATATTGAGACCCGTTGCAGGCCCGGTGGGTAAGCCAGGAAACAGGGCTGCGACCCCTCTAGTCAATGGCGGAGGGCATAACCCAGCCACTCCCCTACTCACCCCTCAACTAATTGCAGACTGCTCGGCAAAAAAGGAGCCACCCAGAGGCCCAGTTCAGACTCGGCGTAGCGCGATCGCATCTGCTGCGCGATGGTTTCGGCCTCGGCCCGACTATTGGTCAGGGTAAACAGCGTCGGCCCCGACCCCGACATCAAAGTACCCAAGCCGCCCGCTGCCTCTAGGACAGCCCGGACTGCCGCCACGTCTGGATGCGCTGGCAGGACCACTTTTTCCAGATCATTGTGCAAATGGCGACCGATCGCGGGGCCATCTTGCTGCGAAATCGCCGTCATCATCGGGCTGGAGTGGAGCCGTTCCTGCCGGGTTTTGCCCGCCGTCTTGACATCCCTATAAGTGTCAGCAAAGGCTTGCCGATAAGCTTTGTAGGCCCAGGGAGTAGACACGGAGAGGGTCGGCGACTTGACTAACACTGCATATAGACCGTCCAGGCCGTGCAGTGTATCGATCTGCTCGCCGCGTCCGGTGGCGATCGCCGTGCCCCCCGCAATGCAAAAGGGAATGTCCGATCCGAGTTCGGCGGCGAGGGTTTGGAGCTCGATTTGAGTCAGCCCCAGTTGCCAGAGCAGATCCAACCCCACCAGGGTCGCCGCTGCATTGACCGAGCCCCCCGCCAGTCCTGCCCCCACGGGGATATTTTTTTCAATAGTGATCTCGATGCCGCCCTGCTGTTGAGCCGCTTGGGGAAAACGACTTTGCAACAGCGCTGCGGCTCGGTAGGCCAGGTTAGTGGCGTCCGTGGGCACCTGGGGATGATCGCAGCGCAGGCGAATCGTCGGCACATTGGTGCGGCGCACCGTAACCCGATCGGCTAAGCCGACGCTCTGCATCACCATGACCAGTTCGTGATAGCCGTCGGGGCGATCGCCCACCACTTCTAAATACAGGTTAATTTTGGCGGCAGCCGATAATGAATATGAATCCATGGCGTGTCCATAAGGCTGGTCGTGAGCCATGACAGCAATCACCAACCGGGCCTCTAAATCTTAGGATGAATAACCTTCCTCCAGCATCTTATTACTCAATGCGACCCAATCAGACACGCTTAAATCTTCTGCTCGCGCCGTATCAGCGATTTCTAAAGTCGTCAGGAGATCACCCAGCGGCGATCGCTCGATGAGCGGCGACAAATTATTGCGCAACATTTTGCGCTTACTGGCAAAACCGAGTTTGAGCAGCTTTGCCAGCAGTGCCGGCGACTGCGCCACCGTCGGAAAGGGCCGGGGCCGCAGGCGAATCACCGCTGAAGACACCTTGGGCGGAGGCTGAAAGGCTTTGGGAGGGACCGGACAAATGATTTCGCAGGCGGCCAGATATTGCACTTTGGTCGTCAGACTGCCGACGGTTTTAGACCCTGGCGACGCACAGAGGCGATCGGCAATCTCCTGCTGCACGAGTAACACAATGGCCTCAAACGGATGGGGATTGGGGTGGGCGATCGTCCCCAACAGCCGCTCCAAAATCGGCCCCGTGATGTAGTAGGGAATATTGGCGACCACTTTGTTCGGCAGTTGCCCGTCTGCGGCAGCGGTGGCGACAGTCTGCCAGTCCAGTTGCAAAATATCGCCCGCGAGTAGACACAGGTTGTCGGCGGCGGCGAATTGGCGCTGGAGCTTGTCAATTAAATCGCGATCGACCTCAACGGCGATGACCTGAGCCGCCTGAGGCAAGAGCCGCCGTGTCAGCAGGCCTGTGCCGGGACCAATTTCTAAAACGCGATCGCCCGGCTCCAATGCCGCCGCTTCGATGATTTGGGACAGCACCTTTTCACTTTTGAGCCAGTGTTGGCCAAATCGTTTGCGGGGTCTGGCAGAAAAGGTCATCGAGCACATCAAGGGAAAAGGGTGGCAGGCGTTGATCCTACCCTATGGGCGGGAGCAACGCAGCGGTTTTGCCGCAGCGGCCAGGGGTGATAAGGTGACAGGGGCAGGGGAGCGGAAACAGTAGCGCCTAAGCCCGCCAGGGGGCAAATCGTTGAGCCGCGATCGCCCGTCGCAGCACCCAGACCCACTTCAATCTGCCAGCGGACTTGCAGCGATCAAATCCCCGCCGCTCAAACCAGTTTCCCTGGCGACGGCGAGCCCCCCCTCGCCTAGCTACAGTGAATCCACTCCAGTAACGGTTCACGGGTGGCGTCAATGAGCGACCTTTTTGGGTCATGAGTTGGGAACAGGTGCAAGGTTGTGGGTTCAAAGGTGAATAACCGTCAGCGGGCATGGCGACTTCTGTTATCAAGGACGAGGGGCAAAGGCAAGGCCATCTCTAGCGGGCGACTACTGAAACGTGGAGGTATCCAGTGTTGCCGGTCTTCACAAAGAAATGTCACATAGGCGACAAGTGTGGTGTGGTGCACAACATTTTTCGACGGCCCTTGTTACAGTAAATACCCACCTTGTGAAATCCGCTTTCTGTCGTTTGAGCGCACTATGCAACAGAGCCATTCTCTTGATTTCAAGCTCGTTCAGCGGGTGTGTCTACTTCAGCAAGCGCTGGATCAAGCCCTGGAGTCGTTGGAGGATCTGGCTGCCCAGGTGCAGGATAAGCATTGGGTCGAGACTCAGCTAGCCAGCACCGAAAAATACGCCAACGTCCAGCAGCAAGCTATTACCCATCTCAAGCAGCAGTTGGCTCAGTTCACCGAGATTCAGGACCATCTGTTGGGGGTCATGAGTTTTCGGCTAAACGAACTCATTGATCAACAGCAGCAAGCCTTCAACCATCTCAATATTCAGTTTCAACAGAGTCACACTGAGCTGCAGACCTACTTGCAATATTTGACTCAGCAGCAACAGACGGCCCCGGCGTTTGAGCGCGGCTCAGAAGAACATCACCTGGCGCTCGAAGCAGAAGTCATGGTCGCCCGCTCGATGGCGGTGCATCTGAGTCAATATTTAGGCCAGGCGAAGCAGCATCTCAACCATCTCAATGACGATTTGGGCAATCATCATCTGAATTTGGGGCAGATTATCAAAACCATTCAGTCAATGATTGCGGACCTGACAAAATTTGACAGCGCTCAAGCCACGATTCAGCCACAGGGGGTGCCCGCAAAGGAGGCCGCAGACGATTCGGCGGGGGGGCGATCGCTGCTCTCCCCGGCTGCTGACGAGGCCCCTGATGCTACCGAGTTGGCCGCCACCGTGCGTCGCCAAAACGCCCGCATCCAAGAGTTGCAGGCGATCCTGACCGAGCACGTCCACCACGAAACCCATCTGCGCCAACGCTATCAAGAGTTAGCGGCAGAGCGCGATTTCTATCGGCGCGAACTGCAAAAACTCCAGCAGTCTCAGGCGGCTGATCAGGGGAGTCGGCTGGCGCTGCCCGCCCCGATGCTGGGGGGAGAGGCCGAACCGGCGGGTCAACCCGCCCCCCCAACGCCGCTCAAAGCGCTCCGGCGATCGCGTCCATCACAACCGATTCAGCCCTTGCGGCTCCCTGACGCCTGAGGCTGATCGACTTCCAACGGGTCTGCCAGATCCACCAAGGTCAGCAACGGCCCGGTCTGCTCTTGCCCATTGACGGCCAGATCACTGTGACAGAGGACGACCTGTTCGGTGGTGCGCCCTAACAAATCGCGCAAGATTCTCTCTAGTCGGGCTTCATGGCTTTGCTCAATGAAATCCACCGTCCAGGGTGCGCCGCTACGGTGCTGCAAAAACACCGGGTAGCCAAACAGCTCATCGGTGCCCGTCAGCCAGCGGGGGGAACTGGCATCGAGCCAAAACTGCCAGCGGTGTTTTAAGCGCTGCGATCGATACTGAAACACCGTGGAGAGCGTCACCCCCTGTTGGTCAGGCTCTAACGGCTTGACGGGAAAGGGGTTGGCGGTCACGATGCCCTGAAGCAATAGCTGCAAAAATCGCCCGACTGGCGACAAGGACGTGGCTAAACTGTCGTTGGCAATTTGTTGACGCAAGCGTAACCGCCCCTGCACCTCCCAAAAATGCTGGGCTGTTTCGATCAGTTCGCGGAGGGCGGCGAGTTGGTCATAGGGCAAATAGTTACCCCGCCAGAGAAATCCTTGAATGGCGCGATCGATCAGGTTGACCGGACTGGTGATGAGTCGCTGCTGGCGGGCTTGGCGCTGCTGCACAATCCATTCCCGGAGGGTATTGTAGGCCTCAGTGGCCTGGTAGCCCAGGCGATCCCAGCGGGGAAACTCGGTCACTTCCAGCAGTTCGGGTTGCTCAGGATCCGGCTGAAAGCAGTGATCGACAATTAACTCCGCCCGCACCGGGTCGATCTGCACGCGCTCAAACCAGGATTGGCTGGGGCTGCCTTGGGGCGACTGACTCAGTACAACCAACATCTCCGCCACGGCATCGGCATCTAAAAAGCGTCCTAACCCTGGATATACGAAGGGAATCAGGGTGAGCACCGATCGCACCAGGGGCGTACTCACCAGCGGTCGCTGATCGTTCAGGGAAGCCACGGGAATGCCCTGTTTTTGCAAAATTTCGGCCAGGGTGTAGCGGGCGATCGCGTCAAAGCCAGGTCCGATGACCGCGATCTCTCCCGCCGGCACCTGTTGGTGATGAATGGCGCGGGCGATCGCCTCAGCAGTCTGTCGCAGCAATTCGCCTCGCGAAGTTGCCTGGATGACCCGCACAGCTTCAATCGGCTGCGGCGTCGCCACCGGATTCAGCACCGTTTCGACCAGGCTGTCGGCCCCCGTGTTCGCCAGGGAGTCGGGCGCAGTGGGGGACAGGCTTTCCACCGATGCGCCCACCCGGAGGGCGAGATTGGCTGCGGGATCAGCGCCTAACCCGAGTCGGACCTGACCGTAGGGATTCCAGGTAATCGCGGTGGGCAATTCCCAAGCTGCCGCCTGCCGCAACAAGTCCGCAAAGATGGCGGGATATTCATCAAAGTCATCGGCAAACACCCCCCAAAAGCGTTGGGGAAACTTTTGCTGGTAGAGCGGATCGGTCAGCAAATGTTGCCAATACAGTTCAGTCGCGATGCTGTAGGTCAAAAAGCCCTGGCGGAGGCACCAGTCGCGCCAGGTGATCACGGCATCGGCGATCGCCTGCCAAACTTCCAGCGTGGCGATGCCCCCCGGCATGCCCGCCGCCAATAGCGTCGGTAACTGCTCAGCGGGGAGACCACTCACCGCCGCCAGTTGCAAAAAGTCGAGCGATCGCCGCACGGTCTGGGTTTCCGTCCAGCCGGGAACATCGAGCTGCCCCTCATCCAATAACGATCGCCAGAGTTGGGTCGCTAGTTCCTGTTCATTTTCGGGCCGCAACTTCATCGGAAATTGGGGACTCAGCCCCAGCTTTTCCACTAAGACAGGCCAAAACAGCGTCACCTCATTTTGAATGAACCCGGCGGGAGTCGCAGTGGTGACGGGAACGGCGGCGGGTAGCGACTCCGCCAGGCGATCGGTCAGCACCAGGCGAGTATCCCCATTCGCCGTAAACAGCAAACCGACTGCTCCAGCCGGTCGTTCTGGCGCTGGAGCGATCGCGATTGCTGCCAACTGCGCGAGCAGGCGTGTGGTTTTACCGCTGCGGGTACCGCCCTCAATCCAGATGAGATTTGTCATGCTCACAGCTTATCGCCGATCGCAACGAACACGCGCACCGCAACCGTTTGACCTGGAGGCCGCAGGCGAGAATTTATTTCACCGTAATGGTGATCGGTTCAGAAACGATGGGCGGCTCGTGGGGCACGTGTACGTAATTGGCGAGCAATAACTGGAGAGTATGCTCTCCCAGCGGCAACGTCAGGGTCGTTTCCGTTTGGCCCCCACCAAAATGTTTAATGTGCTCAGTGGCGGGTAGCGCCTCGGCCACATCCGGCAACTCAACCAGGTCAATCAGCAAATGATGGTGCCCCGTACCCGATTGGTCGACCCCAGCGGGCGCAATGCCCATGCCCTTCAGACCAAACTTCACCGTAAACGGGCTGGTCACCGTTGCGCCATCTGCGGGTGAGATGAGATAAACTTCGGCCCCCGGTAGTGCCGCTGAGCTGTAGTCGCTCGCCAGTGCGGGCTGGGCTCCCCATCCCAGGGTCACCAGCATGAGCAACAGCCAACTTCCCCAAGCGATCGCGCGTTTCATCTATCCCCCTCCTGCTCCCTTCGCATTGCTGCCTGGATCTTATCAGCCCTCCTGAGCCAGGGCCGGGAATCTCCAGCCAGACATCCCAGCCAGACCCTGCTGCTGGTCAACCGCATCAAGGCAGCTTGCATCCTTTAGTTCACGGGGCCGCGAGCGATCGGGCAGTCATACAAATCGACGCCTAAGACCAGATCGTCCTCAAATTGTTTAAACCTTTGCGGTTCAGCATTAACCGTATGCTCACGGTAACTCAGTCCCGGTGTGTCTCCGGCAAACCCAATTTGGACATAGCACTGGCCTGCCCCCACGCCCCAGTGGTCGTAATCCAGGGTGCCGCCAAAGGGGAGATCGGTTGACCAATTGGTCACGCCCTGAGGTGGCACGCCCGACGCCACATCCGGAGGGTATTGCGCATTTTCTACGGCATACAAATGTACTTCTCGGGCCATCACGCCCATATACTGTTTGGCTTCGGCATACCGGGCTCGACGCACCATCGAAGCGTAAGCGGGAAAAGCCAAAGCTGCCAAGACGCCGAGAATGACCACGACAACTAGCAGTTCAATCAGGGTAAAACCACTCTGGTGCTCATCACGAGTTTTCATTGTTATCAGATGCGAGTAAACGGCAACGGCTGCCGCTGGAGGGCAACAAATCTTCAGGCACGGGTCTGGGGTCTGCTTGCCCCTGCGTTGGGAAACACCGGGCAGACAAACCGTCGGTAGATGGCAACCTGTCGATCAATCGGGCGGTCTGGGCGATCGCCGATCATCTCAAGCCCTCAACAGGGTTTTTACGGACGATTAGACCTTCAGCCCCCTCCCGCGCTAACAGCAACTCGTCAGGCAAATTCGTCAAGAACTCATAAACCGCTGCGAGTTCTTCATGATTTTTTTACACGCAACCCATACATCACCGCAGATATGCTGGCGGAAGAGTCTCGCCATCACCCGTCATACCAATTTTTCAACCCACATTCCGCACTTCTAACTGGCACCCCCAGAATTAACCCGCGTTTTTAACAGAGGCGGTAGTACTTCTGAGAAGGATCGCCAAAAAATTGAAGCATGTGACGGCGCTCAGCCGTCAGATTGACCATCTGCTTCACCCCATCGAGGGTGACGGAGTGGATCGCCATAAAACATCGCCATAAAACATTGAAAGATCCACCGTAAGGTGGGCCGTTGAGGGGCTTTTCCGAGCTGATTCGGCAGGGTTTGGTTCGCCTGTTGTAGGGCCTGCCGCAACTGCCGTTGACCCAAGTTTGTAAACCAGCAAACCCACGGCCATGACGAAGGCGAGGGCCATGATGCGTTCCGGCGATTTGAGGAAGACACTGGAGGCGAAAAACCAGGGGTCTTTGAGGAAGCGAAAGCCGCGCTCGGTGATTTGTTGAGCTTTGTACTTCTGCAATGCTTGCGGGGGACTGAGCGCCTCAGCGGCGAGGACATTGGTGGCCAAAATGAACCGCCCCGCCCGTCGCTGGTGTTGGGAGCGCTGCTCCGTTTTCAGGGTCAACGTCGCCTGGGGATAATAGCTCCCCGGCACCGGGTTGAGGCTTCCCCCGCCGGTCATAGTGCGCTTGGGCAGTGACCTGGCGGTCGGTGAGGTCATGCCAGGGCAAATGGTTAGCCAACTGCTCCAAGGCGACAAGCGTATCCGCTGCGCAGGCAAAATCCTGTCGTTGCAGGCGAGCCAGTTGCCGCTGCGCCGCTGCTGTGGCTTTCGCCAGGGGGTGCTCCAGCTTGACTAAGTCCGCCTGGCGGCGCGCCTCACTTTCCACCACCAACCACCGTTGCGGCACCCCGCCATACTCAATTCCCCACGCTGGCGATGCGGTAGCCCGGCAACTCCGTCGCCTGGAAGACCGTAGCGGGCAACGTCGAGACTAACGCCGTCACCGCTGTCAGGGTTCAGGGGACGCGCGTCAACCACAGCAAGTCGCCCAAGGCTTGCCGGTGGGGCGCGCTATACAAGGCTGAATCGGCCACAGTCACTCACCTCACGCTGATAGAGCTGGTCGAAGCCGTGACCCAGGCGGTCATCGTTGAGCTGCTCGACACTCACCTCTGGCCCCAGTAAATGCTCGACCGCTTTGCCGACAAAAAATTGCTCAAATAAGTACAAGGGCGCGCTGACAAAGCCTAATCCGTTGAGAATCATGGCTTTGACTACCACGCCGATGCTTAAGGTCTCTCGGGGATCAACGCCGACTTGCTCATTGAGATACTCCACTAAACCCAATTTGTCGATGATACCGGCGACGATACCGAGATGATCCAAGTTCTCCACTGTCAGAGTTGCGGCATTCATTACCCCCTCGTCGTCATCACATCAACGATAGAAGTTGGCCACTTTATGCTCGATGTGACACTTCACAGGGCAGAATGAAGGTTCTGAGAGTTGTGCCAGTCAACCAGGTGGAATAGAAGCCACTGGAAGCAGTCAGTCAGAAACTTATGGATAAGCGGTAGCCTATCCACCTCAAACCTTATGTCCCCCTTAAATCACCGGACACCCTGGATTAGGATGTGAGATACACTCCACTCCACCCAAACCGTATCGCGCTAGACCGACATGACTAAACGAAACGAAATCGCTGCTCTTTTGGGGGCTTTACTCATCACCGGAGGCGTGCTGGGGGGCCTGGGCTGGTGGGCATATCGCCAGTTCGGCGGCAATTTGACCGGAGGCGGGGGGACGCCACCGACAGCGACGAATGGCACCGCACCCGGAAATCAGGGGGGATCAGCGCAATCTCGCATCAGTACCGGCGCGACGTTGCTGGTGGCCGAACCTGCAACTCCGGCCAAAACGCAGGCGGCGCAAGCGCTGCAAGCAAGCGACTTCGACACCGCAGTGGCGGTTCTCACCCAACATTTGGAACAAAATTCTAATGATCCCGAAGCGCGGATTTTGTTGAACAATGCGGAGATTGGGGACCAACCGGCTTACACGATCGCCGTCGCCGCTCCTGTCGCGACGGCGGTAAATCCGGCGAAGGAAATTCTCCGAGGAGTCGCCCAAGCGCAAACCCGCATCAATCAAAGCGGCGGCATTAATGGCACGCCTCTGAAAGTGGCGATCGCTAGCGATGACGACAATCCGCAAACGGCGACGCCGGTGGCCCAAGCGTTGGCCGATAATCCCGACATTTTGGGCGTCGTGGGCCACTTTGGTAGCGATACCAGCATTGCCGCCAGCGAGGTCTACGATCAGGCCGGACTGGCGATGATTTCCCCCACGAGCACGTCAGTGCAACTGTCCAACGCGGCTGAGGAGGTCTTTCGTACGGTGCCGAGCGATCGCTTCACCGCCACCACCCTGTCGCGCTATGCGGTAGACACCTTTGCTCCGGCCAACATAGTGGTGTTTTTTAACGGCAATAGCGGCTATAGCGAATCCCTCAAATCGGAATTCACGACGGCCATTTACAGTGATGGCGGTCAGGTGCTTGCCGAATTTGATGTGTCAGCACCGGGCTTTAATGCCTCGACTGCGGTTTCTCAGGCGATTCAGCAGGGCGCGACAGCCCTGGTCTTGATGACCAACACCAGCACTCTCGATCAGGCGCTGCAAGTAATTCAGGTCAATCAGCAACGGTTGGCTTTGCTGGGGGGCGATAGCTTATACAACCCCCAATTACTGGAGGTGGGCGGCAGCGATGCGGTGGGCATGGTGGTGGCAGTGCCCTGGATTTTGGGCGATAATACCCAATCCGACTTTGTGCAAACCTCGCGCCAGCTCTGGGGCGGCGATGTCAACTGGCGCACCGCAATGGCCTATGATGCCACGATCGCCCTCGCCGAAGCTCTTCGCAATGCTCCGACCCGAGCAGGGGTGGTAGACACGCTGAAAACGCCTGGTTTTCAGGTGGATGGGGCCACGGGCACGGTGCAGTTTTTGCCGTCTGGCGATCGCAACCAGGCCATGCAATTAGTCGAAGTTGAACCGGGCGATAGCACGAGTTTTGGCTACCAGTTTACGGCGATCGAGTAGCGGCGGATACAGCAGCGATTAGCAGGCAAAAGCTCAAGACTTGCACTCATCAGTGAATCTCAAGGATTGCTTCAGCATATGCTGGTGAATATTGATTTTATGATTTGGATGCTTCCCGCTTGCGATCGCCCACTATGCCTGATTCCCCCGCTGAAAAAGTCGCCTGTTTAGAAGTGCTGGCTGCGGTTGCCAAGTTAAATGGCGACCCATCCCCGCCAGAATTTGAAGCGTTTTTAGCGGCTTTAAATACCTTTCAGCCCCTGCCCCCCGGCATCACGCCAGAAAAGTTGTTAGCTCAGTCCCCGGAGATGGCCCCTCACTTGAGTAGCATTCAGACGCCGGAAAGGCAGCAGCAGGTGTATCGCGGAGCCTATGCGATCGCCCGCTCCAAGGGCATTGACCCCCAAGAGGCGCAGGTGCTCAGGGACATCAAAGCCGCCTTTAACCTCTCGCCAGAAATGGCGCAGGCCCTCGAAAAGCAACCTCTGATCTACGGGTCGGGGGGCGTGATCAACTCTGCCCTGGCGGGCATGGCTTCCCTAATTGGGCGCGAAGGCGAGATTCGGCGGCTGATCTTTGACTATTCGCTGGGGGCGGCGATCGTGGGGCTCGTTCCCCTGACCGGCGGCGGCACCCTCGAAATCAAGCTGCTGATCGTGCTGGGCCTGATTCTCAAAATGGCCTGGGATATCCGCCAGCTCTGGGGACAGCCCAGCGGTCAAGATGTACTCGCGATCGCCGGGCAAATTTTTGGCTTTATCGGGGCAGTGCTGGGCGGCTTTTTAGCCTGGGGCACGATGATCGGGCTGAGCGTGGTCGTGCCCTATGCCGGAGCCTTTGCCAAAGCTGCCGGGTTTGCCACGGCCACCTGGATTGCCGGTCAGGCCACCAACCAGTTTTATACCAGCCAAAAACGGCCTGATTACACCGCCTTAAAGCGGGCATTTCCAAATTTGTTGTCTTCTGATGAGTCGTAGATGGCAATCTCCAGAGAGGGTGAGAAATGGATAGGTTGAAGCGGCGGCAATTGTTGTTAGGGGGAGTCGCAGCCGGGACTGCCGCCACCGTGGGTACGGAATTTTTGCGGCGTCAGCGAGCCGAGGCCAAACAAGCGGCGATCAATGCCTTTGCGGCGGAGTTTTACGACCCCGAAGACGTGATTCAAGCGGCGGTGACGGGTGACACCCGCATGGTGGAGGAGTTCCAGGCAATCCAGGCGTCTGCGATCTTTCCGCCGCCGCCCCTTCCCTACAATCGCGCAATGTCGAAACGGCTGATTTTGCTCAGCCGCCTCGCCACTCAGCAGTACATCACGGGCCGTAACGATCCGGATTACGACGGTAATTTACAGCAATTACTCGACTATGACCCCAGCCTGGACAAATACCGCTTAGTCACCTCTTTCCGAGGGCAGGAGCGCCAGGTCAACGACCAGCTCGAAATTCAAGTGCCGCAAGCGGTGATCGACGATCCGACCCTGCTCAACGATCCCACGGCTCTGGAGGAAAATCTGTCGCAGACTGAGGACGTGATTCGCTCTGGGGTGACGGCGGCGGTCAAAGTGGGCCGGACAATTGAGGTATTCTACGGCTTTTTGTTGGAGTCGGACGAAGACAGCATTTTGGTCTTTCGGGGCACCCAGCGCACGACCGAATGGCTGGGTAATATCTATGCCGTACAAGAAGAGTATGTCAATCCGCAAACGGGCACATCGTTAGGTCGCATTCACACCGGCTTTCGTCGCATTTCGAACTCAATTATTAATCCCCTAGCAGTGGATGCGGTGAAGGCGATTAATCCCAATAAACCGTGTTACGTGTCGGGGCACAGTCTCGGCTCGGCGCTGGCGACGATTTTGGCGCTAGATATTGCGCTCGCAGTGCCAGCGCTGCAGCCCCAACTTCAGGTCTACGTCTACGCTAGTCCGCGCGTGGGCAATCCGACATTTGTGAATAGCTATGCCCAAATTTTGCCGAACACCTTCCGGATCACGAATCTAGCTGACCCGATTCCAACGATGCCGCCAACCAAGCTGCGGGCGGAGTTTGTGCATGTGGGGGAGGATTGGTCGTTTGTCAGTCAGGGGGGCGACATCTTGCCCAATCACATTGTTGATACTTACCGCCGGGCGGTCAACACTGAGGTCGAAACCAACCAATCACGCACTTTTCCCAGCAGCGGGTTAGGCAATGTGACGGCTTGAAGGGAGTGGCTGATATCGCAATAAATAAGTAGACGGGCCTAATGATTTGTAGGCTGTGTTAGCGCCAGCGTAACGCACAAATCCCTGGGGAATGGTGCGTTACGGTTTCGCCTCACAGCACCCTACAACATGGTTTATTGATGTCCATCTACTGAATGAGGTTGGTGAGGATATCTAACATGGGTGAAAGCGTTGAAAGGTTAGGACGTTGAATTCTGAAAATGTTCTAATCAATCCTTGATGGCAATATCGTGTCAAGCTGAGGGTTGCAGGGTGGGTCAGGGCACGGTCGGAGCTGCGTGCACAACCCCCAGCGTGCGCCAGTGTGGGAGTGATTAGCTTCCCGGAGGGTGGACCTCGCGTATGATTGCCGAGGCGGGATGCGCTCCCTTTAACTACTCACAAACTTGGTGCCTGCCAGCCAGATTCAAAAATGAAAACACAATGAAATTACTGCCACAAAAGCTTCCTGATTTATGAGTGAATTGCAGAATTGGCTACTTTTTTGAGCAGGCTGTATGCTATTTTTTTATTATTGAAGGGGAGTAGCTTGAGGCTAATGCCCATTATCTGAATCAACATACTGGTGATGAGCCTGGTTCAGATAGCAAATTAGGATTTGTCTAATTTGTCAGCGAGACCTTCACTGAGTCCATGGAGAGAGTGGGCTTGGTGGGGTCTTTTTAGAATTCCGTCATGCCCGCTCAATCCATTCGTTAAGAGAGGAGAGCATGACGTTTTTAGAAGGATTTACTGCCGGTTTATTGCTGATTACGTTATCAGAAATCGGCGATAAAACGTTTTTTATTGGCGCGATTTTGGCGATGCGGCATCCTCGTCGTTGGGTGTTTATCGGGGTGACGTTGGCGCTCGCAGTCATGACGCTGTTATCCGTCTGGATTGGGCAAATTGCGACCCTGTTGCCGCAACTTTATGTGCAGTGGGTGGCGATCGCTCTCTTCTTTGGCTTTGGGCTCAAGCTGCTGTACGATGCCAGTCAAATGTCGGGCAAGGAATCACTCGACGATGAATGTGAAGAGGCTCTAGAAGCGGTCAAACAGCGAGAACAGGGCGTCACCAGTTGGTCCATTAGAGCGGTCTTACTCGAAGCCTTTACGCTAACGTTTGTGGCGGAGTGGGGCGATCGCACCCAGCTGGCGACCATTACCCTGGCTTCGGCTAATAATCCCTATGGCGTGCTCGTAGGGGCGGTTCTGGGCCATGCCATCTGTGCCGCGATCGCGGTGACCTGCGGCAAACTCATTGCTGGACGCATCTCGGAGCAGTTGCTAACCGCCCTGGGAGGCGTCCTATTCATTGGGTTTGGTATTCTCGCTGCTCTAAACGGCGGGGCTTAGGGACTCGCAAGAACATAAGGCACCAGTTGCCTGTCTCCTGGGTGCATGGCTTCGCGTTATGCACCTTACGATCATCAAAACGGTTGGTACTGGATTGAAAGGCTTATCCCTAAGGAATGAGAATTGAATCAGTTGAGATAGCCGTCTCGGCTGTCCCCAGGCAGGCATCTTGCCTGCCCTGACAATTTCGATGTTATTTGCTCCTTATTCCTAAGCGCTCCGTCATCGGATGCTGGAGAAAAGGTCATCTTGTCCACCCCCGGACGCAACTCCCACCCTTGACCCTCGTACCCTCTACCCCCTCACTGTGGCACATAAATCTGAAACTCCGATCCCTGACCCATTTCCGAAGTCACCACCAACCTGCCGCCATGGCGTTCGGTAATGATCTGGTGACTAATCGAGAGCCCGAGGCCGGTGCCTTTGCCGATGGGTTTGGTGGTGAAGAAAGGATCGAACAATTTGGTGCGATGATTTTCGGGAATGCCGGGGCCGTTGTCGCGAATGCGGATGAGGACTTCACTGCCGAGGTTTTCAGTGGTGACGGTGATCTTGGGCGGAGCCGATTTGTGGGCGCGGCCCCCGGAGGCGATTTCTTGCTCCAGGGCGTCAGTACCGTTGCTCAGCAGATTCATCAACACCTGATTGAGCTGACTGGGATAGCACTCGATGAGCGGCAGATCGGCGTACTCTTTGACGATTTCGATCGCGGGGCGATCGGGCTTAGCTTTGAATCGGTGCTGCAAAATCAGCAACGTACTGTCAATGCCTTCGTGCAGATCGACGGCTTTTTTCTCAGCTTCATCTAGGCGAGAGAAGGTGCGCAGCGAGGTGACGATTTGCTGAATGCGCTGACTGCCCAGTTGGAAGGATTTGAGAATTTTGTCGAGGTCTGCGAGTAGATAGTCGAGATCAATCTCCTCAATAAATGCGCTCACTTGGGGATCCGGCTCGGGGTGGTGCTCGCGATAAAGCGTCAGCAGCGTTTTCAGGTCAGACAAATATTCTTTGATATGGGGAATGTTGCCGTAGATGAAATTCACCGGGTTGTTAATCTCATGGGCGATCCCCGCCACCATCTGCCCCAAGCCTGACATTTTTTCGGTTTGAACGAGCTGGGTTTGGGTTTGTTGCAGGGTTTGCAGCGCTGTTTCTAGCTCATCGGCTTTTTGCTTAGCCAGTTCAGCGCTTTCTTTCGTTTTGGCATATAACTCCGCTTGCTGAATGGCGATACTGACCTGAGCCGCCAGCGCCTTTAACAAATCAACTTCATTGTCTTGCCAGCTACGGGGCCCAGAGCACTGGTGGGCGATCAGCAACCCCCACAGTTCGTCTTGCACCAGTATGGGGACGATCGCATTGGCCCGCACCTGCATACTCCGCAGAAAATCGCGATGGCATTCGTCCAGGGTGGCGGTTTCTACATCATTGATTGTCCGGACGCGGCCTTGCAGATACATTGCGGCGTGTTCTTTAGGAAAACACGTGTCTTGGGTCGCTTCGAGGAGCAGCGATCGCCAGGGTTCGACCACCGCTTCATTGACGACTCGGCCTAACCAGTGGTCATCAAAGCGATAGATCAACATGCGATCGACGTTGAAGAGTTGGCGAACCTCCTGCACCGTGCGCTGCTGAATATCCTTTAACGAGAGGGATTGTCGAATTTGATTGGAGATCTGATTGAGCAGTTCTTCTTGCTTGGCAATCTTACGATAGGTCTCTTCTGATTGTTTCAGCAGGTCTTCCGCCAACTTGCGTTCGGTAATATCTTCGATCGTGCCGAGTAGCCCCACGACATTGCCGTGTTCGTCGTGCAGGGGCAGTTTGCTGGTTTCGCGCCAGCTCAATTTGCCGTCGGCCTGCAGTTGCGATTGTTTAATCCGCAACATGGGGGTGTCGGTTGCCATCACCCGGCGATCGCACTGGAGATACCAATCAATTTGCTCCTGGGTCCAGGGCAGATCGGCATCCGTGATGCCCACCACCTCGCTGGGATCGTTGAAACCCGCCATTTCCGCCCAACGCCGGTTGCAGCCTAAGTAAACCGAGTTGAGATCCTTCCAAAAGATGTATTGGGGAATGTTGTCTAGCACGACCTGCATGAACTCCGCCGTCTGGTGTACCGGATCAACGGCGCGATTGGTAGCCTGGTGAGCACCTGACGGTTCAGCCGCCGGGGGGGCGGGAGCCGGTTCGACGGTCGGTAAATTCGCTGGTGCGTCGAGCGCCGACTCTGGCATCTCGGCTCCCACGATCGCGTCAGGATACACTTCGAGTTGCGCTTCGGTTAGGCTTCTCTTTGCCGCTTTCCGCGCCGCACTGGGAATCACCGTCTGGTGACTGATACTGACAATGACATCCACCTGGCCGTCAACATCGGTCAGGGGGGTGTAGGTCGTTTCGCAAAGTTGCAGATCGCCATCGCTATCCGGCAGCGAATGCACCCGCCGTTCGGCTTTGCCCTGTTGCTGCACCGTCAGCAGCGCATCTTCGACCTGCTGCCAATACTTGCGCCAGGCTTTTGACTGCCCCGCTTGTTTGGCCATCGCCGCCAGATCCGCGTTGGTTTGCCCCCGCCATTCCAGTTGGCTGGCATTGAGGACGATCGCAAGTCCGGGACTGGCTTCCTGATAACACCGATGATGGTCAAACAGCGCCATCCACTCTAGTGACTGGGCCACAAATTGCTGTAGCGGGGAAACCGGCATCGCTGCCGCCTGCTTCAAGTTGGTTGTGTTTGTCGTGGGCATTGAAAACACTCAATCCATCTGGTTGCTAGAGTACCCGTCTCCTTCCACCCAAAATCGACCCGCCGGATGAATATAATTTTTTTTGGGCAGAAAAGCGACTCCCTGTCCGCCCATCCAGGACTCTGCCCCCGCCGGACTCGCTCCCCCCACTGCCTTCCACTTTACCTACCCGTCACCTGACCCGCCCAGATCAAGCGATACTGCCCCGCTTCCGCGCCTCTTTGAAAGAGGTTGTAACGTTTTGCAACCCTGCCCGAATCATTTCCCGCTCGAGCAGGGCAAAAAAGCGCGTGCGATCGCCCCCCCGCACCACCGCTTGGTTATGGGCTTCGGCGAGGGCGATCGGATAGCCATAGCCTTTTTGCACCTGGGTGATCACCATTTCCAGGGCACTGTCTCGCAGCGGTTGACTGAGGGCGACCCACTCCGGCATTTCGACCCGTGCCACCTCTGCCCCGACATTGACATAGCAAAAATAGATCCGATGGGGACCATACGCTTCCAGAATATTGACGGAGCTACGCCAGAGGGGACCGCGCTGTCCCGGTTTCAGCAAGGTTGCCCCCAGGGCCACATCGCGCAGGGGCGCAAACACCTGGCAGGGGGCGCGATCGCGATCGTCCGCGCAGTGGGTCAAGCAGTCCGGCGTCTCAAACGGACAGCTCTGCAACCGCAAAAAGTTCAGCGCTTCCCCACTGCGGGAGGCACTGATATACCCCACCAGGGGAATGCGGGCTGCCTGCAAGCGATCCCACGCTGCGAGCAGGGGCGGCAAGATGCGATCGCGCGCCTCTAGCGGTAGATCCTCCAAAAACCAGTAGATCAGCGATCCATCCGTGAGCGCGAGGGTAGGGGGCTGCTCGTCGTCGGGCTGTTGGTTTGGTAGCTCGACCGCCAAATCCGCCAGTGCTGCCGCTTCTGACACGGTGCGGCGATGCCCCATCCACTCTTCGGTGCGAATGCCCCACTGGCGGGAGATGTAGAGGTCTTCGGGGCGATACACCACCTCGGGCAGACTATCCAGCAGGGGAAAGCGGCTTTGCCCGTAGTGCAGCACGATGCGCCCAATGTTGAGCAAATAGCAATAGGCAATTTCGTGATGGCTGGGGGAAATTTGGGAGCCGTCGGTCGCCAGGACAGTATGGGCTTCGGGGGCCGCCTGAATCGGCAGTTGGGTATCCAACGGTTCGATGGGGCAGGCGAGGGCAAAGGGAATGCGATCGCGCCAGTGCTCCCACAGCTCGATCAACTCGGCTTGATGGGTTTGGGCTCGCTCCATCAGCTGGCGGGCGATCGCCACCCGGCGTCCAGCCGCTTCGGCTTCATCTCTCAAGTGCTGGCTAATGCCCTGCATTTGCTGCGCCAGCTTCATTAAGTCCAACATGACCCTGCCTCTTTCCCGATGATTTCGGCAGCTGCAACCGGGGAGTAGGGGGGTGGCCCTCAATCGCTCGCCCCGCTGCAACGAAATCGTCTGCTTTAAACAGTATGCCTGAACTAAGCCCCCATGCGACAGGGTGGCTGAATCAATCCCACATTCCTCATTGAGAAAAACCGTAGGGTGCCTCCGCGCAGCGTTGCAGGAGTCTCCGCAGTTATTGTCAGCGCCACGGTCATAGGGGGGCTGTGCCCAAAGAAAATGGGGACATCGCGAACGACATCCCCATCGGTGTGGTGTGAGTAACCTTGGATGGCGTCGAGCCAAATTTGCGTTTAGCGGGTCGGAATCGCTGCCGGCTGCACGGAGACATTTTGCACCCGGCCATCGCGGCGAATTTGCAGCGACAGGTCGCCACCGACGCCAGCCGCTTCAACCTGTGTCTGCACGTCAGCCGCAGTCGCGACCGGCTGGCCACCAACGGACACAATGATGTCGCCTTGCTTCAACCCGGCGCGACCGGCAGGCGAGTTGCCGACCACATCCACGACCAGGATGCCTTCTTCGTCTTGTACGTCGAGGTCGGTCTGAGCCGCGATCGCTTCTTTAGTCTGAGCATTAAGTTCGACCATGCGGATGCCGATGTAGGGGTGCTCAACCTCGCCATTGGTGACCAGTTGCTCGGCCAGACGAGCCACATCATTGATCGGAATGGCAAAGCCGATGCCCTGAGCGTTTTGGATGATGGCGGTGTTCATGCCGATGACTTCGCCCCGCTCGTTCAGCAACGGCCCCCCGGAGTTGCCAGGGTTAATCGCCGCGTCGGTTTGAATGAAGTCCACCCGCTTATCAGCGACGCCGATCTGACCACTGGTACGACCTGTGGCGCTGACAATGCCAACGGTCACGGTGCTGTCGAGGCCGAGGGGGTTCCCGATCGCGATCGCCCATTCGCCCGGTTGCAACTGGCTAGAGTCGCTCAGGGGCACGGTGGGTAAATTGTCCGCATCAATATTAATCACCGCCACATCCGTCAGCGGATCGGTACCGACAACCGTACCGTCCAAAACGCGCCCATCTTTCAGGGTCACTTGCACGGTGTCAGCGCCGTCTACCACGTGAGCATTGGTGAAAATGGTACCGTCTTCGGAAACGATGAAGCCAGAGCCCACGCCCCGCTCAACTCGCTGCTGCTGGGATTCCGGAACGTCCCCAAAAAACTCCTGGAAGAAGGGATTTTGTAAGGCTGCGGGCACCTGGCTGGTGACGGTGCGAGAAGCGTCGATGCGCACCACCGCTTGACCCGCTTCTTGCACGATGTCGGCGACAAAGCTGGAGGTTACGGGGGCCGTCGGGCTAGGGACGATCGCAGTGGTAAAATCCGATCCCTCAGGCTCAACTTGCGCCTCAGGCGGTGTCTCAGGTGACGCTTCCAAGTTGGGCTGCATCGCTTGTAGGGCACCCGTGCCCGCAGTTGCCAGTCCCGCGCCGACTAGCATCAACAATAGGGATTGCCCGGTTCGTTGCGCCCACCGAGCGGGGGGGTGTGAGGCAGGGGTTGAATTCAGGTGGTCTCTCATGGCTGTCTTTTTGCTGTCTGAAGGGATGTTTGTTCTAACATCCTTAGAGTAGACAGTGGGTGTGACAGTCCTGTTACAACCGTGTGATGTCTCTGTGACACTTGGAATCGCAGCGGGATGAAGGGTTGATTTTGTCCATCGGTAGGGGGCGCACGCCACGGCACCCGTGGCGTACCCCTAGCCACGTTTTAAATTTTGTTGAAACCGACTTCTCTGGCAGTGCGCCCTGACGCAAGTTGCCGCCATGGGGCGATCCGCTGTTTGGCTGTGCTGTCTTATCGCCTAATGGCTCAAACAGCGGCAGGTTCACCCGCTGGGATCAAACAGTGACCGGACGATCGCGATCGTATCCTGGGTAGCGTTTTTCACGCCTCGAACTCGCTTACCATAGGCACAGTTTCAGTCACTACCATGCAAACCTCCTTTCAGCGGATTGCCACCGGGGTTGTCATCTTCACGTTGACGGTGGTGGCGGCAGTGACCGGTTACGTCATCGCTGGCTGGACGCTGCTCGACGCCATTTACATGGTGGTCATCACGATTTTTGGCGTCGGCTACGGCGAAGTGCAGCCCCTCAGCTCCATCCCGCTCAAAGTTTTCACCATTTTGGTCATCATTGCTGGGGCCTTGTCAGTGGCGTACACCGTCTCCGGCTTTGTGCAACTCATCACCGAAGGCGAGATTCGTAAGCACCTCACCACCAAGCGCATGAATGAAGATATTCAACTCTTAGAAGACCACGTCATCATTTGTGGCTTTGGCCGCATCGGCCAGATGGTCGCTCGCCAGTTAAAGGCAGCTCATCAGCCTTTTGTGGTGTTAGACAACGACCCCGATCGCATCGAACTGGCCCGTGAACAGGGCTATCTCATGTGTCTGGGCAATGCCACCGACGAAACCAATCTAGAAGCCGTGCGGATCCAAAAGGCGCGAATCCTCGCCACGGTACTGCCCAATGACGCTGCGAACGTCTTTATCACCCTGACCGCCCGCGAGATGAATCCGCAACTCATCATCCTGGCCCGAGGCGAAATTCCTTCAACGGAAAAGAAACTGCGGTTGGCGGGGGCCGATCACGTCGTCTTGCCCGCGACCATCAGCGCCGCCCGGATGACTCATTTGATCACTAATCCCTACGCCGTTGATTTTTTATCGCAAACGGATGGTCAAGTCAGCCTCAACGAACTGCTCGCCGAACTCGACATCCAAATTCAAGAAATCCCCATCAAAGAGTCCCTGGTGGGGGGCACCATTGGCGATGTGGAAGTGCGCGGCAAAGGTACGTTTATCATCGTGGCCCTGCGCCGAGCCGCTGGCGAAGTCATTATGCACCCCAGTCACAACCTCTATCTGGCCAAGGGCGACACCCTGATGCTGATGGGTCATCAGGGCGACATGCCCAACTTTGCTCAGCAAGAAGCCATCAAGCGGGAGATGCGCTATCGCGGAGCCCGCCTCCGCCGATAATCTATCCCCTGCACCGTCAAAGTTGCTGCTGCAAGCGAGTGAGCAGGGGGTGCCGCCGCCCCTCCTCAGGCGATCGCCCCCGCCGCCCCCGAACCATTGCCGCCCATACTGATTGAATGCCGTAACTCCCTACTGAGGAACTGGATAATCGCTCCCTGAGGGATCGGTTAAATCATCAATCCCCGCGATCGGCCCGGCCACTAATGCGCCAGTGGTTTGGTTGTCATCTTCCGTTTTGGCTACCTGCGTCACATAAATCTCAACATCCCGCTGAATCACTTCTTCCACCTGATTGGTGAAATCCTGGAACGCCGCCGTGTGGGTAGGATACTTGCTATAGCGCCCACTCAACTGAGAAAACTGCCAACCGTAGGTCTTTAACGACTCGACCGTGCGGCGATAATGATACCACCGCTCGCCATAGTGAAAAAATTCCTCCACCGCTGCACTTATGGCCACGATCGCACTCAAACCAATGGTGAGGTATTCTTTGGCCTTCCGCAGCTCGTCATTCGCCGGGTTAATGCCAATCAAAATCGGCACCAGCACCCCCAAAATGATCGCCGAGAGGCGTAAGCGATAATGGCGATCGCGGCAATGATTGGCCTTCTTTTCCATCCACAGCACCTGATCCAGCCAACGAGAGGCTAAAAATTTGCGCTGTATGGGCGTAAGTTCTAGCTGGCCAAACAAGTCGTTGAAATCTTCTTTGAGAAATTCGACGTATGGATCT